>Ga0207675_100001371_pt1 | contig 24423 bp, 16 predicted proteins | sample KBSSwiS42_FD_184305 | JGI IMG/M metagenome (GOLD analysis project Ga0207675, IMG submission 184305) | Switchgrass rhizosphere microbial communities from Kellogg Biological Station, Michigan, USA - KBS Switchgrass S4-2 (SPAdes) (version 2) | ecosystem: Host-associated > Plants > Roots >...
GCTCGCAGGCACTGGTGCGCGCCATCGTGCAGCTCGCCGATGCCATGGGCATCACCACGGTGGCGGAGTACGTCGAGTCGAACGGCGTGCGCGACCGGCTCGCGGCGCTCGGGATCCAGTTCGGCCAGGGCTTCGCGCTCGGCCGGCCGGGGCCGCTCGACGACGTGATCGCCGCGGTGGCCGACCGTGCGCCCGAAGGCCGCGAGCGGCCGTTCACCGCCGACCAGAGCATGGTGACGCCGTCCGGCATCCCGATCATGTTCAAACACGCGTAATGGGGTCAGACCCATTTGCCAGCAAACGGTGCCAGACCTCGAACGGCGCGGTCGCCCGACGCCCACCAATGACTGCTCAAGGCCCGCGTCGCGGGCCTTTTCTTTGACCCAGTCTTCGTTTCCGAAGGGCCGCTGGCGATAGCGACCCTGCCAGACATGCCCCGTCGTCCCGTGTTTCTCATGGTAGTGACGCGCGTGAGTGGCGAACAGCCATTGCATCCAGCGAGTGACGTCGCCTCCGCTGCCTGGCCGCAGCACGAGATGCAAGTGATTCGGCATGAGGCAAACTGCGAATATCGGAATCTCGATACGCAGCTGCGCCTTCGCGATCAGATTCAGAAACGCGGCGTAGTCAGGCGCCTCGTGGAAGACCTGCGCCTTGCGATTTGCGCGATTCAGAATGTGGTAACACTCGCTGGCGTAGATCTGGCGGGGAGGTCGCGGCATGCGCAGAAGCTAATCTGCGCGGCTCATGCAGAGAATTCGTGAATCGCGCGGCATCCACCAGTTTCAGCCTCTTCGAAGCATGGCAGATTTCAGGTCTGGCACCTTTTGCTAGCAAATGGGGTCTGACCCCATTTATCCTCGCGCGCGCATGATCAGACTCACGCGTTATCAATGGACCGTTTTCGCGGCCGCCTGGCTCGGTTGGGGATTCGACATCTTCGACGGGCTGCTGTTCAATTTCGTCGCACCCAACGCGATTCCAACGTTGTTAGGCGTGCCGATCGGCGGACAGGAAGCCAAGGAAGCATTGCCGTACTGGAACGGCATCCTCAACTCGCTGCTGCTGCTCGGCTGGGCGGCCGGCGGCGTGCTGTTCGGTCCGATCAGCGACCGCTTCGGCCGCAAGCGCGTGCTCATGATCACCATGGTGCTGTACGCCATCGGCACCGCGTCCTGCGCGTTCGTGACCGAGCTGTGGCAGCTCGTCATCTGCCGCATCATCGCGAGCCTGGGGATCGGCGGCGAATGGGCGGCGGGTTCGGCGATGGTGGCCGAGGTCGTCCCCGAAGATAAACGCGTCGAAGCCGGCGCGTTGCTGTACACGTCGGCGCCGCTCGGATTGTTCCTCGCGACCTTCGTGAACGCCGAGGTGGCAGGGGGGTGGTTTGCCCATGATCCCGCCATGTCGTGGCGCTACGTTCTGCTGTTCGGCCTGATTCCGGCGGCGGTGGCCTTTGTCGTGCGCGCCTTCGTGCGCGAGCCGGAACGCTGGGCGACTGCCACGGCGAACGCGGCGCCGGCGCGCGTGCGCGAGATATTCGCGCCCGGCGTGCGGGCCAGGACGGCCAGCGCGCTGATCGTCACGCTCGTGGCACTCATCACCTGGTGGACCTGCAATGCCTTCCTGCAGTCGCTCGCCAATACGCTCGCGGGCGCGGAAGCCGTGGTGCGGGGGCTGGACCCGGCGGCCACCGCCGCGCTCAAGCAAGGCTGGATCAAGCTTGGAACGTACTGTTTCAACTGGGGCGGGCTCATCGGGACCCTGCTCACCATTCCGATCGCCAAGTACCTGGGCCGCCGCAGGTTGTTCGTGCTCTATTTCGCCGGCAGCGCGCTCGCCGTCATGCTGACTTTCGGCCTCGACATCCCGTCCGAGACGCGGCTGTACCTGTGGTTCTTCATCGGGCTCACGGTGTTTGGCGTATTCGGCGCATTTCCCTTCTATCTACCCGAATTGTTCCCGACCCGCCTGCGTTCCACCGGTGCCGGCTTCTGCTACAACATCGGCCGCGTGGTCACGGCCGGCGGGGTTTTCGTGGTGGGCTCCATCGCGCTCAACGCGAAGGGCGATCCGGCGATCATCCTGCGAACCCTGTTCGCGATCGGCTTCGTGCCCATCGTCGGGCTGCTGCTGCTGCGCTGGGTCGTCGAGACCCGCGGCGAGAAGATGCCCGATTGACCGCGTCATGGCTGGCCCACCTGAACCCACCGGTAGGTGAAGGCGGTCCGGTACGAGCCGAGGCCATATTGCCCCTTGGCGATGTCGCCATCGATCGCGCCCGCAACGAACGCGCCGTCGACGAAGGCGTGCAGCTCGTTGCCGAGCACTTCGAAGCGCAGCCCGTAGAAGCGTCCGGGTTCGGCAGTGAACGGCACCGACTTCAGCACGGTCACGACGCCATTCACCTGCTTGCGTATCTCGAGCCGGTTGTTGCTGCGGAGTGTGAGGTAGTAGAAGTTGCGGGAGTCCACCCAGCGCGCGAGCACGCCGAACCAGGCACCTGACGGCGAGGGGATGTAGGCGTCCAGCCGGATCGACGCGTCGATGCGCTGGTTGTCCGTCGGCGTGCCGAAGAACGCACGCGCGTCCCCGCTGGTCGATTGCTGCGCTTCACCGACGTCGTCCGGATACGGGAAGGGCAGTTCCACCCAATTCCATTGGCCGCCCTGGTAGGTCCACTCGGTGCCCCAGGCCCCGGGCTGTTTGTATGCCAGGGGCAGTGACAGTGTCGGCGCCGCATACACGTTGTCGAAGTCCGCGCGCGTGCGATACGTCATGAGCGCGGCTCTCCCGTGCGTGTGCGTGGTGTCGGTGGCGTCCAGCCCGCCGACCCCCATGACGATACCTTCGAGGGACGAACCGTTGATGCTCAGCTTCAGGCGGTAAGTGCTGCCGAGCGTCACCGGCAGGGTGCGCCACGCCAGCGTCGTGAACTGGCCGTTGACCATGCGCTTGAGCTCCAGCCGGTTGGAGCTGCGCAGCGTCAGGTAATAGAAGTTGGCGGCATCGACATAACGCACCGCGACGCCGAACCACCGGTCGGCGCCATCGAAGGCCGTCGGCGTGATGTCGGCCTCGACGCTCTGGTAGTTGGACCAGTCGCTGTCGGTGAGCACCGCGCGGGATTCCCCCGTGGTCGCCGACTGGCGGTACAGCCGGTTGGTGCCGCGGGTGGCGAGCGCGAAATTGCTGCCCGACGTCTGCTGGAACCCGCTGACGTCATTCGCTTCGAAGTCATTGGCGATGGCGTTGGGCGCGACGATGGGCGTCGGCAGTGTGTAGAACTGCAGGAAGATCTGGTCGGTCCACGCATCCAGGCTGGACGCGATCGCCGTATTGCCGCTCAGGTCCACGTAGGACGTCTGGCCGGACGTCGCCAGTATGGCGACGTGGTCGAAGCCGCCCGCGGCGTTCTGCCGGTAGAGATAGGGCTGATCGTTGGACTGTTCCGAATTCCAGCCCGCGATCGAGGCCAGCAGGTCGCCGCGGTAGTCTGGCGAACCCACGTTCGTGCCACCGGCGCTGTCGAGGGGCAGTATCCGGCCCTGGTAGTCCCAGGCACCGCCGACCCGCCTGAAGAAGTGGCCGCCATCGATGACCGCCACGTCACCACGCAACGTGGGCGTCATCCACTGCTGGAGCGTCACGCCGGCGGGCGGAACGAGGGTGCCGACCTGCGGCCAGGCCAGGGCCGTGCCGTTGCGCCGGTATTCACGGATGTCGTTGGTCGGTGGATTGATCACCAGCGCCACGTCGCCTTCGAGGTCGAGCCCGGCGCCGTGATCGTTGCATTCGCCGATCGCGCCGGATGCGCGCCCGGATACGCCCCATACGCCGCTGCCGACGGACTTCGAGAACACATTCGCATCGTAGTTGCAGCCCCGACGCCCCGCGAGGATGCGCCGGCTGGAGGTGACGAGGCCGGGCGCGGGCCGCGGCGTGCCGGCGACGTTCGACTCCGTCCAGTTGCTGCCGCTGCGCTCGAACACGTGCATGACATCGCCGATGCGGATCGCGGCGACGCCGTCGGCCAGCGCGAGCTCGTCCGGCCCGGAGGCGCTGGTGGTCACGTCCAGCAGCACGCGCGCCTGCGTCCACTGGCCATCCGTCCCGCGTCGAAACAACACGGCCTGGCGGTGGCTGCCGAGATCGAGGATGACAATGGCCGAATCGCCTTCGATGGCCACGTTGCGGGCGCGCCGCGCGGCACCCGGGCTGTCGTACGCGATGGTCTGTGCCGACCTCACGACGTGCACGCGCGCGTGCGCCGCGCCTGCCAACGCCGCAAGTGTGCCGGCGACGAGAATGACGGCAAGGTGTTTCATGGGAGACCCGTTGTAGTTAGTCAACTGTTCCGCGAGCAGTTGCAAGTAGCGGGCCAGGGTGCGCGCAAGCGTGCCGGGTGTCGCCGCGCGAAGACAGCGGCGGCAGAAGAGCGGAAAACGCCCCGGGGACGCGCAACATTTGCACGCCGGCGGGAAAAATCTTCGAGGCTTCCTACGCCAGTCCTGCGCAGGTAGTTAGGCGGCTGACGGCCGTCCTACAATTCGGCGGCGATCTCGGCGTTGTAGGTACGCCGCGAATAGGGGTGAAAGGCCCAGTAACGCTCGTTGCCGAGATTGTCGATGCCGAGCGCGGCGTGCAGGTGGCCGAAAGCGAACCGCAGGCGTGCGTCGAAGACCAGGTAGTCGCTGGTGCCGGTGTAGGAGTTGCCGTGCACGTCGCCGTTGTCGAGCTGGCCGTATTGCAGGCCGCTGTAACGCGCGCCCAGCGACGCGGTCAGGTGCTCGCGCGGTTGCCAGCTGGCGAGCGCGGTGGCGCGCCAGTCCGGCACACGCGGCTGGCGCGCGCCGACACTGGCCGGGAAGGCGTCGTTCTCGAGGATGCGTGAATGCGCCCAGGTGAGGCTCGCGGAGAGCTCGAGCGTTTCGAGCGCGCGCCATTCGCCGGCGAGCTCTGCGCCGTACGTGCCGATGTGATCGACGTTCTGCACGGTGGTGACGGTCGACCCGGCGGCGACGTTCACCTGCGAATACAGCGCGTCGCGCGTGTCCTCGAAAAACAGCGTGGCGCGCAGGCGGCCATGGTCCAGGTCGTTCACCGCTGACAACTCGGCTGTCCAGGAACGCTCCGGCGCGAGATCGGGATCGTTGTTGACGATGCTGTTGGCGGCGATCGAGCCCTGGTAGAGCTCCGCCACCGTCGGCACGCGGAACGCCCGCCCCACCGAGGCCTTGAGCGTGGTGATGCCGGAAACCGCCCAGGAAAGCGCCAGCTTGGGAGATATATAAGTATCGGAGCGGCTCGGGAAGGCCAGCGTCTGCGTGGCGTTCGACAGGGCGCCATCCTCGGCCTGCCAGTATTCGAGCCGCGCGCCCAGCGTGGCCTGCCAGTCAGGCGCGAAGCGCCAGCTGTCCTGCGCGTACAGGCTGGTCAGCGTGGTGTCGCCGCGAAATGCCGCCACGCGCGCCCCGGCGGCGCCCATCAGCCAGTCATCCGTCGCCAGCACTTCGCTGCGCAACCGGTAGTGGTCACTCGACAGTCCGAGCTCCACGAAGTGCGCCGCGTCGGAGCTCGCGCCGTAGCTCATGCGCAGGGCCAGCGTCGACCAGCCGGTGCCTTGCTGATCGGCGATGCGGCCCGCGCCGCCGCCGGCCGCGACCGGCATGGCCACGATCGGCGAGCGCGTCGAGTCTCGCTGGTAGTCGTAGAGGCTGGCCGCGGCTTCGAGGTCCCAGCCGCCGAGGTGCCGCCTGCGCAGCGACAATCCATGCATCAGGTGCGTGAGCTCGGAATTGGCCGGGCCCAGGTCGGTGGCGCCGATCGCGAATACCCGGCCATCGATGTTCACGTTGCCCGCATACACCGGCGCACCCGCGCCATCGTGCAGCCAGGTGTCGGAGGTGCGTTCGGCGTCGTTGCGCCAGGCGCCGAAGGTATACGCCAGGCGCCAGTCGTCGCCGAATTCCTGTGCGAACTTCACCTTCACATGGTCCTGCACGGTGTCGATGGTGTTGGTGGCGCCTAACAACCACCAGTCCTGGTTACGCGGGTTGCGTGCCGCCAGTGCCCCGGTCACGGGTGTGCCGCCGGTTCCGGGAACACCGGCGGCCACCAGCCGCGTCGCATAGGCGATCGGGTGGCTGCGGCTATCGAGTCGGTTGAAGTTGACCCACCACGCCGAATCGCCCTGCGCGTCGCCATAGGACGCGCTCGCCTGCCAGCCACCGTACGACTGATCGGTGGAATACACGTCGAAGTCCTCGACGAAGGTGGAGGCCGAGGCACGCAGCTCCAGCGACGCGGGCATACGCGTGACGTAGTCGACCACGGCACCCACCGAGTTGCCGGAATAGGCAGCGGAGAAGGGGCCGTACAACACGTCCACGCGTTCGATTTCCTCGGGCGTCACCAGTCCCCAGCGCGGCGTGAAGCTGGCGCCGTTGCCGAGCAGGTTGGATAACAGGATGCCGTCCGCGTACACCAGCGAGCGGGCGCTGTTCTGTGTGCCCGAGGCGCGGCTGGCGAGCACCGCGTGATCGAAGTCGCCGATGTAGCGCTTGCGCACGTTGAGGCTCGGGAAATACTTGAGCGCGTCCTCGCTGTCGGTGGCGTTGACGGTGCGTTTCACCGTCTCGCCGCTGATGCCTTCGATCGTGGTGGGGATCTGGGTGGGCAACGAACTCGGCCGGCGCGCCGTGACGGTGACCACGCCCAGCGATTCCTTCATGGCGTTTTCCGCGGCCGGCGGCGCGTCGCGCGCTTCGATGCTCAGCTCGACCGTGAGTTTGCCGGCGACCCGGAATTCGAGCTCCAGGGGCACGGGTTTGCCCGGCTCGAGCGGCGCCTTGAGATCGGCCAGCATGACGTGGATGCCGCCCGGTTCGATTTTCACCGTCGCGCCGGGGGCGATGGCGATCTCGGTGAGCGGGCGCATGCGCGCCATGCCGTCGGCGAGCGTGGTCTGGTGGAATTCCACGCGCGCCGCCGCCGGCGAGCTCGCGGCTACCAGCGCGTCGGCATATTTGCCATTGTTGGTGATGGATAGATAGGCCGCGCCCAGCGGCATGCCGGGCGCGGTGGGGCGTGCCCAGGGATGGCCGATGACGAGCGTGCCCAGCTCGTACTGATGAGCGCTGGCGGGTGTGGCGCACAGGGCGCCGGCCGCGAGCAGCGGAATGAGACGACGAAACATGAAAGCTCCAGCACGGAAACGCGCCTCACGCGGGGCGTGAGTGGCGCGGAAGTGACGTTGGGGTTCCCCGAACAGTTTCGGGGAACGACGACATCAGCCGTGCGGAGGGGCGCGGGGCTGCTGGGTGCGCTCGAGCGGCGCGTGTGCGACCTGGTCGCCCGGAAGTTGCGGAAGCAAGGAAACGATACGCACCGGTGCCACCGGTGCGATCAGCGCAAGCGGCGCGGTGCCGAGCGGACTCAGGCAGTGATCGCAACCCGGGGTGTCGTGAGTCTCGCCGGGTAGTTCGATGACGCCGCGGCGGTCCTGCTCGAGCGAGCAGAGCTGCGTCGACACGGTACGGCTGCCGTCAGCACTCTCGCCCGTCATGAAGCCTGACGGCATGAATGCGCGCGCGGCCAGCGCCGCCAGGACCACTGGCAGCACGTACGACCGGAATCTCAGGGTGCGCAGCCGCTTCACGGCGCGGATTGTAGCCCGGCTCCTGCCTCGGTGCTTTATTTCCCCACGATGCGCTGCAGCGGCGGAACGCCGGCCCGCACTATGGACGCTGCCTACTTGCCGACCACGCGCAGCTTGCGCAGCAGCTGGCGGTCGACGTAGGTGCGGCAGTCGAGGACCAGGCGGTCCTGGAACTGCTGCAGCTGGTGCATCCAGAACATCACGATGATGCAGGAGACCAGCGCGGTCAGCGTGGCATTGAACGTGACGCCGAGACCCATGGTCACGCCGGAGATGTCGCCGCCCATGGCGCCCTGCGCCTCCTGCAGCGCCGCGCCGATGCCGCGCACCGTGCCGACGAAGCCGACTGCCGGAATGGCCCAGGCGGTGAACCTGACCATCGATAATTTGGTGTCCATGCTCGCCGATTCGAAATCGCACTCGTCGCGAACCGCCTCGGCGGCGTCCTGCACGCTGCGCGTCGCACCGAAGCGGTTGTACGCCACCATCAGCAGTCGCGGCAGGAAGCCGTCCTGCTCTTCCTTGGGCAACGCCTCGAGCGGCCGTGAGTACACCCGTGCATCCTCGGGCAGCACCACCTGCGCTTCACCGATCCTGACGTAATCGCGGTCGAGCAGCCTGCGATCCTTCTGCGACAGGTAGAACTGCCGGCCGAGCAGCAGCAGCGACCACATGCACAGCGTGACGCACAGCTCCTGCTCGTGGTCCTTGAGGATGACGTACACCGAACGCAGCTGCAGGACGCGGTGCGAGGTGGCGCCCTGCTTCACCTCGACCTTCTGCGAAAGCACGGCCTCGGCCCGCGGGCGGATGAACAGCGTCCAGATGCTGTGCATGACGATGAGCGAGAGCAGCAGCGCGCTGATGCTGTAGACCGCATCGTCGAGCACCCAGTGCGGACGCTCCTGGCGCTTGGCGGCGCCCTTGTCTACAGTCAGCGGCGCATTGTTCTCGGTGGCCATCAGGAAATCTCGCTTCGGTGCTTAGACCGATTGGTTGTGGGAGCCAAACGTACCCGTTAGTCGTGCTGCCGGATCAATAAGTTCCAAGCCGTTGTGACCGGATTGTAACCGCGCGGTTACTCGGGCTACTACCGCCACGCTGATAGCATGGCCGCCCGGCCACAGCCCCACAGTCCCGAATGTCCATCGTCCTCGACCAAGTCACCAAGCGGTATCAGGATCAACCGGTCGTCAACGACGTTTCCATCGATGTGGGTGAGGGCGAATTCTTCGTGCTCCTGGGGCCATCCGGGTCCGGCAAGAGTACCTTGCTTCGGGCGATCGCGGGGCTCACCGGCATCGATCACGGGCGCATTTCACTGCACGGGCGGGACGTGACCCACGTGCGGGCTCGCGATCGCGGCGTCGGGCTGGTGTTCCAGAATTACGCGTTGTTCCGGCACATGACGGTAGCCGACAACATCGAATTCGCGCTGCGCGTGCGGCGCATGAAACGCGCCGACCGTGTCGCGCGGCGCAAGGAATTGCTCAAGCTGGTGGCGCTCGAAGACCTGGACGAGCGTCTGCCCGGGCAGCTTTCCGGCGGGCAGCAACAGCGTGTCGCCGTGGCGCGCGCGCTGGCGCACAAACCCCAGGTGCTGCTGCTCGACGAGCCGTTCGGCGCGCTCGATGCCAAGATCCGCGAGGAGCTTCGCCGCACCATCCGCGCCGTGCAGCGCGAGCTCGGCATCACCACGGTGCTGGTCACACACGACCAGGAAGAAGCCTTCGCGCTCGCCGACATCATCGGTGTCATGAATCATGGCCGCCTGCTGGAAGTGGGTCATCCGCACGATCTGTATGCCCAGCCGGCCACGCGTTTTGTCGCCACCTTCCTCGGCGCGGCCAACCTGTTGCTGGCGCGCCAGAGCGTCGACGGCATCCGCTTTGGCGCCACGCCCGTCACGGCCCAGGGCGCCGAGCGCCTGCATGTCGGGCGCGAGCACGAAGTGGTCGCGGTTTTGCGTCCCGAAGAAGTCGAAGTGGCCGAGGCGCGCGAGCAACTTTCCTCGGACTACATCGCGCGCGGCGCGGTCGAAGACGTGGCGTTCACCGGCGCGCTCGAGCGCTTGCGGGTACGCCTGCTGGATGAGCCCAGTGCCGCGCAGCTGCTCGGCGCAGGCGCCCCGGGCGAAGCACGGCTGGAGATCACGCGAACGCAGCCCGAGCGCCGCGAACTGCCGCTGCGCGCCGGCGCGCAGGTGGCGCTGGGTGCTCGCCGACTGCACATCCTGCCCACGCCGATTTCCAGTTTCCTGGCCTGCGCGCCCACCGAGGCGGAAGCCGAGGTACTGGCGCGCGAGCCGCTGCTCGAGAGCCTGTCGACGCGCATGAAGACGCGCGTGGGCCTGCGGGCCATCGACGGTCTGGAGGGCACGCCGGAGCCGTTCGCCGGCGTCGCGGCGATCAGCGCGGGTGACAATGCGGCGGCCACCGTGGAATGGCTGCTGGAAAATGGCGCGGGCGAAGTCCTGGTGCTGCCGCGCCAGGCGCCGAGTCCCACGCGTGTCTACATTCACTGGGCGGACGAGGCCGTGCGTCGTGCGACGCTGGCCGTGTCAGCGAGCCTGTTGCGCCACGTGAGCGCGGAGGCCGTGTACCTCGGCATCTTTCCCGAAGGCGGCCCGGCCGCCGGCCGCGCGGTACCGATGCGCAAACTGCTCGACGCGCGTTCCGAAGCGCAGAGCGTCCATGGACTCGAGATGCGCACCGAGCTTGCCATCGGCGAGGCAGTTTCGGAGATCACGCGCAATCTCTCGGCCGCCAGCGCGCAGATGCTGGTGCTCGGCATCACCGACATCAATGAGGCGGGCACGGCTTATCGCAGCCTGCTGGCCGCGCAACCTGGCTGGCCGGTGCTCATCGTGTACCGCCCGCAGGAGTCGCGGATCAGTCCCGAGATCGCCGCATGAGAATGGTCGGGCAGCGTGAGCCCAACGTCATTCCGGGATTCGGAATCACGCTGGGATTCACCACTTTCTTCCTGTGCGCCATCGTATTGATCCCGCTGGCGGCGCTGGTGCTCAAGGCGGGCGGCATGGAGTGGGAGCGCTTCGTCGGCGTGATCACCTCGCCGCGCGCCATCGCCTCGTACAAACTTTCCTTCGGCGCCTCGCTGCTCGCGGCCAGCGTGAACATGATTTTCGGCTTCGTGATCGCCTGGACGCTGGTGCGTTACGATTTTCCCGGACGCAAGATCATCGACGCCATCATCGACATGCCGTTCGCACTGCCCACCGCGGTGTCCGGCATCGCACTGACCGCCGTGTTCGCCGCCAACGGCTGGATCGGCCAGTACCTCGAGCCCTTGGGCATCAAGGTCGCCTTCACGTGGATCGGCATCACCGTGGCATTGACGCTCATCGGCATGCCGTTCGTCGTGCGCACCGTGCAGCCCGCGATCCAGGAAGTGCAGCGCGACCTGGAGGATGCGGCCGAGACGCTCGGTGCGGGCCGCTTCTACGTGTTCCGGCGCATCATCGTCCCCACGGTGCTGCCGGCACTGCTCACCGGCTTCACGCTGGCTTTCGCGCGCGCGGTCGGCGAATACGGCTCGGTGATCTTCATCGCCGGCAACCTGCCGATGAAAACCGAGATCACGCCGTTGCTCATCGTGATCCGCCTCGAGGAGTTCGACTACGCCGGCGCCGCGGCGCTCGGCGTGGTGATGCTCGCCATCTCGTTCGTGATGCTGCTGGCCATCAACCTGCTGCAGGTGTGGGGCCGCAAGCGATTGATGGTGAGCCGATGAACGCAACCACCATCAGGTGGCAATAAATGGCTGGCCCTTCAACAAGCGAAGCCATCGCGGCCGAGCTCGCCAGCCGGCCCGGTCATACCAACCGCCGGTCGACACTGGTGCGCTGGCTGCTGATTACCATGTCGCTGACATTCCTGGGGGCGCTGCTGGCCGCGCCGCTGTTCGCGGTGTTCGCCATGGCGCTGGAGAAGGGCTGGCGCGCCTACTTCTCGAGCTTTTCCGACCCGGACACCCGTGCGGCCATACGCCTGACGCTCACCACCGCCGCGGTCGTCGTGCCGATGAACACCATCTTCGGCATCACCGCGGCGTGGTGTATCGCCAAGTTCGAATTCCGCGGCAAGAGTTTCCTGATCACGCTGATCGATCTGCCGCTGGCCGTGTCGCCGGTGGTTTCGGGACTCATTTATGTATTGCTGTTCGGCCTGAACGGCTGGTTCGGCGCCTGGCTGCAGGACCACGAGATCAGCATCGTCTACGCCTTGCCGGGCATCATCCTGGCGACCATGTTCGTCACCTTTCCGTACGTGGCGCGCGAGCTCATCCCGCTGATGCAGCAGCTCGGCAATGACGAGGAGGAGGCGGCGATCACGCTCGGCGCCGGCGGCTGGTTCACGTTCTTTCGTGTTACCCTGCCGCGCATCCGCTGGGGGCTGGTGTATGGCGTCATCCTCTGCAACGCGCGCGCCATGGGTGAGTTCGGCGCCGTGTCGGTGGTCTCCGGCCACGTTCGCGGCATGACCAACACCATGCCGCTGCACATCGAAGTGCTCTACCAGGAGTTCAACCACGTCGGAGCCTTTGCGGTGGCTTCGATGCTGTCCATCCTCGCCGTCGTCACGCTCATCATCAAGACGCTGGTGGAACGCTCCGGGTATCGCCGGCGATGAAACGCAACACCCTGGGGTGGTGGCTCGCGGCCAGCAACGTCGTCATCGTGCTGCTGGTCGCGGCGGGTATCTCGTACTTCGCCATCGACATGCTGCGCGATCTCGGCGACGACCAGCAGAAAGTGCGCGTGCAGCTCGCCGGCGCGAACTCGCGCCAGGAAGTCACGCGCATCACGGAGAAAGCGCTCAACGACGCACGCGCCCTGGCCGCCAAGCCGGAGATGCCGCGCCTCACCAGCGAGTCGGGGCGCGCCGGCCTGCCGCAGGTGCTGCGCCGCTTTTGCGACGACAACCAGCTGGATGCCTGCGTGGTGTTCGACGGCGCGCAGGTGGTGGCGTCGGTGGGCAGCGAGCTCCCCTGGGCCGAGCTGTTCGCGATCTCGGAAGAACAGGGCGAGCGTTTCATGGCCGTCCCGGTGAAGACGCAGCTCTCGGTGGTCGGCGCGACCGCCAAACTACCCGGGCAATATGCCGCGTTCACGGTCATGGTGGTGCGGCTGCTCGATGAACGCCTGGCCAAGGTGCTGACCGAGCACTCGGGCTTCGAAGTGCGCATCATCAACTACAACACCTACAGCGCCACGCCGGTCAACGAATTCACCTCGCTGCATTCCCAGGCGATGACGTACGGGCGGTTCGTGCAGCGCATCGACTCGCTCGGACTGTATGCGTCCAGCTTTCCGATATTCACGGTCAGTGGCGAATGTATTGCGCTGATCCAGACCACGGCCTCGTCCTCGGAAACCGACCTTGCCGTGAGTGTGCTGGTCAAACGACTGATCATCACGGCCATCGTGTTCGCGCTGCTGGCGCTGGTCGCCGGCGTGCTGCTGGGTTGGCGCGTCACCAAGCCCACCGAGGCGCTGACGCACGCCGCCGTGCGGCTGGGGCAGGGTGATTTCGCGACTTCGATTCCCACCGAAGGTCCGGCCGAGATCGGCCAGCTGGGGCGCACCATGGACGACATGCGCCGCAACCTGGTCGACCTGAACGTGGAGCTGCGACACCGCGAGGCCGAGGCGCAGGCGGTGCTCGAAGCGGTGGTCGAGGGCGTGTATGCCGTCGACCAGGAACGCAACATCCGCTACATGAATCCGCAGGCGGCGAAGCTGCTCGGGATCGATGCCAAGGAAGCCATCGGCAAATTCTGCGGCGACGTGCTCAAGCCCTGCGCGCTGCCGGGATCGACCAGCGGTGCGCGCCCCTGCGGTACGACGGCCTGTCCGATCCTGCGCGCGCGCCAGGCGGGCACTGCCCAGTCCGTGGAGCAGCTGCAGACGCGCTCCGGAAACCGGCAGACCGTGATCACCAGCTCGCGCTCGGTCGGCGGATTGCAGGTGCAGGTCATGCGCGACGAGACCGAGCTCGAAGGCGTGCGTCGTGCGCGCGACACGGTGCTGGCCAACGTCAGCCACGAATTCCGCACGCCGCTCGCGGCGCAGCTCGCATCCATCGAGTTGCTGCGCGAAGGCCTGAAATCGAGCCCGCCCGAGAAACTCGAGGAACTGGTGCTGTCGCTCGAGCGCGGCACGTTGCGTCTCACCCGGCTGATCGACAACCTGCTGGAGAGCGTGCGCATCGAGTCCGGCCAGCTCGACGTGCGCCGCCAGAGCATCGAACTCGGGGACGTGGTGGAAGATGCGCGTGGCCTGGTCGACGCGCTGCTGCGCCAGCGCCGGCAGCCGCTGGAAGTCGAGGTGCCCGAAGGTCTTGCCCTGCAGGGTGACGCCACGCGCCTCACTCAGGTGTTCGTGAACCTGATCGCCAACGCCAGCAAGTTCGCGCCGGAAGGCACGCCAATCCGCATCGGTGCGCGCGCCGAGGGTGGCGCCATCAGTGCCTGGGTGGAGGATTCCGGCCCGGGACTGCCGGAAGGCGGCGACGACATCTTCGAGCGCTTCAAGCGCGGCGGTTCGCAGGAACCCGAGCCCGGCGGGCTCGGGCTGGGGCTGTGGATCTCACGTTCCATCATCGAGCGGCACGGCGGCAGCATCACCGCTGGCCGTACGCCGCAGGGTTTCACTCGTTTCACGCTGACGTTGCCGGTCGAGAAAACATGAAGATACTGGTCGCGGACGACGATCTCGACTTGTTAGGGCTGGTGGCGTATTCGCTGTCGCAGGCCGGTTACCTGGTGGTCAAGGCCAGCGATGGGCCCGGCGCCCTCGCCACCTTCGAAGCGGAGGCGCCGGATCTCGTGATCCTGGACATCAACATGCCGGGCACCTCGGGATTCGAGGTGTGTACGGCCATCCGTGCGCGCGGCGACGTGCCGGTGATGATGCTGACGGCGCGCGGCGAGGAGCAGGACCTGGTCAAGGCGCTCGATCTCGGCGCCGACGATTACCTGACCAAACCCTTCAGTCCCAAGACGCTGCTGGCGCGGGTCAAGGCGCTATTGCGGCGCGCGAGCACGGATCGCAGTCACGCGCCGCTCGCCGCCGGGCGCGTCACGCTGGACCTGGAGAACTACACCGTGCGCATCGCGGGTGGCGAGCCGATCAGTCTGACCAAGCTCGAGCTGCGGTTGCTGCAGATGTTGCTGGCGCAGGCCGGCCGCACCGTGAACTCCGACCGGCTGCTGGTGCAGGTCTGGGGTCATCGCGGCTCCGGCGACCGGCAGTTGCTCAAGCAGCTGGTGCACCGGCTGCGGCACAAGATCGAGGCGAATCCGTCCGTGCCCCAGCTGCTGCAGACCGCCGCGCCGAGCGGCTACAAACTCGTCGTCGATTGACGGGGTCTGACCCCATCACTTCGCGGCGCTGCCGGTGGTGATCGCGTCGAAGATGCCGTCGCTCGCGAAGTGTTCCTTCTGCACGCGCTTCCAGCCGCCGAAGTGGTCGATGGACACGAGCTCCACCTTGGCGAATTGCGCGGCGTATTTCTCCGCGACGGCCGGGTCGCGTGGCCGGTAGAAGTTCTTCGCGCAGATTTCCTGTCCCTCGGGCGAGTACAGGAACTCCAGGTAAGCCTGCGCGACTTCGCGCGTGCCGCGCCTCAGCACCACCTTGTCGACCACCGCCACCGTGGGTTCGGCCTGCATGCTGATCGACGGCACGACGATCTCGAAATGATTTGCGCTCATGTCGCGCAGCGCCAGGTGCGCTTCGTTCTCCCAGGAGATCGCCACGTCGCCAATGTTCCGCTGCGCGAAGGTGGTGAGCGCGCCGCGCGCGCCTGAATCGAGCACCGGAACGTGCTGGTACAGCTTTTTCACGAATTCCCGTGCCGTGGCCTGGCTGCCGCCGGGCTGGCGCTCCGCCCAGGCCCAGGCCGCGAGATAGTTCCAGCGGGCGCCGCCCGAGGTGCGCGGATTCGGGGTCACGACATTCACGCCGTCGCGTACCAGGTCGCCCCAGTCGTGGATCTGCCTGGGATTCCCCGCGCGCACCAGGAACACGATGGTCGAATAGTAGGGCGCGCTGTTGTCCGGCAGGCGCTGCTGCCAGTTGGGCGGCAGTAGTTTGGCCTGCTCGGCGATGGCGTCGATGTCGCCGGCCAGTGCCAGCGTCACCACGTCCGCGGGCAGGCCGTCGATCACCGAACGCGCCTGGCTTCCCGAGCCGCCATGCGACTGGTTGATCTGCACACTCTGGCCGGTCTTCGTCTTCCACTGCGCGGCGAACGCCGGATTGATGTCGTCGTACAGTTCGCGGGTCGGATCGTAGGACACGTTGAGCAGCGAGACTTCGCCGGCCGGACCCTTTTTCCCGCAGCCCGCGAGCGGCATCAACAGGCTGGCGAGCAGCAGCGGGAGGGTGACGGACTTCAGCATGGGGCGCGAAGCCTACCAGAGGGTCGCTCCGCCGCGCACCTTCACGGATGGGTGACGAGGCCCAGGTCCCGGGTCAGCTGCTGCGCGAGCCGGCTCGCATGCACGCGCAGCTCGGGCACCGCCGTGGCTTCCCAGTCGCGTGCGCGCAGCCAGGGACCGATGTAATGCAGCCGATCCACCGGCCTCCCGTCGCGTGCGATCACGCGGCCGTCGCTGGCCACGTCGATGCCCAGGCCGTGCGCGTCCGGGCGGATCCAGCCGGCGCTGAGCAGCGTCTGAACCAGCGGGTCCGGGTGGCGCGTGACGTGCGAGTCCGGGCCCGTGCAGTTGACGACGCGATCCACCAGGCAGGCGCGCGCGCGTTGCGCGCCCCGCGGGCGCCATTGCACTTCCACGGCGTCCTCCAGCGTGCGCACGGACTCGAGGCGACCGGCGTGCACCTCGAGCACGCCCAGCCTCTCGAGTGAACGTACCGCGGCCATCGGCCCGGCCGGCACCCGATGGCGGTGAACGTCCCACCAGGCGCGCAGATGCCTGAGGAAACGCGCGCGCTCGCGCGCGTCGAGGCCCTGCCACATTTCGGGCAGGCGTGGGCGCAGCATGACGAACAGCTCGCGCCAGTCGCCGCCGGCATCCACGAGGTCGTCGGCGACACCGCGCAGCAGGCGCGCCAGCCGCCGCGTCGAACCGCGCGCCGCGAGCAGTTGGGCGAGCATCGGTTTGCCGGCTGCATGAGCCTGGGACGCCTGCACCTGTGGCAGCAGGCCATGCCGCGACAACACGTGGATGTGGCGCACTCGCGGGCGGATCGCGGCGAGTCGCAGCGCCGCGTCGATCATGGTGAGGCCACTGCCGAGCAGCAGCACGCTGCCGGTGTTCTCGTGCGCGCAGGAGCCGAGGCTCCAGGGATCCTCGACGGCGAAGACCGACGAGGCGATCGGCAACAGCTGCGCGGGCGCGTGCGGCGGCGCGTTGCCGAGCGCCAGTACCACCTGATCGGCGCGCTGCGCACTGCCATCGTCGAGCCACAGGTCCCAGCGACCGTCGCCCGCGCGGCGCAATTGCAGCACGCGGGCGCGGTAGTGAATGGCGCGCAGGTGCGGTGGCGCTGCCGCGCAAGCTGCGGCGAAGCGCGCGCGCAGATACTCACCATACAGCTGCCGCGGCAGGTAGTCGGTGGCCGACGCACGGATGCCTTGCGCGCAGGCGTATTCGAGAAAGTCGTGCGGCACGCTGGCGTCGAGCGACATCTGTCCGGCGGCGACGTTGAGTGGATAGGGGTAGTCGCGCGTCGCGTAGGCCACCCCGGCGCCGAGCTCGGCGCGTGGCTCGAACAGCACGATGCGCAGCGGCGCGTGGGACTCCTGGCGCAGCAGCTGGACGGCGACGCTGACGCCCGAAAAACCACCGCCGACGATGGCGACCACACGGACAGCGGGGGAGTTGTGCGTCTCGGTAGGAACGGCGTTGACCGCTGTGGCGGCTGTCGCCGCTGTGGTCGATGGGGTCGCGGCTGTCGCCGCTGTGGTCGATGGGGTCGCGGCTGTCGCCGCTCCGTGGCTCATGCCCTTCATGCGGCCAGTATTCGGGTGCGACGGTCACGGCGTCGATTGCGCGCCGGTTTGAATGTGGTGACAGGTAGAATCGCGATAAATAAGGAGTGAGCATGCGAAGGAATCCGGCAATGGCGTTGTTCGCCCTCGTAGTCAGCCTGGGCGCCTGGGCGGCGCCCGAAACCATGCGAGGTGTCACCGTGGGCGAGGGCGGCTCGTTGTCGGTGCAGACATTGCCGGTTCCGAAGCCGGGCGCGGGTGAGGTACTGCTCAAGGTTCGTGCCGCGGGCGTGAATCCCGTGGACTGGAAAGCGGCTGGCGGGCGTGTCGGACAGGTGCCGGGCACCGATGTTGCGGGCGTGATCGTTTCACTCGGCGAGGGCGTCAGCGGCTGGAAGCCGGGCGAGCAGGTGCTGGGTTTTGCCCGCCAGAGCGGTAGTTATGCCGAATTCGCCGTGGTGCCCGTCAACAGCCTGGCGCGCAAATCGAGGAAACTTACCTTCGAAGAAGCCGCCGGCGTGCCGATCGCCGCGGAGACTGCATATCGCGCGCTGCACGAAGCAGGCAAGCTCGAGAAGGGCCAGACAGTGCTGGTGCATGGCGCCGCGGGCGGTGTGGGTTCGGCGGCGGTGCAGATCGCCAAGGCGGCCGGCGCGCGTGTCATCGGCACCGCCTCGGCCAACAACCTGGATTTCCTGCGTTCCATCGGCGCCGACGAGGTCATCGACTACCGCGCGCAGAAATTCGAAGACGTGGTGAAGAACGTCGACCTGGTGCTCAACACCGCGAACGTGGAAACCAGCGTTCGATCGATCGGTATCGTGCGCGAGGGCGGTGTGCTGGTGACGGTGGTCGGTACGCTGGATGCGGCGGCCTGCGAGGCGGCGAAAATCCGCTGCGCGAAGCCGGATCGCTCGGTAGGTCCCACCAACGCCGAGATGCTCGCGCGGGTCATGGAACTCGCGGATGCCGGCAAGTTCAAGGTGAACGTGGACGGCGTGTTTCCGATGGAACAGGCCGCGCAGGCCTGGCAGAAAAGCCGCGATGGCCACACGCGCGGCAAGCTCATCATCCAGGTGTCGCCCGGCCTGACGATGAAACATCAATCGCAGCTCGACGTCCTGTACGACGCGATGCGAAAGCAAAAGATCCACAGCCTGGAATACGTCGCCCATGGCCGCTACTACCAGTTCGGGCAGGCGCCTGCGCCGGAACTGCCCTGGCCGGCATTCGACGTCGATGAGTACGTCGCCACGCTCGATTTCGAGCGCGGCGCGGTGCACGCGAAGTATCACCGCGTGCAGGTCCAGGAGCCGGGTCGCGCGCGCCCGCACTCGGAGCAGACCCAGGATCAGTACGCCGTCGCCGGTGTGACCTGGAACCTCGCGCCGGGCCCGGTGCCCATGCCCGCGAACCTCGCGGAACGCAACGCGGAACTCTGGGCGTCGCCGCTGGGTTTCGTCAGGGCCGCGTTCGAGCACGACGCCAAGATCGAAGTTCACAAGAATGGCGGCTTTACCCTGCGTTTCGTGCTCGATGGCATCTACCGATACGAGGGAGATCTGACCGGCAAGAATGAGCTGATCAGCGTGCGCACCTTCATCGACTCACCGGTGCTCGGCGACACGCCGATCGAATTCCGGTATCTCGATTACCGCGATTTCGACGGTGTACGTTTCCCGATGCGCATCGAGCGCTACGTCGCGGGAATGCCCTGGTACGAGCTCACCGTGACCAGCCTGAAGGTAAACGTCGCGAAGCCCTTCACGGTGCCGCCGGAGATCGCCGCGAATCCCACGCCCTCGGTCGCAACCATCGCGGTCACCGAACTCGCCCCCGGGCTGCTGGTGTTCGGCGGCGGTTCGCACAACAGCGTGATCGTCGAGCAGGGGCAGGGCATCTTCGTCATCGAGGCGCCGCTCTTCGAGCAGCGCTCGGAGGCGGTGATCGCGAAAGTCCGCGAGCTGTTTCCGGGCAAACCGATCCGCGGCGTGGTCAACACGCACGCGCACTTCGATCACGCCGGCGGCCTGCGCACCTACGTCGACGAAGGAATTGCCGTGATCACGCTGTCGCGCAATGCGAAGTACTACGCGCGTGCGTGGGCCACTCCGCACACGCTCAACCCCGATCGCCTGGCCAGGTCGAAGCGCAAGCCGGTGTTTGACGAGTTCACGGGAAGTGTGAAGTTCGAGGACGCGCAGCACCCTTTCGAGGTGCACGAAATCACCGGCAGCGGCCACAACGACGCGTTCGCCATGGTCTACCTGCCGAAGGACAAGGTGCTCATCGAAGCGGATGCCTGGACGCCGCTCGCCGCAGGAGCCGCGCCGCCGCCGCAGGTGAATCCCCTGTGGGTGAACCTCTACGAAAACCTGGCGCGACTGAAGCTGGACGTGCAACGCGTCGCGCCGCTGCACGGTGCCGTGCAGGATTTCGCGGCGCTGCGCGCGGCCGTCGACGCGCGGACGAACTGACCGACCGGCCAGGCCAGAAGCGCGAGTATTCGCTCAGTCCAATCGGATCATTTCGCCGCGGGCCGCCTCGTGATGAGGGGCAAGTTGTAGCCGGCTGACTGCCGGGCTGGAAAGTCATGCCCTCGCCGGGGTATACGGCGTGGCATGAATACCGAGCAGGCGGCCGTACCGCATTGTCATTCGCCGCGTTTCGACGCCGGTAACCCGCTGGCCGAAGCCAACATCCGCCGTGCCTTCTGGCTGACAACCGCGATGATGGTCGTCGAAATCGCCGGCGGCTGGTGGTTCAACTCCATGGCCGTGCTCGCCGACGGCTGGCACATGAGCTCGCATTCGCTGGCGCTGGGACTTTCCGCTTTCGCATACGCATTCGCGCGCCGGCACGCGGCCAACCGTCGTTACGCCTTCGGAACCTGGAAGGTGGAAGTGCTCGGCAGCTACACCAGTGCCATCCTGCTGCTCGGCATCGCCGCGCTGATGGCCTTCCAGTCGATCGAGCGGCTGATGATGCCGCAGACCATTCATTACGACGAGGCCATTGCCATTGCCGTGGTCGGCCTCGCGGTGAACCTGTTGTGCGCCTGGTGGCTGCGTGGACATCATCATGGGCACGATCATGGTCACGATCATGAACAAGATCACGAAGCCGCGCACGCGCATGAACATGCCCACCACCAGGATCTCAATGTCCGCTCTGCCTATCTACACGTGCTCGCCGACGCGGCGACTTCGGTGCTCGCCATCCTGGCACTCACCGGCGGAAAACTCTGGGGCCTCGGCTGGCTCGACCCGGCCATGGGCGTCGCCGGTGCCATCCTGGTCGCGGTGTGGGCCCAGGGACTGCTGCGGGATTCCGGGCGCGTCCTGCTCGATGCGGAGATGGATGCGCCCGTGGTGCGGGAGGTCCGCGACGTCATCGAGCGCGGCCCGGTGCCGGCGCGTATCACGGACCTGCACGTCTGGCGCGTCGGTCGCGCGAAATACGCCTGTGTCGTGAGTCTCACGACCGCTTCGCAAATGGATGGCGACTACTTCCGCGAACAGCTCGCCGTACACGAAGAACTCGCACACATCACGGTCGAAGTGAACCACAGCCCGCGCTGAAACATGACAGGAAGACATCATGACCTCACGATCCACTGAGTCGCGTCGGTCGATGAACCGGCGCTCCTTTTTCCTCGGAGGCGGCGCAGCCGCCGGCACGCTGGGCGCCGGAGCACTCACGGGACAACTGCTTCCGGCGCGCGCGCGCGGCGCCGATGCGCCGCCGGTCGATCCTGCCGAACTGCTGAAGGCGCAGACGCAACGAGCCCTGCGCTGGGCGGGTCGTCCCGCCGGCGATTGGGTAAAGCCGCGGGCGGGCGTCGATCAAAATGTTGTTGTCGTCGGCGGCGGGCAGTCCGGACTGGCCATCGCGTACGGCCTGCGCCGCAAGGGCATAGGCCGCGTCACGGTCATCGATCGCTGCGAGCCGGGCCAGGCCGGCATCTGGCGAAACATCGCGCGCATGCACCAGCTGCGCACGCCGAAGACAATCCCGGGCCCCGAGCTGGGCAATCCGGATCTCGGCTTTCGCGCGTGGTTTGAAACTCTCAACGGACCTGCGGCATTCGATGCGCTGGATCGGATTCCGCGACTCGCCTGGGCCGACTATCTGGCCTGGTACGAGCAGGTCACCGAGGCCGGTGTGCGATATGACACGCGCCTCGTGGGGATCGAACCCGCCGGAGATTTCCTGCGGCTGCACCTGGAATCGGATGGGATGCAGCGCACCGAGACCACGCGCAAGCTGGTGCTCGCCAATGGCTTCAAGGGTGCGGGTGGCGTCAGCGTCCCGAGTGTCCTGCGTGGCTTGCCAGCCGGACTCTGGTCGCACACCGACGCACCCTTCGAGTTCACGCGGCTGGCAGGAAAGGTGGTCGGCATCATCGGTGCGGGCGCCTCGGCGTTCGACGCCGCCGCCACGGCGCTCGAGCAGGGCGCGAAGGAGGTACACCTCTACAGCAGGCGTTCGTACATCGACTATCCGTCCTCCAGCGCGAGCACGCCGCCGCCGCCGCCGGGCCCCCCTGGCGATCGCGGCCATGCATTCGTGCTGGAGCTGGCCGGCGAGCTTCCTGACGAAGTGCGCTGGCGCGACTGGCGAGTCCGCGAGAACGCTTCTGCGTCGGTACCGCTGGATTCGCTCGCTCGCGCCGTGGCAGCAAAGAATTTTCACCTGCATCTCGACAGCGACTGGACGGGGGCGACGGCCGGCGGCGGCGGTATCACCGCGCGCATCTCCGGCAAGAAACAGCGCTTCGATCACGTGATTGCCGGCACGGGGTATCGGGTGGACCTGTCCGTGCAGCCGGAGCTCGCGTCGATCCAGCCGGACATCGCGTTGTGGAAAGATCGCTATCGGCCGCCCGTCGGCGAGCAAGACGACGCGGTGAGCCTGTATCCGTACCTCGGAGCCGGGTTCCAGTTCCAGCCCAAGGCGGATGCGGGCGTCACTCACCTGCGCAACATCCATTGCTTCAACATTGCGGCGAGTGCGAGCTTCGGAACGCTGGTGGGCGACATACCGAGCGTGCCGCAGCAGGCGCGGCTGGTCACGGCGATCGCGCGCGACTTCTTGCTGGAGGACCTCGATCTGGCACAGAACCGGCGTTACGCGGAAACGCCGTTCGTACCACGCAGCCCGGCTCCGTATCAGAGTGCGCTGGGCCCGCGCTGAGGTTGAATCTTCGCGCCAGAGCGCTCAACGCAGGAATGGGATCCTGATAGCGGCGAATTCCCGCTCCACGTCCTCCTGCGAATCGGATCGTTCCGCGGTTTGCACCACGCGCGAGGTCAGGTGCGGCGCGAGCAGTTGCAGGAACTCGTACATGAAACCGCGCAGCAGCATGCCGCGGCGGAATCCCGCCCAGGTGGTGTGCACCGGGAACAGGTGCGAGCCGTCGCGTACCTTGAGATCGGCGTCCTCGGCGCCGTCGATGGCGAGGTTGGCGATGATGCCGACCCCCAGTCCTTCGCGGACATACTTCTTGATGACGTCCGAGTCCCACGCGGTGAGCGCGACATTGGGCGTCACGCCCTCGCGCGCGAACAGCTCCAGCAGTGACGACGGGCCCGAGAAGCTGAAGGAATAGGTGACCAGCGGATACTGCGCCAGCTCGGCAAACGTGGGCTTGCTGATTTCACCCAGCGGGTGACCCTCCGGCACCACGAGGCAGCGATGCCAGCGGTAGCAGGGCAGGCGCACGAGCCCGGAAAAGATCGGGCTGTTGCCGGTGGCGATGGCAAAATCGATGCGATCGGTCGCGGCGAGATCGGCGATCTGCTCGGAATTGCCCTGGTGCAGGTGCAGGCGCACCTTCGGATACTTGTCGCGGAAGCGTTTCAGCACCTGCGGCAGCACGTAACGCGCCTGCGTGTGCGTGGTGGCGATCGACAGCGATCCGGCGTCGTCGCGGCGCAGCTCCGCGGCCAGTGCCTTGATGCTGCGCGCCTGGCGCACGATCTGCGCGGCGCGGTCGATGACCTTGCTGCCGGCGTCGGTGGGGCGCACCAGCGCGCGTCCCTTGCGCTCGAACAGCGCGAAACCAAGCTCATCCTCGAGCTGTTTCAATTGTTTGCTGACTCCGGGCTGGGCGGCATGCATCACGCGCGCCGCCTGGGTGATGTTGAGATCGTTCTCGGCCACGGCCACGAGATAACGCAGCTGGATCAATTTCATCGGGTACCCGTGGTGGGCCATCGGAGGGGTGAGATCGGGGACCTCATTTCGCTGTAACAATTGAATGCAGCGCGAGGGGGCACGTTCATTCGGCGATTGTTACAACGAAATGAGGAATGTCCCCTTTATCCCTAACTATTCGCGCGGTGCATGTGCCTACTGGGCGTAGATCTGGTCGAACACGCCGCCGTCACCGAAGTGGTCCTTCTGCGCCTTGGTCCAGCCGCCGAAATCCTTGATGGTGACCAGTTCGAGCTTCGGGAACAGTTCCTGGTGCTTCGCGGCGACCTGCGGATCGCGCGGCCGGTAGTAATTGCGCGCCGCGATCTCCTGGCCTTCCGGCGTGTACAGGTACTTGAGGTATTCCTCGGCCACGGTGCGCGTACCCTTGCGCAACACCACCTTGTCGACCACGGCCACCGGCGGCTCGGCGAGGATGCTGATCGAGGGGATCACGATCTCGAACTGGCCGACGCCGAGTTCCCTGGTGGCGAGCCACGCTTCGTTTTCCCAGGAAATGAACACGTCGCCGATGTTGCGCTGGGCGAAGGTCGTCAACGCACCGCGCGCACCCGTGTCGAGCAC
>Ga0207675_100001372_pt1 | contig 24404 bp, 23 predicted proteins | sample KBSSwiS42_FD_184305 | JGI IMG/M metagenome (GOLD analysis project Ga0207675, IMG submission 184305) | Switchgrass rhizosphere microbial communities from Kellogg Biological Station, Michigan, USA - KBS Switchgrass S4-2 (SPAdes) (version 2) | ecosystem: Host-associated > Plants > Roots >...
AAGCTCTACGACAAGTGGTTCATGCAGCCGATCCCGCCGAGCAACACCAAGGTCGGCCTGCCGCCTTCCGACGCCACCAAGGCGGCCTGGGCGAGCCCGAACGACAAGCCGGCGGAAGACTACGCGGAGAAGTGATCCGGCGCCCGACACAAGGTAAGCCCTAGCGCCCGGCGGCGCGAAGCTTGCTTACATTGGGATCAGCGCGGCGCGGAGCCATTCGCGTCGCGCTTTTTTCATGCCGGGCCGCATTCGACGGCCCGCTCACGGGGGCGTGACGGCAGATGGGTGACTGGAGTTTCTTCCTGCGGGACACGGGGGGCGGCGAGACCTACCTGCACTGGATGATGACGGCCTGGGGCTGGACCCTCGCGGTCGCCGCGCTCGCCCTCGTCGTCGCTCTGCTTGTCGGCTCGATCATGGGCATCCTGCGGACGACGCCGAGCAATGCGCTGGTCGCGATCGGCAACGCCTGGACCGAGATCTTCCGCAACGTCCCGCTGCTGGTCCAGATCTTCCTCTGGTATCACGTCATCCCCTCGATCTTCACGTCGCTACGGGCGGTGCCGAGCTTCGTGCTGGTGGTGTTCGCGATCGGCTTCTTCACCTCGGCGCGGATCTCCGAGCAGGTGCGCGCCGGCATCCAGTCGCTGCCGCGGGGCCAGCGCTATGCCGGCCTGGCGATGGGCCTGACCCTGCCGCAGACCTACCGCTACGTGCTGCTGCCGATGGCCTACCGGATCATCATCCCGCCGCTCACCAGCGAGTCGATGAACATCATCAAGAACACCTCGGTGGCGTTCGCGGTGAGCATCGCCGAGCTGACCATGTTCGCGATGCAGGCGCAGGAGGAAACCTCGCGCGGCGTCGAGGTCTACCTGGCCGTCACGCTCGCCTACTTCGTGTCCGCGTTCGCCATCAACCGGATCGCCCACTTCGTCGAGGGGCGCGTTCAGGTCCCCGGAATGATCGGGGGCAAGTGATGAACCTGAACCTCGACTTCGGATTCTTCAACTGGGCCCTGGTCCAGAGCTTCATCCTCAAGGGCCTGATCTTCTCGTTCCAGCTGACGATCGTGGCGATGATCGGCGGCATCGCCCTCGGCACGATCCTGGCGCTGATGCGGCTCTCGGGCAAGCAGTGGCTGGTCATGCCGGCGGCGGCCTACGTGAACACGCTGCGCTCGATCCCGCTGGTGATGGTGATCCTGTGGTTCTTCCTCCTGATCCCCGCCGCGTTCTACCAGGCGCTGCCGGGCGGGATCGGCACCAAGTACCGCTCCGAGATCGCGGCGCTGATCACCTTCACCGTGTTCGAGGCCGCCTACTACTCGGAGATCATGCGCGCCGGCATCCAGTCGGTGTCCAAGGGGCAGGTCTACGCCGGCTACGCGGTCGGCATGACCTACGCCCAGTGCATGAAGCTGATCGTCCTGCCCCAGGCCTTCCGCAACATGCTGCCGGTGCTGCTGACGCAGACCATCATCCTGTTCCAGGACACGTCGCTGGTCTACGCCATCGGCGCCTACGACCTGCTGAAGGGCTTCGAGGTCGCGGGCAAGAACTTCAACCGGCCGGTCGAGACCTACCTGGTCGCGGCCGTTCTCTACTTCATCATCTGCTTCTCGCTCTCGATGCTGGTGCGCCAGCTGCAGAAGAAGATCGCCATCATTCGCTGACAGGAAGCGAGCCCCCATGATCGACATCAAGAACGTCTCCAAGTGGTACGGCAGCTTCCAGGTGCTGACCGATTGCACCACCGCCATCAAGAAGGGCGAGGTCGTGGTCGTCTGCGGGCCGTCGGGCTCGGGCAAGTCGACCCTGATCAAGACCGTGAACGCGCTCGAGCCGATCCAGAAGGGCGACGTCGTGGTCGACGGCATCTCGATCAGCGACCCGAAGACCGACCTGCCCAAGCTGCGCTCGCGGGTCGGCATGGTGTTCCAGCACTTCGAGCTCTTTCCGCACCTCACCGTCACCGAGAACCTGACGCTGGCGCAGATCAAGGTGCTCAACCGCTCCCAGGAAGACGCCAAGGTGCGCGGCATGAAGATGCTCGATCGCGTCGGCCTGATGGCGCACAAGGACAAGTTCCCGGGCCAGCTCTCCGGCGGCCAGCAGCAGCGGGTGGCGATCGCGCGCGCGCTGTCGATGGACCCGATCGTGATGCTGTTCGACGAGCCGACCTCGGCGCTCGACCCCGAGATGGTCGGCGAGGTGCTCGACGTGATGGTGCTGCTCGCCAAGGAAGGCATGACGATGATGGTCGTCACCCACGAGATGGGCTTCGCCAAGAAGGTCAGCCACCGCGTCATCTTCATGGATGCCGGCAAGATCGTCGAGGATTGCTCGCGCGAGGACTTCTTCGGAAACCCCGACGCACGCTCGCCGCGCGCGAAGGACTTCCTCTCGAAGATCCTGGCGCACTGAGGCGGCCGCCGCGAGCCCGCGGCCGCACCCGTCGCTGTCCAGCGGTTCGCCTGCCGGCTGCATCGACGGCGCCGTCGGCCGGCCCGATGTGACAATCGGCGCGTGTCCCAAGAGCTGACCCTCGTTCGCCCCGACGACTGGCACCTGCACGTGCGGGACGGCGCCGCCCTACGTGCGGTCGTTCCCCACAGCGCGAGACAGTTCGGTCGCGCCATCGTGATGCCGAACCTGCGCCCGCCGGTCGTCACGGTCGAGCAGGCGCTCGCTTACCGCGATCGCGTGATCGCTGCGGTCCCCGAGGGCATCGCCTTCGAGCCGCTGATGACGCTCTACCTCACCGACACGACGCCACCGGCCGAGATGCGGCGGGCACGTGAGGCCGGCATCGTCGCGATCAAGCTTTATCCGGCCGGCGCGACGACGCACAGCGACGCCGGCGTCACCGACCTGCGCCACGTCGCGGCGACGCTGGCCGCCGCCGAGAAGGAAGGCATCGTCCTGCTCGTCCATGGCGAAGTCACCGATCCGGCGGTCGACGTGTTCGATCGCGAGGCGGTCTTCATCGAGCGCCACCTGGCGACGCTGCGCCGCGATTTCCCCGGCCTGAAGATCGTGCTCGAGCACGTGACGACGAAGGAGGGCGCGCAGTACGTCGCGGAGGCAGGGCCGCAAACGGCGGCGACGATCACCGCGCATCACCTGCTCTACAACCGCAACGCGATCTTCACCGGCGGCATCAGGCCTCACTACTACTGCCTGCCGGTGCTGAAGCGCGAGGAACACCGGCGCGCCCTCGTCGCCGCGGCGACGTCCGGAAGCGGGCGGTTCTTCCTCGGCACCGACAGCGCACCGCATCCTGCCGCGCTCAAGGAGCACGCGAGCGGCTGCGCCGGTTGCTACACCGCTTTCAGCGCCCTCGAGCTGTACGCTGAAGCGTTCGAGGCGGCCGGCGCGCTCGACCGCCTCGAGCAGTTCGCGAGCCGCGCCGGCCCGGCCTTCTATGGCATGGCGCCGAACAAGACGACGGTGACGCTGAAGAAGCTCGCCTGGACCCTGCCGGAGGCGTTGCCCTTCGGCGACGCCGAGTTGAAGCCGCTGCGTGGCGGCGAGACGCTCGCCTGGCGACTCGCCGCCTGACCTCTTCCGATCGGACCCCATGATCGACAAGCCGCCGCGAATCGCCCTCCTGATCGACGCCGACAACTCGCCGTCGGCCAAGATCGGCCTCATCCTCAACGAGCTCTCGACCTATGGCGAGACCAGCATCCGGCGCGCCTACGGCAACTGGAAGAAGCAGGAGCTGCGCGGCTGGGAGGAGCTGCTGCACGAGCACGCGATCCGGCCGATGCAGCAGTTCGACTACTCCAAGGGCAAGAACGCGAGCGACATGGCGATGGTCATCGACGCGCTCGACCTGCTCTACTCTGACCGGCCGGAGGCGTTCGGCATCGTCTCGTCCGACGCCGACTTCACGCCGCTCGTGATGTACCTGCGCGCCAAGGGCGCCGCCGTGTACGGCTTCGGCGGCCAGAAGACGCCCGAGCCTTTCGTCAACGCGTGCTCGCGCTTCCTCTACCTCGACAAGCTGGCGGTCGCGGCCGCCGCCGTCGACATCGACACCGGCGAACTGACTCGCGACGAGAGCGCCGGCACGCCCTTGCGGGTGCCCGCGGCCAAGCTCAAGCGCGACGCCAAGCTGGTCGGCCTGCTGCGCAACGCCGTCGAAGCGGCGGCGGGAGAAAGCGGCTGGGCGCGCGTCGGCGCGGTCGGCCAGCAGATCGGCAACCAGGCGTCGTTCGATCCGCGCAACTACGGCTACGCGACGCTCACCAAGCTGCTCAAGGCGACCGAGCTGTTCCAGCTCGACAAGGAAGGGACGTCGGAGGTCTCGGTGCGCGACATCCGCGAGGTTCGCGGCGCGAAGGCCTGATCGGCGACGCAAAAAAAAAGCGGCTCCGAAGAGCCGCCTTTCTGGATCGGCTCCGCAGAGCCGCTCTCTTCGATCTACTGGTTGGGCTTCTCGCCGGCCGCCGGGATCTGCTTGGCCTTTTGCTGGGACTTGGTCTTGGCCTTGCGCTCGTCACGGGTGGTTTCCGTGCCGGTGCTCTTCATGGCCTTGTCTTCCTTTTGGCCGCCGGCATCGCCAGCCGGCGCCAGCTTGCCGCTGGCCTTGTCGGCCTTCGTGGTTTCCTTGCGCTGCTCGCGGCTCTTGTCCGACGTGGTGGATGGTGCGGCCGTCGGCTTTTCACCGGCGGGCGCGACGGCCTTGGCCTGGGCGCCAGCCTTGACGTCGGCGCGGTTCGCCGGAGCCGAGGCTTGCGCGAAAGCGCCTTGCGAGAACACGGCGATGGCCGCAGCGACTGCGCCCAGAGCGAGTTTGGTCTTCATCGGTTAACTCCTGATCGTTGCATTGATGGGAAGGGGACTTCATGAGTCGCCGCTCTGGCGTGCAGGGCATTTCGAGCGAGACCAGTCATGAAAACGCGACAACGACGAATCGGTTGACGCGAGCGAGCGGCGCTCATGGCCCCGCGGCCGGCATTCTAGCCATGGCGCAGGGGGGTGGCGCGGATTCGACGGTCCGCACGGTGCGCGGCATCGATCGGCGCCCGATAATCAGGGGGTGAAGCGAGCCAGGTCGCCGCGGGTGCCGTCACGCACGGCACGCGAGGAAGGTCCGGACTGCACAGGGCGGCGTAGCAGCTAACGGCTGTCCACCGCGAGGTGAGGATCAGAGCAACAGAGACGAGTCGGTGTCGGATCGCAAGGCTCGGCACCGGGTGAAACGGGCAATCTCTACGCGCAGCAATACCAAATAGGCCGGCGTGGGCGGGCGCTTCGGCGCCTGCCTGGAAGTGTGGCTCCGCACGAGCCGGCGGGTAGGTAGCACCGAGCCGGGCAGCGATGCCCGGCCCAGAGGAATGGCGGCCACGGTGCCGCGGTCGCAAGACCGGGGCACTGCACAGAATCCGGCCTATCGGCTCGCTTCACTCTTTTGTCCGACAGCCCGGCGTCGCCGCGCTGCCTACACTGGGATCGGCCGATGAATCCCGACGCACGCACGATCTGGCAGGCCCCGAGCTGGGCGCTGGCGATCCTGCTCGCCTGCCTGGGCATGCTCGGTCCGTTCTCGATCGACACCTACCTGCCGGCCTTCACCGGCATCGCCAAGGCGATCGGCGCGTCGCCGGTCGAGATGCAGCAGACGCTTTCGGCGTACCTGTTCGGCTTCGCGATCATGAATCTCTTCCATGGCGCGCTGTCCGATAGCTTCGGACGCCGACCGGTGGTGCTGGCCGGGCTCGCCGTCTTCACCCTCGCGTCGGTCGGCTGCGCGCTTTCGCATCACATCAGCGCGCTGGTCTTCTTCCGGGCCCTGCAGGGCATGTCGGCGGGCGCCGGGATCGTCGTCTCGCGTGCGGTCATTCGCGACATGTTCCCGCCCGCCGACGCGCAACGGGTGATGTCGCAGGTGACGATCTACTTCGGCGTCGCGCCCGCGGTGGCGCCGATGATCGGCGGCTTCCTCTTCGTCCACGCCGGCTGGCATTCGATCTTCTGGCTGCTCACGGGCGTCGGCGTCGTCCTGTTCGCGCTCAACTGGAAGCTGTTGCCGGAGACGCTGCACGCGTCGCACAAGCAGCCGTTCAATGCGCGCAACCTTTTTCGCGGCTATTGGAGCCTCGCCAGCAACCCGCGCTTCCTGATGCTGGCGCTGGCGAGCGGGATCCCGTTCAACGGCATGTTCCTCTACGTGCTCTCGACGCCGGTCTTCCTCGGCGAGATCCTCGGTCTCGGGCCGGCCGAGTTCTTCTGGTTCTTCGTCCTCACCATCGCCGGCATCATGGCCGGCGCGTTCCTCTCCGGGCGCATGGCCGGCCGCGTCAAGGCGACGCGGCAGATCCGCTACGGCTTCATCGTCATGGCCAGCGTCGGCGTCCTCAACCTCGTGCTCAACCTGCTGTTCGCACCGAGCGCGTGGTGGGCGCTCGTGCCGATCGCGCTCTACGCCTTCGGCTGGGCGATGATGGTGCCGGTGGTGACCTTGCTGGTCCTCGACCTCGTCCCCGAGCGGCGAGGCATGGCGTCGTCGCTGCAGGCCTTCGTCGGCAGCACGGCGAACGGCCTGGTCGCCGGGCTGGTCGCGCCCCTCGTCATGCATTCGGCCATCGCCCTGGCGGCGACGTCGCTCGCGATGATGAGCATCGGCGTCGTCGCCTGGCTCGTCGTCAAGCCGCACATGCGTCAGGCCATGACGCTTCCCCTGGCGCAGCCGAACGGGTAGGGCCGGCCAGCCGGGGGGCGGACCGGGCGTTCCGCGCCACAATCGCCCATGCTCGTGCTCGTCGTCGGCCTCATGATCTTCCTGGGCGTCCACAGCGTCTCGATCGTCGCCCCGGGATGGCGTGCGGCGACGTTGGCACGGCTCGGCGAGCGGCCGTGGAAGGGGCTCTACTCGCTCGCTTCCGCCGTGGGCCTCGCGCTGATCGTCGTCGGCTACGGCATGGCGAGGCGCGATCCTGTCGTCCTCTACACGCCCCCGGCGGCGCTGCGCCACCTCGCGCTCGTCGTCATGCTGCCGGTCTTTCCGCTTCTGTTCGCCGCCTACCTGCCCGGCCGGATCCGCGCGGCCGCGAAGCACCCGTTCCTGGTCGCCGTCAAGCTGTGGGCGGTCGCGCACCTGCTCGCCAACGGCACGCTCGCCGACGTGCTGCTCTTCGGCGCTTTCCTCGCTTGGGCCGTCGCCGACCGCATTTCGGTGAAGCGCCGTCCGGCCGACGAGTCGCACGAGGTGCCGGCGGCACCGCCGCGCACCGCCAACGACGCGATCGCGCTGATCGGCGGCCTGATCGTCTACGTCGTGTTCATCCTCTGGGCGCACCGCTGGATCATCGGCGTCTCGCCGCTCGGCTGATCGAGCGCCAGCGCCTCGAATCCCGTGTCGTCGCCGTTCGCGCTGTGGGCCGGACCTCGGATCGAGGTGGCGCCGTTTCGCTTGAGCGGCACGGTGTACGCGACGCTGCTCAACCATCGCCGCTCGCTGGAGGCGCTCGGCGATGCGGTGGCGGCTGCGCCTTACAAGGGTGCGCCGAAGAGCGTCGTCCTCGCCGTCAAGCCGTGCCAGGCGCTCGTCGCTCCCGGCGGCGACATGCAGATCGACGGCGGCGCGGAAGCGCTCGAGGTCGCTGCCGCGCTCGGCGTCGTCATCGGCACGACCGCCTGCGCCGTCGCCGAGGCTGACGCGCTCGGCCACGTCGCGGGCTTTCTCGTCGTCTGCGACTGCACGCTGCCGCGCGCGGGCCACTTCCGGCCGCAAATTCGCGCCATGGCGCGCGACGCGTCGTGCGTGCTCGGCGCCGCGATGATGGCGCGCGCCGAGGTCGGCGACGCCGACACGCTGGCGATGCGCGTCTTCGTCGACGGTGCGCTCGCACAGTCGTCGAACACTGCCGAGCACGTCCGCACGGCGGCGCGGCTGATCGCCGACGTCAGCGATTTCATGACGCTGATGCCGGGCGATCTCCTCCTGACCGGAAGCGCGCCCGCCGGCCCGCGTGTTCGCGCGGGTGCCGAGATCGCGATCGAGATCGACCGCGTCGGCCGACTCGAGACGCGAGTCGTCGCCGGCGCCGCGAGGTTGCGCGCATGAAGCGAGCGCGCGTCGCGTACTCGGGCGCGCTGCACGAAGCGACCCCGGCCGGGGCCGATTCGATTCGCCTCGCCGATGGCCGCGTCGTCGCCGAGACCGACGTCGTCTGGCTGCCGCCGTTCGACGTCGGCACGGTGATCGCGCTCGGCCTCAACTACGCCGACCACGCCAAGGAGCTCGCCTTCAAGCCGCAGGACGAGCCGCTCGTCTTCCTGAAAGGCCCGGGAGCGCTGATCGGCCACCGCGGCGCGACGCGCCGCCCGGCCGACGCGACCTTCATGCACTACGAGTGCGAGCTCGCGGTCGTCATCGGCAAGCCGGCGCGCCGGGTCGGCCGCGCCGAGGCGATGGCGCACGTCGCCGGCTACACGATCGCCAACGACTACGCGATCCGCGACTACCTCGAGAACTGGTACCGGCCTAACCTGCGCGTCAAGAGCCGCGACGGCGCGACCGTGCTCGGCCCCTGGCTCGTCGACGCCGCCGACGTCGAGGCGCCGCCGCAGCGCGCCCTGCGCACGCTCGTCAACGGCCGACAGACGCAGAGCGGCCATACCCGCGATCTCGTCTTCGACATCGCCTTTCTGATCGAATACCTGAGCGCGTTCATGAGCCTCGCGCCCGGCGACGTGATCCTGACCGGAACGCCCGAAGGCGTCGTCAACGTCGACGTCGGCGACGAGGTCGTGTGCGAGATCGAGGGCTTCGGCCGCCTCGTCAACCGGATCGCCGGCGACGCCGAGTTCGGTCGCGGCGGCACCGTGTCGTCGCAAGGAGCGAAGAGAGAATCCGCATGAGAGTCGACCATCTGATCGACGGACGGCCGGTCGCCGGGCGCAGCTACTTCGAGACGATCGACCCGGCGACGCAGGACGTCCTCGCCGAAGTCGCTCGCGGCGGCCCAGCCGAGATCGACGCCGCGGTGACGGCGGCGCAGCGCGCATTCCCTGGCTGGGCAAAGACACCGCCCGCCGAGCGTGCGCGCTTGATGAGGCGGCTCGGCGACCTGATCGCGGCGCACGTGCCGGCGCTGTCCGAGACCGAAACGCGCGACACCGGCCAGGTGATCGCGCAGACGAGGAAGCAGCTCGTTCCGCGCGCGGCCGACAACTTCCATTACTTCGCCGAGGTCTGCACGCGCGTCGACGGCCACACCTATCCGACGCCGACGCACCTCAACTACACGCTCTATCAGCCGGTCGGCGTGTGCGCGCTGATCTCGCCCTGGAACGTCCCGTTCATGACGGCGACCTGGAAGGTCGCGCCGTGCCTGGCGCTTGGCAATACCGCGGTGCTGAAGATGAGCGAGCTGTCGCCGCTCACCGCCGCGCGCCTCGGCGAGCTCGCGCTCGAGGCCGGGATTCCGGCCGGCGTTCTCAACGTCGTCCACGGCTACGGCGGCGAGGCCGGCGAGGCGCTGGTCGCGCACCGCGACGTTCGCGCGATCTCGTTCACCGGATCGACGCGAACCGGCAACCGCATCGTCCAGACCGCGGGCCTGAAGAAGTTCTCGATGGAGCTCGGCGGCAAGAGCCCGTTCGTCGTCTTCGCCGACGCGGACTTCGAGCGCGCGCTCGACGCCGCGGTGTTCATGATCTTCTCGAACAACGGCGAGCGCTGCACGGCCGGCTCTCGGATTCTGGTCGAACGGCCGATCTACGCCGAGTTCGCGGCTCGATTCGCTGAGCGCGCCCGGCGCCTCGTCGTCGGCGACCCGCTCGACGAGAAGACGATCGTCGGCCCGATGATCAGCCGCGCCCATCTCGAGAAGGTGCGCGGCTACATCGGCCTCGGCAGCGAGGAGGGTGCGACGCTCCTCTGCGGTGGCCTCGATCCGCCGGAGCTGCCGGCGTCGCTGCGCGTCGGCAACTTCGTCCAGCCGACCGTCTTCGCCGACGTCGACAACCGGATGCGGATCGCGCAGGAGGAGATCTTCGGACCGGTCGCGTGCCTGATCGCCTTCGACGGCGAAGCCGAGGGAGTCGCCATAGCCAACGACATCGCCTACGGCCTGTCGAGCTACGTCTGGACCCGAGACATCGGCCGCGCCCACCGCGTCGCCGCCGCGGTCGAGGCGGGGATGTGCTTCGTCAACAGCCAGAACGTTCGCGACCTGCGCCAGCCGTTCGGCGGCACCAAGGCATCGGGCACCGGCCGCGAAGGCGGCAGCTGGAGCTTCGAGGTGTTCTGCGAGCCGAAGAACGTGTGCGTCTCGATCACCGACCACCACATCCCGAAGTGGGGAGCGACGTGAGTCTGTACGGGACGCAGAAGCTGCTCTTTCACCTCAACCGCGACCCCGCGGTGCAGAAGCGCTATCGCGACGACCTGCCGGCGCTGCTCGACGACTACGACCTCGTCGCCGAGGAGCGCGAGGCGATCCTCGCCGGCGACGTCGGCAAGCTCTACGTACTCGGCGCGAACGGCCAGCTGCTGATGCACTTCGCGGCGCTGCTCGGCATGCCGTGGGCCGACTACATCGAGGCGATGCGCGAAGGGGTGCGCCGGCACGGTCCGGTGCGCGCGGGCATCTACGCGATGACGACGTCGACCGACGAGAAGGTCGCCGGGGTCTGAGATGGCAGCGAACCGTCGCCAGGCGATGTGCATCGGTGCGACGGCGCTGATGGCGCCGCTGACCGCGCTGGCGCAGCCTCGCAAGATCAGGATCGGATTTCTCGGCGGCATCTCTCCCGACGCTCCCGCGCAACGCACGTCGATCGAACCGTTCCGGCGAGCACTGCGCGACCTCGGCTATGTCGAAGGGCAGAACCTCGAGATTCTTTTCCGCTGGGCCGAGGGCCAGCCCGACCGACTGCCCGGCCTCGCCGCGGAGCTGGTGCGCCTCCAGCCCGACGTCATCGTCACGATGGGCCCCGGCCCGGCGTTCGCCGCCAAGCGCGCGACGACGACCATTCCTCTGGTCGCCGCGGTCGTCGACAGCCCGGTCGAGAACGGCCTCGTGGCCGACTTCGTGCGTCCCGGGGGCAACTTGACCGGAATCAGCTCGATGGGCGGCGAGGTCTACGCCAAGCGGCTGCAACTCCTCAAGGAGCTCGTGCCGTCGCTGCGTCGCGTCGCCATCCTCATGAATCCCGCGAGTGGTTCTCGCACGCTCCTCGACAAAGGGCTGCGCGACGACGAACGACGTCTCGGCGTGCCGATCCATGTGTTCGAGGCAGGCGCGCCCGACCAATTCGACGCTGCCTTCGAAGCCATGAAGCGCGCAGGGTGCGACGGCGTCCTCATCTTCGCGGACGCGACCTTCTGGACGCATCGCGCACGGCTCCACCAATTGCTCGCCAAGCACCGACTGCCCGCGATCCTCGGCGGTCGCGACTGGCTGGAAGGCGGCGGCCTGGCGTCCTACCAGGTCGACTTTCCCGTGATCTTCAGGCGCGCGGCGGCCATGGCCGATGCCATCGTCAAGGGCGCCAAGCCGGCGGTCACCCCATTCGAGCAAGCGACCAAGCTCGAGCTCGTCATCAACCTGAAGTGGGCGAAGGCACTCGGCGTCACGGTGCCCCAGACCGTGCTCGTGTCCGCCGACCACGTCATCGAATGACTCCGTCGGAGCCGTCGCAGTGAGCCTCGTCTTCGCCGCCGCCTGCAGCCACGCACCGGGAATCACCGGCCGCGCCCATCTCGCCGACGCGGCGCTCAAGGACGCACTGCACGCGCAGTTGAGAGGCCTCGGCGAGTCGATGCGCGAAACCAAGCCGGACGCCCTGATCGTCATCGCCGCCGAGCACTTCGCGAACTTCTTCATGGACAACATGCCGGCGTATGCGATCGGCATGGCCGACCAGTACGACGGACCGATCGAGGACCCGGGCTGGCTCGGCATCGAGCGAACCCGCGTTCCGGGCAACGCCGATCTCTCGCGCCGCCTCATCGCCGAGGCGATGAACGACGTCGACGTCGCCTTCGCGGAGGAGTGGAAGTTCGACCACGGCATCATGGTCCCGCTCCATTTCCTGACGCCGCGCTTCGACCTGCCCGTCATTCCCGTCAACATCAACTGCCAGGGCCCGCCGCTGACGCCGCTGAAGCGCGCCTGGGCGTTCGGCGCGGCGCTCAGGCGCGCCTGCGACGCGGTGCCCGAGCGGATCGCGCTCGTCGGCACGGGCGGCATCTCGCATTGGCCCGCGACCCCGGATTCGGGAAAGATCAACGAAGCGTGGGATCGCGACTTCCTCGACCGCTGGGCGCGCAACGATCGCGAGGCGCTGCTCGACTACACCGACTCGGCAACCTACCGCGACGCGGGGCAGGGCGGCTTCGAGATCCGCACCTTCATCGCCGTCGCCGCCGCGGCGCGGGGTCGCGGCGACATTCGCCACTACGCGCCGATCCCGATCTTCTCGGTCGGCTGCACCGTGGCGACGATGGCGATCGAATAGGAGAGAAGCGATGCCCCACGTCGTCGTCCAGTACACCGCCAACCTCGACCCCGACGCGAAGATTGGCGCGCTCTGCAAGACGCTCGCCGAGATCATCGTCGCCCAGCGCGACGGCGCCGGCGCGCGCGTCTTTCCGATCGGCGGCACGCGCGTGCTCGCCTATCCGACGCCGCATTTCGCCGTCGCCGACGGCGCGGCGGATCGCGCTTTCGTCTATCTCAACGTGCGCATCGCGGCCGGCCGCGAGCGCGCGCTCGTCGTCGCCGCCGGCGAAGCGATGATCGCGGCGGTGCGCTCGCATTTCGCGGCGATCTTCGCGAGCCGCCCGGTCGGCATCACGTTGCAGATCGACGAAGGACAGCCGGTATTCGACGCCAAGCACAGCAACCTGCATCCGCTCTTCGAAGGACGCTGAGCATGCTCGACGAAGCGACGATCGCCGCGCTCGCCGCGGAGCTGCATGACGCGCAACGGCGCCGGGTGCAGGTCCGCCATTTCTCGCTGCGCCATCCGGGAATGACGATCGATGACGGCTACGCGATCCAGCGCGCATGGCTGAAGACGCGCCTCGCCGAAGGGCGCATCGTCAAGGGCCGCAAGATCGGCCTCACCTCGCGCGCGATGCAGCAGGCGTCGCAGATCGACGAGCCGGATTTCGCGCCGCTCCTCGACGACATGTTCTTCGCCCCCGGCGCGATCCCGTTCGACCGCTTCATCGCCCCGCGCGTCGAGGTCGAGCTCGCGTTCGTCCTTTCCCGCGCGCTGCGCGGACCGGGCGTCACGCTCGCCGACGTTCTCGCCGCGACCGACCACGTGACGCCGGCAGTCGAGATCATCGATGCGCGCATCGAGCAGTTCGACCGCGACTCCAAGGCGCCGCGCAAGGTGTTCGACACGATCGCCGACTTCGCCGCCAACGCCGGCATCGTCACCGGCGGCCGACCGGTGCGCGCCGACGAGGTCGACCTGCGCTGGGTCGGCGCGATCCTCTCCAAGAACGGCGTCGTCGAGGAAACGGGCCTCGCCGCGGGGGTGCTCGATCACCCCGGCAACGGTGTCGTCTGGCTCGCCAACAAGATCGCCGCGTACGACGAGCAGCTGAACGCCGGCGACGTCGTCCTCGGCGGCTCGTTCACGCGGCCGACGACCGCCGTCCGCGGCGATGTCTTTCGGGTCGACTACGGGAGGCTCGGCGCGATCGAGTTCAGCTTCGCCTGAACGTGTTCGGCGGCAGCGTGACGTAGTGCCGCACGGCGCTCGGGCTGCGGTCGGGGCTGCCACTGCACGCGAAAGAGGCGGACTCTTCACCGCTGTCTTTCAGAATGCGCCGCAAGTCCTTATTTTTGAACGCGTTTTCTAATCGATCGGAGGTCCTGAAGAGTCGCAACTAAGTTGTTGATTCCATTGATTTTTGTTTCGCCGATGAATTGACCCTCCCAGGGCCTTCCGCTACAGTGGCGCAAAGTGCACTTTCGTGGGGTTTTGTGGCGAACGTCGTGTTTCAAGGCCCTGCGGCGCTCACGCTGGACGGCAAGGGCCGGATTGCAATGCCGGCGCGCCATCGCGAACTCCTTGCCGCGATGGGGGTGAACCAGCTCACCGTGACCAAGCATCCCGAAGGCTCGCTCCTGATCTTTCCGCGTCCGGCGTGGGAACATTTCCGCGACCGGGTCGCCGCCTTGCCGATGGATTCGAGCGGCTGGAAGCGGGTCTTCCTCGGCAATGCCATGGACGTCGACATCGACGCGTCGTCACGAGTCCTCATCGCCCCCGAGCTGCGCGCCGCCGCCGGGCTGGTGCGCGACGTGATGCTGCTCGGCATGGGCAGCCACTTCGAGCTCTGGGATGCGCAGCGTCATGCCGCGCACGAGGCCGAGGTGATGCAGTCGCCGATGCCGGAATCGCTCAAGAGCTTCAGCTTCTGACCTCGCGTCGGGCCTCGCCTTGCAGCACCTGAGCGTTCTCCTGCCGGAAGCGGTCGACGCGCTCGTCACCGATGCCGACGGCACCTACGTCGACGGAACGTTCGGGCGCGGCGGCCACTCGCGCGCGATCCTCGCGCGGCTGTCGCCGCAGGGCCGCCTGATCGCCTTCGATCGCGATCCGGCAGCGGTCGCGAGCGCCGCCGCCGATGCCGCCTTCGCCGCCGACCCGCGCTTCACGATCGAGCACACCGCCTTCTCGGCGATGACGGCGACCCTCGCAGCGCGCGGCGTCGCGCAGGTGAGCGGCGTCCTCCTCGACCTCGGCGTCTCGTCGCCGCAGATCGATGACCCCGAGCGCGGCTTCTCGTTCCGCTTCGACGGCCCGCTCGACATGCGGATGGACACCACGCGCGGTGAGAGCGCAGCCGAATTCCTGGCCCGCGCCGAAGAGCGCCACATTGCGGAGGTGATACGCGACTATGGGGAAGAACGGTTTGCTCTACAGGTTGCAAAGGCGCTTGTTGCTCGGCGCGAAAGCGGGCGCCCTGTTCGAACCACAGGCGAGCTTGCCGACCTCGTGGCTGGTGCGGTCCGGACCCGAGAAGCGGGCCAGAACCCTGCAACGCGCACGTTTCAGGCTCTTCGGATTTTCGTCAACGCCGAGCTTGAGGAGCTCGAGCAGGCCCTGAACGCGGCGCTCGCACTGCTCGCGCCCGGCGGCAGGCTCGTCGTCATCAGCTTCCACTCGCTCGAGGACAGGATCGTCAAGACCTTCATCGCCCGGGAGAGCAAGAGCGAGTTCGACCGGCGCGCGCCGTTCGCCGCGCCGCGGCCGCACCGGTTGCGCGCCCTCGGCCGCGTCAAGCCGGGGCCCACCGAGGCGGCGACCAACCCGCGCGCGCGCTCGGCGGTGATGCGCGTCGCCGAACGCACCGACGTGCCGCTCGGCGCAGGAGCCGCGGCGTGACCCGGCTCAACGTCTTCCTCCTGCTGATCCTGCTCGTGAGCAGTCTCTACCTGGTGCGCGTCTCGTACGAATCGCGACGCCTCTTCGCCGAGCTCGACAAGGCGCAGAACGAGGAGCGCGCGCTCGACACCGACAGCGAGCGGCTGAAGACCGAGCTGCGCTCGCAGGCGACGCCGCTGCGCGTCGAACGGACTGCGCGCGAGCGGCTGGCGATGCGGGCGGCGACGCCGGCGGTGACGCAGTACGTGGCGTTGCCGATGGCGGCGTCGGCGCCGGCGCCGGGAGCGAACCGATGAGCATGAACGGCAAGAAGAGCGCCGCCAAGGGGCGCGCGAACGCCAGCGCGAGGAGCGTCAACTACTCGACCAGCCCGCTGCTCGCGACGCCGACGCCGCCGTGGCGCTCGAAGCTGCTGGTCGCGCTCGTCGGCCTCGGCTTCGCGGTCCTGCTCGGCCGCGCGATCTACGTCCAGATCGTCGCTGCGCCGTTCTTCCTCAAGCAGGGCGAGATCCGCTACGGCCACACCATCGAGTTGCCGGCGAGCCGCGGCCGCATCGTCGACCGCAACGGCCTGATCCTCGCCGCGAGCGTGCCGGCGCCGTCGATCTGGGCGATCCCGAAGGATCTGGAGGGAGACGCCCGCTCGCGCGCCCGGCTCGCGACCCTGCTCGACATGACGAGCGCCGCCCTCGAGGCGCGCCTCGCCGACAACCCGAACTTCGTGTGGCTGCGCCGCCAGGTCGACGAGAACGTCGCCAAGGCGGTGAAGAACCTCAACGTCAAGGGCATTCACGAAGTGCGCGAGTACAAGCGCAAGTACCCCGAGGGCGAGGCGGCGGCGCACGTCGTCGGCTTCACCAACGTCGAGGACCGCGGCCAGGAAGGCGTCGAGCTCGCCTTCCAGAAAGAGCTCGCCGGCCGCGACGGGACGCGCCGCGTCATCAAGGACCGGCTCGGCCGCGTCATCGAGGACGTCGGCGACAGCGTGGCGCCGGTCGAGGGCCAGGACATCGGCCTCGCAGTCGACTCGAAAGTGCAGTTCTTCGCCTACCAGCGGATCCGCGACGCCGTCGCGGCCAACAAGGCAAAGGCGGGCAGCGTCGTCGTCCTCGACGCGCAGAGCGGCGAGGTGCTGGCGCTGGCGAACTTTCCGAGCTATTCGCCGTCCGACCGCAAGAACCTGACCGGCGCGCAGCTGAGAAACCGCGCCCTCACCGACACCTTCGAGCCCGGCTCGACCATGAAGCCGTTCGTTGCCGCCTGGGCCCTCGAGACGGGTCGCGTCACGCCGACGACGGTGATCCAGACGGCGCCCGGCAGGATGACGCTGACCGGATCGACGATCACCGACTCGCACCCGCACGGCAACCTCACGGTGACCGAGGTGATCCAGAAGTCGAGCAACGTCGGCGCGGTGCGGATGGCGATGACCTTCACGCCGCGCGAGATGTGGGAACTCTACAGCTCGGTCGGCTTCGGCCAGAAGCCGCAGCTCGGCTTTCCCGGCGCCGTCACCGGCCGCTTGCGTCCGTACAAGAGCTGGCGGCCGATCGAGCAGGCGACGATGAGCTACGGCTATGGCTTGTCGGCATCGCTGTTCCAGATCGCCCACGCCTACTCCGTGTTCGCGCACGACGGCGAGCTCATCCCGGTGACGCTGACGCGGCCGATCGGCAGCGGCCCGGCGCCGCTTGCCTCCGGAATCCGCGTCCTCTCGCCGAAGACGGCGGCGGCGGTGCGCGACATGCTTCATCTCGTCACGCTGCCGGGCGGCACGGCGCCGAAGGCCCAGGTGATCGGTTACTCGGTCGGCGGCAAGAGCGGCACCGCGTACAAGCAGGAAGGGGCGAGCTACGCGACCAAGAAGTACCGCGCCTGGTTCGTCGGCATGGCGCCGATCCAGCACCCGCGCATCATCGTGGCGGTCATGGTCGACGAGCCGTCGGCCGGGAAGTACTTCGGCGGCGACGTCGCCGCGCCGGTCTTCAGCGAGGTGGTCCAGCAGACGCTGCGAATGATGGGCGTCCAGCCCGACCTCGACGTCAAGGCGCAGATCATCTCGCGCGACATCCCGGCCGAAGAGGAAAGCTTCTAGGTGGCGAAGGCGAAACCCGACGCCGGCATGGCACGCCTCGAGACGCGCGAGGCGGCGCATGCGTGGCTGCTGCAGAAGAAGGCGCGCGCGCTCGCCGCCGACAGCCGGCGCGTCGGCCACGGCGACGCCTTCGTCGCCTGGCCGGGTTACGCCAGCGACGGTCGCCAGTACGTCGCTGCGGCGCTTGGCGCCGGCGCGAGCGCCTGCCTGGTCGAGGCCGATGGCGTCGAGGCGTTCGGCTTCGCTGCCGATTCGCGCGTCGGCGCCTTGCGCGGGTTGAAGGCTGCCGCCGGCGACGTCGCCAGCCGCTTCCTCGCCACGCCGAGCAGCAAGCTCGACGTCGTCGCCGTCACCGGCACCAACGGCAAGACCTCGACCGCGTGGTGGGTCGCGCAGGCGCTGACGACGCTGGGCCGGCGCTGCGGCGTCGTCGGCACGCTCGGGATCGGCGAACCGTCGCGTGGCGTTGCGGGGGCAGGCGAGCCGCCGCACGGCGATGCGGCCGGCGCGCCGGCACCCCCGCTCGCGGCGATGCGCTCGACCGGCCTGACCACGCCCGACCCGATAACGCTGCAGAACGCGCTCGCCGATTTCGTCGAGCGCGGCTTCGCGGCGTGCGCGCTCGAGGCGTCGTCGATCGGCATCGCCGAGCATCGGCTCGCCGGCACCCAGGTCGAAGTCGCGGTGTTCACGAACTTCACCCAGGACCACCTCGACTACCACGGCGACATGCGTGCGTACTGGCAGGCGAAGGCGCAGCTGTTCGCCTGGCCGGGGCTGCGCTCGGCGGTCGTCAACGTCGACGATGCGCAAGGGCTCGAGCTCGCCGACTTGCTGGCCGGCTCGGCCGTCGACTGCTGGACCGTCTCGATGCACGGCGAGTCGGCGCGCCTCGGCGCCGAAGCGCTGCGCCACGACCGCGACGGCCTCGCCTTCGACGTCGTCGAGGGCGACATGCGGGTCGCGATCGCGACGCCGCTGATCGGCGACTACAACGCCGCCAACCTGCTGTGCGTCATCGGCGTGCTGCGCGCCCTCGGCGTTCCGCTCGCCGACGCGGCGCGCGCGTGCGCGGCGCTGACGCCGGTGCCTGGCCGCATGGAGCGCGTCGGCGCGGCCATCGCTGCGAGCGCGGCGGCCGCTCCGAATGCTGCGTCCCGGGTCGCGAAGGGCGCCGGGCCCGAGGTGGTGATCGACTACGCCCACACGCCGGATGCGCTCGAGAAGGCGCTCGCCGCGTTGGCGCCGCTCGCCAAGGCGCGCGGCGGGAGGCTCTGGTGCGTGTTCGGCTGCGGCGGCAACCGCGACGCCGCCAAGCGGCCGCTGATGGGGGCGATCGCGTGCCGCCTCGCCGGCCGCGTCGTCGTCACCAGCGACAACCCCCGCCTCGAGTCGCCCGACCTGATCCTCGCCCAGATCCTCGCCGGCGCGATCGGCCACGACGAGATCGACGTGATCGAGAAGCGCGCCGAGGCGATCGCCCACGCGGTCGGCGGCGCCGCCGACGAAGACGTCGTCCTCATCGCCGGCAAGGGCCACGAGGACTACCAGGACATCGGCGGCGCCAAGTTCCCGTTCTCGGATGCGGCGCATGCCGCCAAGGCGCTCGCCGCGCGCTCGTCCGCCGCATCGAAGACCACGACGAGCACAGCGAGCACATCGACTACGGCGACCGGCACGACGATGATGACGCTCGACGACGCGGCGCGAATGCTGCCCGACGCGCGCGTCGTCGGCAGCGTGACGACGGCGATCACGCGCGTTCACAGCGACACCCGCAGCGTCGCGCCGGGGGACTTCTTCGTCGCCCTGCGCGGCGAGCGCTTCGACGCGCACGCCTATCTGGCCGATGCCAAAGCCGCCGGCGCCGTCGCCGCGCTCGCCGAGCGTGGCCTGGAAGAGGCGGCGCTGCCCGGGCTCGTCGTCGCCGACAGCCGGCGCGCGCTGGGCGAGCTCGCGGCCGCGTGGCGGCGCCGCTTCGCGATGCCGCTCGTCGCGGTCACGGGCAGCAACGGCAAGACGACGGTGACGCAGATGATCGCGTCGATCTTCCGCGCGTGGGTCGGCGATGCGGCGTTCGCCACCGAAGGCAACTTCAACAACGACATCGGCCTGCCGCTGACGCTGCTGCGCCTGCGCGAAGGCTGCCGGGCGGCGGTCGTCGAGCTGGGCATGAACCACGCGGGCGAGATCGCCCGCCTCGCGCAGATCGCCGCGCCGACGATCGCGCTCGTCAACAACGCGCAGCGCGAGCACCTCGAGTTCATGGCGACCGTCGACGCGGTCGCGCGCGAGAACGGCAGCGCGATCGCCGCCCTCGGCGACGACGGCGTCGCCGTCTTTCCGGCCGATGATGCCCATGCCGCCATCTGGCGCGAGATCGCCGGCGCGCGCCGGACGACCAACTTCGCGCTCCACGTGCCGGCCGACGTCTCGGGCAGCGCCGTCTGGCACGGCGACCACTGGGTCGTGTCGATGCAGACGCCGGCGGGCGCGGCGAGCTTCTCGTTGCGCCTGGGCGGCACGCACAACGTCCGCAACGCGCTGGCGGCGAGCGCGGCCGCGCTCGCGGCGGGCAGCTCGCTCGAAGCGATCGTGCGCGGCCTGGAAAGCTTCGTCGCGGTGCGCGGGCGCTCGCAGGCCAAGCGCTACGCGCGCGCCGGCAGCGACGTCATGCTGATCGACGACAGCTACAACGCCAATCCCGACTCGGTGCGCGCCGCGATCGACGTCCTCGCCGCGTTGCCGGCGCCGCGCTGGCTCGTCCTCGGCGACATGGGCGAAGTCGGCGATCAGGGCCCGGCGTTCCATCGCGAGGTGGGTGCCTACGCCAGCGAGAAAGGCATCGAGTCGCTGTGGGCGGCGGGCGCGGAAAGCGCGAACACGACCGCGCCGTTCGTCGGCGCGCGCGCGTTCGCCGACGTCGACGCGCTGATCGGCGCGCTCGGCGAGGCGCCGGCGGCCGCGTCGGTGCTCGTCAAGGGCTCGCGCTTCATGCGCATGGAGCGCGTCGTCGCCGCGCTCACCGGTGAGTCGGCGGAGGCCGCGCATGCTGCTTAGCCTGTCGAGAAATCGGAGGCGACATGCTGCTTAGCCTGTCGCAGTGGCTCCAGGCGTACTCGCCCGAGTTCGGCTTCATGCGCGTGTTCCAGTACATCACCTTCCGCGCGGTCATGGCGGCGATGACCTCGCTCATCATCGGCCTGGTGTTCGGGCCGTGGGTGATCCGCCGCCTCGCGGCGCTCAAGATCGGCCAGCCGATCCGCTCGTACGGCATGGAGTCGCATCATTCGAAGAGCGGCACGCCGACCATGGGCGGGGTGCTCATCCTGCTCGGCATCGGCGTCTCGACGCTGCTCTGGTTCGACTGGTCGAACCGGTTCGTGTGGATCGTCATGGTGGTGACGGTCGGCTTCGGCGCGATCGGCTGGGTCGACGACTGGAGGAAGGTCGTGCAGAAGAACCCCGAAGGCATGTCCTCGGGAGAGAAGTACTTCTGGCAGTCGGTGATCGGCATCGTCGCCGCGATCTACCTCGCGTTCTCGGTCAGCGAGACCTCGAACCTGCGTGTCCTCGAGCTCTTCCTGCGCTGGGTCCAGAGCGGCTTCTCGAACGACCTGCCGCCCAAGGCGGACCTGATCGTTCCGTTCTTCAAGACCGTGAGCTATCCGCTCGGCGTGTTCGGCTTCATGGCGCTGACGTACTTCGTCATCGTCGGCGCGAGCAACGCCGTCAACCTCACCGACGGCCTCGACGGCTTGGCGATCATGCCGGTGGTGATGGTCGGCTCGGCCCTCGGCGTCTTCGCGTACATCACCGGCAGCTCGGTCTACTCGCGCTACCTGCTCTTTCCGTACATCCCGGGCGCCGGCGAGCTGCTCATCTTCTGCGCGGCGATGGCGGGCGCGGGGCTGGCGTTCCTCTGGTTCAACACCCATCCGGCGCAGGTCTTCATGGGCGACGTCGGCGCGCTCGCGCTCGGCGGCGCGCTCGGCACGATCGCCGTCATCACGCGCCAGGAGATCGTCCTCGGGATCATGGGCGGCGTCTTCGTCGCCGAGGCGCTGTCGGTGATGGCGCAGGTCGCGTGGTTCAAGTACACGCGCAAGAAGTACGGGGAGGGCAGAAGGTTCTTCAGGATGGCGCCGCTGCACCACCACTTCGAGAAGACCGGCTGGAAGGAGACGCAGGTCGTCGTCCGCTTCTGGATCATCACCATGCTGCTCTGCCTGATCGGGCTCGCCAGCCTGAAGCTGAGATGAGCGAACGCAAGACAGCGCTCGTTCTGGGACTCGGCGAGTCCGGCCTGGCGATGGCGCGCTGGCTCGCGCGCGACGGCGCTGCCGTTCGCGTCTGGGATTCGCGCGTCGAGCCGCCGCAGGGCCCGGGCCTGCGCCAGCACGTGCCGCAGGCCGAGCTGATCGGCGGTCCGCTCGACGCCGACGCGCTCGCCGGCGTCGATCGCGTCTTCAAGAGCCCCGGCCTGGCGCCCGGCGACGAGCGCATCGCGGCCGTGCTGGCCGCCGCGCGCGCCGCCAAGCTGCCCGTGCAGGGCGAGCTCGAGCTGTTCGCGGCCGCGCTCGAAATGCTCCGCACTTCGGCCGACTATTCGCCCAAGGTGATCGCCGTCACCGGCACCAACGGCAAGACGACGACCACGGCGCTCACCGCGCTCCTTGTCGAGCGCAGCGGCAAGCGCGTCGCCGCGGCCGGCAACATCGGCCCGACGATGCTGCAGACGCTCGCCGACGCGATCGACGCCGGCCCGCCCACGTCGTTGCGCGATCGCCTGCCGGAGGTCTGGGTGCTCGAGCTGTCGAGCTTCCAGCTCGCCGGCAGCGACGCCAGCGGCTTCGAGCCCGACGCAGCGGCGCTGCTCAACGTCAGCGAAGACCACCTCGACTGGCACGGCTCGATGGCCGAGTACGCGGCGGCCAAGGCGCGTGTCTTCGGCACGCGTGCGACGATCGTCGTCAACCGCGACGATGACGCCGTGATGCGCCTCGTGCCGGCGCCGAAGACCTTGCCGGCGAGGAAGGGCCGCGTCGCCAAGGTCGTCGCGCGCCGCGTCGTCACCTTCGGTGCCGGTGTGCCGACGCGCGCCGACGACTGGGGCCTGGCGATCGAGAACGACATGGCGTGGCTGGTCCGCGCCCAGGGCGACGAGGCGGCCAACGTGGGCGGCGAGATCGTCGTCCAGCACCTGATGCCGGTCGACGCGCTGCGCATCCGCGGCCGCCACAACGCCATGAACGCGCTCGCCGCGCTGGCGCTGGCGAGCGCGATCGGCTGCCCGCTCGCGCCGATGCTGCACGGGCTGCGCGAGTACCGCGGCGAGCCGCATCGCGTCGAGCATGTCGCTTCGGTGGACGGCGTCGACGCCTTCGACGACAGCAAGGGCACCAACGTCGGCGCGACCGAGGCGGCGCTGGTGGGTCTCGGCAGCGAACGCGCGCCGGCCAAGCTGGTCGTCATCCTCGGCGGCGACGGCAAGGGCCAGGACTTCGCGCCGCTCGCCACGCCGCTGACGCGTTTCGCGCGCGCCGCCGTGACGATCGGCCGCGATGCGGCGGCGATCGAGCGCATCGTCGAGCAGGCCGGGGTTCCGTTCGAGCGTTGCGCGACGCTGGAGGCCGCGGTGCGCGCCGCGTTCGCGCGCGCTCAGCGCGGCGATGCGGTGCTGCTCAGCCCGGCGTGCGCCAGCCTCGACATGTTCCGCAACTACGCGCACCGCGCCGAGGTGTTCGTGAAGACGGTCGGCGAGCTGGCCGACGCGGCCCTGGAAGGGAGCTCCGCATGAGCCGCATCGCAGCCAATGTCGCGCTCGGCGCGGGAAGCCGGGAGGCGGTTCGATGAGCGCCGTCCTCGCCGACGTCTGGCAGTCGTGGCGCGAGCGCATCCGCGCGCCCTCCACCGGCAAGCCGACGAAAGTCGCCGGCCGGGGCGGCCGCGTCGTCGCCGAAGCGATTCCCGTGCGCGAATGGATCAGCGTCGAGCACGGCCAGCCGGCGCGCCTGCTCGGCTTCGACCGCGCGCTGGTCTGCGTCGTCGTCGCCTTGCTCGCGCTCGGCCTCGTCATGGTCTACAGCGCCTCGGTCGCGCTGCCCGACAACCCGAAGTTCGCGCGCTACACCCCGGGCTACTTCCTGTCGCGCCACATCATGTTCATGGCGATCGCCGTCGTCGCCGCGCTGGTGGCGGTGCAGGTGCCGGTCGCGATCTGGGAAAAGCTCTCGCCCTGGATCTTCGTCGTCGCGCTGCTGCTGCTGGTCGTCGTCCTCGTTCCCTTCATCGGCAAGGGCGTCAACGGCGCGCGCCGCTGGATCCCGCTCGGCATCATGAGCTTCCAGCCTTCCGAGCTGACCAAGCTGGCGATCGCCATGTACGCCGCGGGCTACATGGTGCGGCGCATGGACGTGAAGGAGAACTTCGTCCGCGCCGTCGTGCCGATGGCGATCTCGATCGCCGTCGTCGGCCTGCTGCTGCTCGCCGAGCCCGACATGGGCGCCTTCCTCGTCATCGCGACGATCGCGATGGGAATCCTCTTCCTCGGCGGCGTCAACGGCAGGATGTTCCTGCTCATCACGGCGATCCTGATCGGCGCCTTCGTGCTGATGATCACCTTCAGCGAGTGGCGGCGCGAGCGGATCTTCGCGTACCTCAATCCGTGGGACGAGCGGTACACGCTCGGCAAGGCGTATCAGCTCTCGCACTCGCTGATCGCCTTCGGCCGCGGCGAGATCTTCGGGCAGGGCCTCGGCTCGAGCGTCGAGAAGCTCCACTACCTGCCCGAGGCGCACACCGACTTCCTGCTCGCGGTGATCGGCGAGGAGCTCGGCTTCGTCGGCGTCGCCTGCGTCATCGTCGCGTTCTTCTGGCTGGCGCGGCGCCTGTTTCACATCGGCCGCCAGGCGATCGCGCTCGACCGCGTCTTCGCC
>Ga0207675_100001373_pt1 | contig 24402 bp, 20 predicted proteins | sample KBSSwiS42_FD_184305 | JGI IMG/M metagenome (GOLD analysis project Ga0207675, IMG submission 184305) | Switchgrass rhizosphere microbial communities from Kellogg Biological Station, Michigan, USA - KBS Switchgrass S4-2 (SPAdes) (version 2) | ecosystem: Host-associated > Plants > Roots >...
GATGTTCTGCTCGGCCAGGATGGCGTAGATCACCAGTGGCACCGACGGCGGGATCAGGATGCCCAGCGTGCCGCCGGCGGCCAGGGTGCCGGTGGCCAGGCGCCCGCTGTAGCCGTGGCGGCGCATCTCGGGCAACGCCACTGACGTGATGGTGGCCGCGGTGGCCACCGACGAGCCGCAGATCGCGCCGAACGCCGCGCAGGCCAGCACCGCGGCCATCGCCAACCCGCCGCGAAAGCGCGACATCACGGCGCTGGCGAACTCGAACAGCGCGCGCGAGATACCGCCCTGCGTCGCGAAGTTGCCCATCAGGATGAACAGCGGAATGACAGACAGGTCGTAGCTCGCGAAGCGCGCAAACGCCTGCGCGTTGAGAAAGTTGGCGAGCGGCAGCCAGCCCGCCTGCAGGATGTAGCCGACCGTGCCCGCGACGAACATCGACACCGCGATCGGTGTGCGGATCGCCATCAGCACGAGCATGATCGCGAAGATCAGGAACGTCAGCGCGATCGGCGTCATGCGAGCCCCTCGACCGGCGCGTACGTCGGTCGATCCCCCAAGGGGCCGTGGGCCGGCTCCGGAGCGGCCCGGCGCGCAGGCCGCTCCTCACCCTTCACGCGGCGCTTCATTGGTCCGCCCCGTTGCCGAGGCCGCGCAGCGCCTGCGACAGCCCGATGGCGACGCACAGCGCCATCGGCGGCACCATCGCGCAGTAGATGATCCACTCCGGAAAGCCGATCATCATCGTGCCCGACTGCGACTGCCACGCGTTGAGGCCGCCGATCGTGGTGCGCCAGGTCATCAGCGCGAGCGCCAGCGCAAACAGAAGCGCCCCGACGCGATCGAGGATGGCGTTGGTGCGCTCGGAGGCGCGCGCGGTGAAGAAGTCGACGATGATGTTGCCGCGCCTGAGCTGGCACCACGGCAGGAACAGTGCGATTGCCGCACCGGCCGCGGCGGCCGAAAGCTCGAAGTCACCGACGATCGTCTTGCCGATCGTGTTGCGGCCGAGCAAGCTGACGCAGGTCATCAGCGTGATCACGGTCAGCAGCACGCCGGCGGCAACCGCGCAGGCCTTGGCCAGCAGTTCGAGTGTCTTCAAGCCATCCCCTCCATCGCGCCTTCGGTGGCGCGCTCGTCAGTACTGTCTGTCGGGCAATTGGACCACCAAGCCGTCCAGGTCCTCATCGAGCGAGATCTGGCAGCTCAGGCGGCTCGTCGGCTGGCGCGGTGCAGCGGTCATCTCGAGCATGTAGCCCTCGTCGTCGGACGCCGGCCCGACGCGCGCGACCCACGCCGGGTCGACGATCACGTGGCAGGTGGCGCAGCTCAGGCAGCCCCCGCAATCGGCGGCGATGCCGTCCTCATTGGCATCGACCGCGGCACGCATCAGCGACTGACCGACGCGGGCCGGGATCGTGCGCCGCGTGCCATCCGCGGCGATCAGGTGCACCTCGATCGTCTTGTGCATGTCCCTGCGACTCAGAAGCGGCTGAAGTACTCGCGACGCTGCCACTCGTCTTTGTCGGCAGCCTGCTCGAAGCGCGTGATCTCGGCGCGCTTGATGCGCGTGAACCAACCGACCAGCGGCGCGCCGAAGGCATCGACCAGCGCACGATCCTGCTGCAACGCGTCGAGCGCTTCGCCGAGCGATGTCGGCAGCGGCGTCGCGCCGGCGGCGTAGGGCGAGTCGGTGGCCGGCGGCGCGCTCAAGGCGTGCTGCAGACCGTCGAGCCCCGCATGGATCTGCGCCGCCATGTAGAGGTACGGGTTCGCGCTCGGCTCGCCGATGCGGTTTTCGATGCGTGTACCGGCGTCGCCGCAGCGCCCCAGCACGCGCAGCAGCGCGCCGCGGTTGTCGGTGCCCCACACCACCGATTGCGGCGCGAGGGCGTGCGGACGGTAGCGTGCGAAGCCGTTGACGGTGGGCGTGCACAGCGACGCCATGCCCCGCGCATGCGCCAGGAGCCCCGCCAGATAGTGCTCGCCGTGCGCCGACAACCGGAACGCCGCATCGCCGGGGCGCGCGCCGGGTGCCGGCGCATCGCGCCGCATCGCGTTGGCGCCGGAGCCGCGATGCACCAGCGACTGGTGCAGGTGCCAGCCGCTGGACATCACGTTGGGAAACGGCGGCCGGCAGACGAAGCTCGCGTGGTAGCCGGCGCGGCGCAGCGCCTGGCGCACGCCATTGCGAAACAGCACCATGTGGTCCGCCGCCGTCAGGGCATCGGTGGCGTCGAACACCGCTTCCACCTGGCTCGGGCCGAGTTCGATTTCCAGCGAGCGCAGCGGCAGGCCGAGACCCTGCGCCGTGCGCTGCACGATCGTGAGCGGCTCGTCGCACAGATCGGCCCAACCCTCGGCGAGCAGGTGGTAGCCGGGGTGGATCATCGACACCGCGGGCGGTTCGCCCGGCCAGGCGGCCAACGCGGGGTCGAGCCGCGCGTCGTCGATGCGGTAGATGTGGAACTCGACCTCGAGCCCGCAGCGCAGGCCGAAGCCGGCGTCGGCGAGCCGCCCGAGCGCGCTCTGCAGCACGTGCCGCGTGTCCAGCCGCACCGGCTCGCCGTGGTCGAACCACGGCTGCGCCTGCATCCAGCCGGTGCCGCTGGCCCACGGCAACACGCGAAAACTCGCAGGGTCGGGCAGCAGCAGCAGGTTGTTGGCTTGCCCGAAACCGGGCAGTTCGTCGGCCAGGCCAGGTTCGAACACCTTGAACGCGGTGCTGTCCGAGGTGTCCTTCAACAACATGGTGCTGACCATGCCGATGCCGTCGCGCAGCGCATCGTCCACGGCGTGCGCCATCAGCGTCTTGCCGCGCAGCGCGCCGTGCAGGTCGCACCAGGCCACGCGCACGCGCTCGATGCGCTGCTCGGCAATCGCCTGCAGCACGCGCTGGCACGCCGACTCGCGCGGCACGTCGTGAATGCCGCAACGCCCGGCGAAGCCGGTCATCGCGCGTCCTCGTCGGCAGCCTGCACCGCTGCACGCGCAGGCTGCAGCAGCCATGGCGCGCGCGCGCGCTTGGCGGCCGCGGCGTCGCGCCAGAACGCCTCCCAGCGCGCGGCCGGCGCGATGCAATCGATCGTGTCGGGTCCGTCCAGCGCGGCGGCTTCGCCGGCATCGAGCGCCATCGGCGGCCGTGCACCCTGCTGCACCTGCTCGATCGCCTTCAGCAGCAGGCGGCGATGGGCCATGATCACCTTGTCGCTGGTGCCCAGGTGCTCGCGCGTGCGGTCCTGGATCGGGCCCATGCTTTCGACCGCCCACTGGTCGTGGCGATTGATGTCTTCCTCGCCCATGCCCAGGTAGGTGCGCGTGCGCTGCTCTTCGGGGTCGAACCCCCAGTCGTCGTGCGCGCCGTGCAGCGGCAGGTAGTCGGGCAGCGACACACCGCGCAGCCGTTGCGCGCGCATCGTGGCTTTGTCGAGGGGTGCGTCGAAGCTGGTGAAGAACGAGTACCAGTAAGTGCGCGTGTCGTCCACCGGCACGTGCATTTGCGTGATCGTCACGCTCTCCGACAGCGGAATGACGAAGGTGTACGGGAACACCGCGTGCGTCACGCGCACGTGCGTCAGGTGGTCGTTGATGATGCGCAGCGCGGTGATGCGCGTCAGCCCCGGCGCCACCTCGTCGTGTCGGATCTCGGGCGATGTGCGTTCGCGCATCACGCGCGTCATCGGCCAGCGCTCGCCGTCGACGTCGCCGACACTGACGGCGCGGAACTGCCGCCCGTAGGCGTCGCCGCCTTGCTCGTCCTGCAGGTAGCGATGCAGGAACGATGGATGCGCCGGATCGATGCCGACCTCGAACGCCTGCAGCCAGTTGCAATGCCACAGCCCCTTGAAGGCGAAGCTGTGCGACGGCGGCGCCCGGAAGGCGTCGAACGCGGGCAACTCCGGTGGCATGCTGCCCTCGTCGCCAAACCACCCGAACAGCACGCCCGAGCACTCGCGCACCGGGTAGCTGCGCTGGCGCACGCGGGCACACAGCGTGGACCCCAGCGGCTCGGCCGGCGTCTCGAGACAGCGCCCATCGACCGCGAATTTCCAGCCGTGAAACGGGCAGCGTAGGCCTTCCGGTTCGTGACGGCCGAAGGCGAGGTCGGCGCCGCGGTGCGCACAGGCGCGATCGAGCAAGCCCCAGCGGCCTTGGGCATCGCGAAACAGCACCAGGTCCTGCCCGAGCACGCGCACCCGCTTGACCGGGCGGGTGGCCGTGCGAGCATCGAGCGCGGGGTCGAACTCGTCGCACAGCGCCACCGGCTGCCAGTAACCGCGCATCAGCGCACCGCAGGGCGTGCCGGGCCCGATGCGCGTGATCAGCTCGTTTTGTGCGGCTTGCATGGTGCACTGGCAGTCTAGCAAGGCGTGCCGTTGCCACAAGGCCGCGCAACCCTCAAGCACAATCGCGCCATGACCCAGCCCGGCTTTGCGATCGGCAAGCGACGGCGTACCGCGGCCGTGGCCGGCGCCACCGGCTTGGTGGGCCAGGCGCTGGTCGAGGCGCTGCTGTCCGACAGCGCGGTCGGCGCGGTGCACGTGCTGGTGCGCGTCGAGCGCCCGGCCTGGCGCAAGCGCAACGGTCTGACGCAACACGTGGTCGACTATGCGAGCGGTCTGCCGCCGTTGCCGGCGCTCGACGATGCGTACTGCTGCCTCGGCACGACGATCAAGGTGGCCGGCTCGCAGCAGGCGTTTCGTGCGGTCGACTTCGATGCCGCGTTGGCGTTTGCACGCGCCGCGCACAATGCCGGGGCCACGCGCTTCGGCTTGGTGTCGGCGCTGGGCGCAGACCCCAAGTCGGGCATCTTCTACAACCGCGTCAAGGGCGAGACCGAACACGCCGTCGCAGCGCTCGGCTTCGAGAGCATGGTGATCGCCCGGCCATCGATGCTGCTGGGCGATCGCACCGCCTTGCAGCAGCCCACGCGGCGCGGCGAGCTGATCGCGGCGGCCGTGACGGCGCCGCTCGGCTGGCTGTTGCCGCGCTCGGTGCGCCCGATCGAGGCCACCACGGTGGCGCGTGCGTTGATGCGCTCGGTGCAACGCGGCGAACCGGGCCTGTTCGCGCTGTCGTCGGGCACGCTGCAGGTGCTGGGCCATCCCTGACCTGGCCGATGCGCAGCACGGCAGGGCGCGTCGGCTGATGCCGACGGCATCCAGCCGATCGCTGGGTTGAGCACTGAGCAGTCCACCGGCGCAGACCTTCGTCGTGCACGCGAACCCGCCGCCGATACGCTGCGCCAGCGCATCCAGGACGAACTGCGGTGACGCGTTCAGGTGCCGCAGCACGGGATGAGCGACGGCCTCTGAGGCGTGCGTTTTTCACGGCGCTCGTGACTGTTGCACCCACAGTTGCAGGTGGTCGAAACTGGTCACAGTGTTGTGGCGCCGGCGCCGCTACCGTGGCCCCGTGAAGCCGCAGTTGCACACCCGCTGGCAGGCGATGGAACTGATCGTCGCGCGCGACGGTCACGAAGTCGACCGCGTCGCGGCGTGCGACATCGAGCGCGCAATCATGGTGTACCGCGATCGCGGCGACACCCCGGGCGACCTCGCCTACGCCGTGCTGCAGACGCACGAGCACGACCTGCTGTTCCCGCCCGAGAGCGGCATCGCCGGGCGCGTGCATTTCGAACGCCAGTTGTTCTGGAGCGAGCGCCGCTGCGTCTATTGGGCGCCGCTGGCCAAGGCGGCGCTACCGCGACATCTGTGCCCCGGACTGTGGATCCTGCGTCAGCACAAGCCGGCGTTCGTGCGCCTGCCGCGCGACGAGTTGCGTGCCGTGATCGCGCAGTGGCCGCTCGAAGGGCCGCAGTCGTGGGACGAGCGCAAAGTGGCGCGCATCGCACGCGCGCGTCCGTTCCCCGCGCTGCGGCCAGCGGCCATCAGCCCGAACAGCACGCTGTAGATCCGGCCACCTGCGAGGGGCCGCGCAGCGCGGTCGAGTGCAGTGGACACCGACGATCAGGCATAGGCGGGCACCAAACGTCGCCTCTGAGGGGACGCCAGCCGCCAAGTCGTCTCGGGGTGGCCTACTTGAACTCGCGCTCGCGCAACCACTTGGTGGCGACCCACTTTTCGCCTTCCAGCACCGGCATGCCGGCGTGCAGCGAGCGCGTCACCACGTGCGGTCGGTCGTAGCTGAAGAACACCGCGTTGCCGCGCATCGGACCGACCTCGACCCCGACATCGGGAAACGCGGTACCGCCGCCGCGCGGCGGCGTGTTCAGGTAGATCACGATGGTGGCCACGCGCTGTCCGCCGCGCTGCAGGATGGTGGGCGTGCCGGGCTGCGCAGGGTCGAAGTAGTCGTGGTGCGCCTTGTACTCTGCACCGGGCCGGTAGCGCAGCACCTGCAAGCCCTCGCCGTTTTGGAGCGGCCAGTTCACCAGCGCCGCGATGCGTCGCTCGATGCGATCGACCACCGGATGCTCGCCGCGCTCGAAGAACATGCCGTCGCTGGTGCGTGACTCATGCACCTCGGAGCCGCCGCTGGCGTTGTGCACGGTTTCCGAGCGCACGAGGCGTGGCTGCGCCAGCCCGATCATCTGGTCGCACTCGTCGTCGGACAGCAGGCCGCCGAACACGATGAGGCGCGGGCTGCGCATCGCCATCACGATCTCGACGGCGCGGTCGGGTGTCTGCACCAGGCTCGGCGCGGCGGCAAGATCGGGCTCGGGCACCGGGACCGGCGCCGGCAGCACCGGCTGCTTGGGCTGCTGCGCCGCCAGGTACTGCTCGAGCGTGGTCTCCAGCGCGTCGAGCGCGGTGTCCTCGTCCCACCCGCTGCTGCGCATCGACTGCAGCACGTCCTCGGGTCGGCAGCCCGCACGCGCCTGCGCGACGATCCATTCGCGCAGCTCCTGAGTGATCACTTGAGTGTTCATGGCTCAGATTTTCGCAGTTGGAATCGGGGCTGCTGGCGCGGCCGACATTTACCAGATGTGTCTGCGCGCGGCGGTCCCGACGGGCGTATTTAACGACGGGTCGGCGGCCTTTGCCAGCGCAACAAAACTTCACTCGAGCCGGCCGACCGCCCCGTCAACATGGCGTGGAGCACCGCGTTGAAGAGCGGCGGTCGAGCCGATCGACCGAACACATCAGAACTGCCAAAGGAGCCAACCATGACCCGCACCACCCTCCTGGCCTGCCTGCTGCTCGGCAGCGGCGCGGCCTTCGCGCAATCGACCGCCAACACGGTGCAGCGCGACATCAACCAGCAGCAGCGCATCGAGCAAGGCCTGCAGAACGGTGCACTGAGCACCAAGGAAGCGTCGACGCTCGAGCGCGAAGAGTCGCGCGTCGATCGCATGCAGACCAACGCGTTGAAGGACGGCAAGCTGACGCCGGCCGAGCAGGCGAAGCTGAACCAGGCGCAGAACAAGGTCAGCAGCGACATCTACGCGGCCAAGCACAACGGCGTCACGGGCAATCCGCAGTCGGCGTCGTCGCAGCGCATGCAGGCCGATGTGCAACGCAACATCAACCAACAGCAGCGCATCGAGAACGGCGTGCAAAACGGCTCGCTGACCAACCGCGAAGTGGCCAAGCTCGAGCGCGGCCAGTCGAAGGTGGCGAAGAGCGAAGCGCGCGCCGGCAGCGACGGCCACGTCGACGCCAGCGAGCAGGCCCACGTGCAGCGCGCCGAAAACCACCAGAGCAAGCACATCTATCGCCAGAAGCACGACGCGCAGCAGAAGAACTGACCCGAGCTGAGCGTCGATGCAACGGCCCGGCCAGTGCCCGGGCCGTTTTCTTTGGCGGCTCAGTGGAAGTTGCGGCTCTTCGCGCTCAGGCCCTGCAGCAGCGCGGTGTGATCGACCAGCTTGCGCGCCACCAGGTGCCGCACCTCGCCCTCGCACTGCCACACGCCATACACCGTGAGCAGCGTCGAAGCCAGCAGCGGCTTGCGCTGGCTCTCGGCCACTTGCGGCCACACGATCACGTTGACCGCTCCGGTCTCGTCTTCCAGCGTCACGAAGATCACGCCCTTGGCCGTTTCGGGACGCTGACGGTGCGTGACCAGGCCGCTGGCGCGCGCCAGCTGACCGTTGCGATAGCCGTCGAGCACGCGCGCCGGCTGCACCCGAAACGCTGCCAGCCGCTCGCGCAGCAAGGCCAGGGGATGGTTGGTGAGCGACAGGCCGGTGCTGCGGTAGTCGGCCAGCAGATCCTCGGCGGCGCTCGGCGGCTGCAGCATGGCCGCCGCTTCGTGCGTGCGCGTGCCGGCCAGCATCAAGGGGGCGCGCGTGTCGATGCCGGCGCTGCCCCAGGCGGCCTGGTGGCGGTGCCCGGCCAACGGCCGCAGCGCATCGCCCTGCGACAGCAGCTGCAGCGCCCGCGCATCGAGCGTGGCGCGGCGTGTCAGATCTTCGATGCCGTCGAACCGGGCCGAGGCGCGTGCAGCCACCAACCGTTGCGCGGCCTCCTCTTGAAATCCCAGCAGGCGGTTGAAGCCCAGACGCACCGGCCACAACGCACCTGGTGCGGGCTCGAGCACCGAGGCCCACTGGCTTTCCAGCACATCCACCGGCAGCACCTGCACGCCATGCGCGCGCGCATCGCGCGTCAGCTGCGCGGGCGCATAGAACCCCATCGGCTGGCTGTTGAGCAGCGCGGCCAGGAAAGCATCGGGATGGTGGCGCTTGATCCATGCGCTCACGTACACCAGCAGCGCGAAACTGGCGGCATGGCTCTCGGGGAAGCCGTATTCGCCGAAGCCCTCGATCTGCTTGAAGATGCGCTCGGCGTACTCCCGTGTATAGCCCTTGTCGACCATGCGGCCCACCAGCCGCGTGTGGAACGGGCCCAGCCCGCCCTTGCGCTTCCACGCCGCCATCGCGCGGCGCAACGCATCTGCTTCGCCCGGCGTGAAGTCTGCCGCCAGGATCGCCAGCTGCATCACCTGCTCCTGGAAGATCGGCACGCCGAGCGTGCGCTGCAGCGCCTGCTTGACCTCGGGGCTCGGGTAGTCGACCGGTTCTTCGCCGTTGCGGCGCTTCAGGTACGGATGCACCATGCCGCCCTGGATTGGGCCGGGCCGCACGATCGCGACCTCGATCACCAGGTCGTAGAAGTTCTCAGGACGCAGCCGCGGCAGCATGCTCATCTGCGCGCGGCTCTCAACCTGGAACGTGCCAACGCTGTCGCCGCGGCTGAGCATGTCGTACACCGCCTTGTCTTCGGGCGGCACGTCCTGCATGTGGAACTCAAGCACACCCTTCTTCTGCGCGATGAAGGCCAGTGCGTGCTTGATCGCGCTCAGCATGCCCAGCGCCAGCACGTCGACCTTGATCAGGCCGAGCGTGTCGAGGTCGTCCTTGTCCCACTGGATCACCGTGCGGTCGTCCATCGCGGCGTTCTCCACCGGCACCAGGCGCGACACGTCGTCGCGCGCGATCACGAAGCCGCCCGGATGCTGGCTCAGATGGCGCGGAAAGCCGATCAGCAGGCTCGTCAGTTCGACCCACAGCCGGCAGATCGGCGAGTCGGGGTCGAGTCCGTTCTCGCGCAGCCGCTCGGTGTGGACGTGCCGGCCGTCGAACCAGTGCTGGCCGCGCGCCACCGCGGCAATGCGATCGAGGTCGATGCCCATCGCGCGCCCCATGTCGCGCAGCGCCGAGCGCGGCCGATAGCTGATGACCACCGCAGTCAGCGCGGCGCGATGGCGGCCGTACTTCCTGTAGATGTACTGGATCACTTCCTCGCGCCGTTGGTGCTCGAAATCGACGTCGATGTCGGGCGGCTCGTTGCGCTCGGCGCTGACGAAGCGCTCGAACAGCAGCGTCATGCGATCGGGGTCTACCTCGGTGACGCCCAGGCAATAGCAGACGGTGGAGTTGGCTGCACTGCCGCGGCCCTGGCACAGGATCTTCTGCTCGCGCGCCCAGCTCACCACGTCAGCCACGGTCAGGAAGTACGGCTCGAACCTCAGCCGCGCGATCAGTGACAGCTCGTGCTCGATGGCCTGGCGCACCTTGAGCGGCACGCCGCCCGGAAAGCGCCGGCGCGCACCGGCCTCGGTGAGCGTGCGCAGCCAGCTCGCCGGCGTGTGCCCCTCGGGCACGATCTCCTCGGGGTATTCGTAGCGCAACTCGTCGAGCGAGAATGCGCACGACGCTGCAATGCGCACGCTGTCCGCCAGCCACGGCTGCGGATACAGCGTGGCCAGCCGCTGGCGCGAGCGCAGATGCGCTTCGGCATTGGGCTCGAGCGCAAAGCCGCATTCGGCCACCGGCTTGTTGAGACGCGTGGCGGTCAGCGCGTCTTGCAGCGGCTTGCGCGCGCGCACGTGCATCAGCACGTCGCCTGCGGCCACCAGCGGCAGCGCGGTGAGCTCGGCCAGCCGCTCGGCACACTCGACGCAGGCGACGTCGTGCGCGCGGTGCAACAGCTCCACCGCGAGCGCCGCGCGCTCGAGCCCGAACCAGGTCTTGAGCCACATCGCTTGCGCGAACTGCGCCTCGAACGGCACCGTGGGGTCGACCACCATCAGCGCAAAGCAATCGGGCAGCCCCGCCAGGTACGGCGCATGCGGCACGCGGCCCTCGACGTCACTGGCCTGTGCGGTGTAGCTGCCCTTGTCGGCGCGGCGCCGCGCCACGGTGATCCACTGCGCGAGGTTGCCGTAGCCGCGTCTCGATTGCGCCAACAGCACCAGCCGTGGCCCGTTGCAGCCACCCGTGACGACGGGCGCGAGCCGCATCTCGGCACCGACGATCAGGTGCAGCCCGAGCCGCTTGGCCTGCCCGTGTGCGCGCACCACACCGGCGAGCGAACACTCGTCGGTGATGGCCAGCGCGGTGTAGCCGAGTTCGTGGGCGCGAGCGACCAGTTCCTCCGGATGCGAAGCGCCGGTGAGGAAGGTGAAGTTGCTGCGGCAATGCAGCTCGGCGTAGGCGGGCAGGCCCTGCGCAGACAGCAGGGAGCCGGGCGCCACGCCGCTGGCGGCGGCGCTGGCCATGGCAAATGAGATCCGAACTAACGATGAACTGTGATTTCATACAGTATTCATCCTTGGGATCAAGCTCGTCAAGGCCCTCGGCCTGGCAGGGTGGGGACGACAATGCTCCACCCCTCGAGGAGTGCACATGACCTTCAGCCCCACCCGCCGCCACATCGCCCTGGGCACGCTGACCCTGGCCCTCGGCCTCGCTGCCGTCGTCGCCGGTGTGACCATCGCGTCGCGCAACGCGCAGGCGCAGCCCAACCCGTCGATCCTGTCGCAGCAGCCCCCGTCGACGTGCGCCTGTGCTGCGGCGGTGCCGATCTTCGGCGGCAGCGGCGGACCGCAGATCGTGAGTTGCCAGTGCGGCGGCCTCAACTGCGCCGCCGCCACGGCGACGGGCGGTGGCGTCGTACTGCAGTGCGCGCGCTGACCGCGCTGCGCACTCGATCGTAGGGATCGCCGAGCGCCACGCCGCGCGCTCACAATGGCATCGGCCATCTGCTGGAGGGCCTGATGCTCGCGAACCTGCTGCGGCGCGGCTGCTGCGGCTGCGCGCTGGTGGCGATCGCAGCGCCGGCCGCCGACGTCGTCATCAACGGCGCAGCGCTGGCCGCCGACAAGCAGCGTGCCCTCGAGCAGGCCTACCGCGTCCCGATCAAGCCAGGCCGCTATTGGTACGACGCGGTGTCGGGCGTCTGGGGGCTCGAGGGCGGGCCCGCGCTCGGACAGATCCACCCCAACCTCGCGCTCGGCCCGCCGCTGCGCGCCGACGCGTCGCACGGCAACACGCGCGTGTTCGTCAACGGACGCGAGCTGCACGCGAATGACGTCCGTGCGCTGCAGCGCTGCACGCCGGTGCGCCCCGGACGCTATTGGGTGCTGGCCAATGGGGTCGGTGGCTACGAGGGCGGGCCGGCGTTCTTCAACCTGGCCGCGCTGTGCTCGGCGGCCACTGGCAGCCGCGGCAGCGGCACGCAATGCGACAGCTACGGCGCTGGCCAGTTCAACTGCAGCAATTCGCGCACCGGCATCGGCGTGATCGGCGAAGGCGGCGGCAAGGGTGCCGTGTTCGTTGACGGCAAGGTCTTGATGACGCCCAACTAGGCCTCAGCGGCGCAGCGCCGGCGCGAGCCAGAACGACAGCACCGCTACCGCGCCGAGCGCCGCCAGCACCAGCAGCAGCTCGCGGTAGCCGCCGAGCACCAGCAACAGCGCAGCGGCGGCCACCGGTGCGGCGGCGCGCGCAAGCAGGCCGATGGCCGCCATCGCGCCGCCGATGCGCCCCACCTGCGCACGCCCGAAGGTCTCGGGGATCAAGCCACCGCGCACGATGGTGATCAGACCATTGGCGGCGCCGAACACCGCGGCGAACAGCCACAGCACCCACAGCGCCTGCGCCAGCGCAAACAGCGTCAACGCGATCGGCAGCCCGAGCAGCACCACCGCTCCGAGCACGCGCAGCGACCAGGCACGCCCGAGCGCGGCATAGAGCAGCCGACCTGCCACCTGCGCGGGGCCGATCCACACCACCACCGCAAGCGCCTCGCCTTGCCTGAGCCCTTTCGACGCGAATGCCGGCATCACGTGCGCCCACAGGGCCGCGCTGCCGAACGCATACAGCGTGAATGCCAGCGCCAGCAACCAGAAGGTGCGGTGGCGCAGCGCGTCGCGCAGCGTGATGTCGGCCGCCGGGCCGTCGTGAGTCGGCCGCGCCGGTGGCTCGTGCGGCCCGCGCAGCGCCCACCAGTGCAGCGGCAGCACCACCGCGAGCAGCGCTGCGCCCATCGCCACCAGCGTGCCACGCCAGCCGAGCGCCGGCATCGACCACGCCACCACCGGAAACGACAGCGTGCTGGCAAAGCCGCCCACCAAGGTGAGCGCCGTGATCCCTTGCCGGTAGCGCTGCGGGTAGCGCTTGGTCAGCACGATGAAGGCCGGGTCGTACAGCGTCATCGCCATCGACACGCCGAGCACCACCCACACCGCGTAGAACATCCACGGTTCGCGCACGCCGGCCCAGGCCCACAGTCCGAGCGCCGCCAGCACGGCGCCGCCCCCCAGCACGGCGCGCCCGTGGCCACGATCGATCGCCGCACCCACCGCGTACGAGGCGCCGCCCCAGGCTGCCAGCCCGACGCTGAATGCGCCCATCAGCGTGGCCTCGCTCCAGCGCAGCTCGTCGCGCATCGGCAGCACGAAGGACGAGAAGCCGTAGTACAGCGCGGCCCAGGTCAGCAGCTGCCCGGCAGCCAGCGCCGCCACCACCCAGGCAAAGCTCGGGTGGCGCGGCGCGTCGTTCATCGGGAAGATTGTCACCCGGCGCGTTGTCGCAGCAGGGACAAACAAGCCGCGTACGCGCATGCTAAAACTGCCAGCTCCGGACATCGACACCGCCAGGAGACACTTGCATGGACCTGAACTTCACCGCCGAGGAACTGGCGTTCCGACACGACGTGCGGCAGTGGGTGGCCGACAACCTGCCGAAGGACATCAGCCACAAGGTCCACCACGCGCTGCGCCTGTCGCGCGACGACATGCAGCGCTGGGCCAAGATCCTCGGCAAGAAAGGCTGGCTGGCGTCGGGCTGGCCCAAGGCCTTCGGCGGACCGGGCTGGAGCGCCGTGCAGAAGCACCTGTTCGAAGAGGAGTGCGCGCGCGCCGGGTCGCCGCGCATCGTGCCGTTCGGCCCGGTGATGGTGGCGCCAGTCATCATGACGTTCGGCACCCCGGAGCAGCAGCAGCGTTTTCTGCCCGGCATCGCATCGGGCGAGGTCTGGTGGAGCCAGGGCTACAGCGAGCCGGGCGCCGGCTCCGACCTGGCGTCGTTGAAGACGCGCGCCGAGCGACGCGGCGACAAGTACATCGTCAACGGACAGAAGACCTGGACCACGCTCGCGCAGTTCGGCGAATGGATCTTCTGCCTGGTGCGCACCAGCACCGAAGGCAAGCCGCAGACCGGCATCAGCTTCCTGCTGATCGACATGAAGTCGCCCGGCATCACGGTGCGCCCGATCACCATGCTCGACGGCGAGCCCGAGGTGAACGAGGTGTTCTTCGACAGCGTCGAGGTCCCCGCGGAAAACCTCATCGGCGAGGAGAACAAGGGCTGGACCTACGCCAAGCACCTGCTCGCGCACGAGCGCACCAACATCGCCGACGTCAACCGAGCCAAGCGCGAGATCGAACGGCTGAAGCGAATCGCCAAAGCCGAGGGCGTGTACGACGAGGCGCGCTTCCGTGACCAGATCGCGCTGCTCGAGGTCGACATCGTCGCGCTCGAGATGCTGGTGCTGCGCGTGCTGTCGGCCGAGAAGAGCGGCAAGCAGAGCCTCGACATCGCGGGCCTGCTGAAGATCAAGGGCAGCGAGATCCAGCAGCGCTACTCCGAGCTGATGATGCTGGCCGCCGGTCCCTTCACGCAGCCGTACGTGCGCGAGGCCATGGAAGCCGGCTGGCAGGGCGACTGGTTCGCGCGCTTCGGCATCTGTGCGCCGCTGGCCGGCAACTACTTCAACTTCCGCAAGACCACGATCTACGGCGGCAGCAACGAAGTGCAGAGAAACATCGTGGCGCAGACGGTCCTCGGCTAAGGAAACGACATGGATTTCGAATTCAACGACGACCAACTGTCGCTGCGCGACGCGGTGGCGCGCTGGGTCGACAAGGGCTTCGGCTTCGAGCGTCGCCACGCCATCGCCAAGCAAGGCGGCCACACGCGCGAGGTGTACCGCGAGTTGGCCGAGCTCGGCCTGACCGGCCTAGCGGTGTCGGAAGCTCACGGCGGCATGGGATTCGGCGCCATCGAGGCCATGGTGGTGATGGAAGAGCTCGGCCGCGGCCTGGTCAACGCGCCGTATGCGTCGGCCGCCCTGGTGGCGCCGTGCGTGCTCGCCAAGGCCAGCGCGGAGGTGCAGTCGGCATGGCTGCCGCGCATTGCGTCGGGCGAGGCGCTGGTCGTGCTGGCGCATCAGGAGCGCGCGGCGCGCTACCGTCTGAATCAAGTGGCCACCAGCGCGCAGCGCGCCGCAGGCCAATGGCAACTGAGCGGCCACAAGAGCGTGGTGCCGGCGGCCGACGAGGCCGACGCGTTCATCGTGCCGGCGCGCACGTCGGGCCACGGCGACGACGCGCACGGCATCGGCCTGTTCCTGGTCGAGAAAGGCGCCGCTGGCACGCATATCCAGGGCTACGCCACGCAGGACGGCGCGCGCGCCGGGGAACTGAAGCTCGCCGGCACGCCGGCCACGCTGATCGAGGAGGACGCCCTCCCGACCCTCGAGCAGGCGGGCGACGTCGGCATCGCCGCGGCCTGCGCCGAAGGCGTCGGCGTGATGGACAAGCTGGTGGCGCTGACCGTGGAGTACATGAACACGCGCAAGCAGTTCGGCACCACGCTGGCCACCTTCCAGGCGCTGCGCCATCGCATGGCCGACGTCAAGATGCAGCTCGAGCTCGGCCGCTCGATGAGCTACTTCGCGAGCCTGAAGCTCGGCGAGAGTGCCGCCGCACGGCGACGCGCGCTGTCGCAGGCCAAGGTGCAGCTCGGCCACTCGATGCGTTTCGTCGGCCAGCAATGCACCCAGCTGCACGGTGGCATCGGCGTCACCGACGAGTACATCGGGAGCCACTACTTCAAGCGCCTGACGATGCTCGAGATGACATTCGGCGACACGCTGCACCACCTCGGCGAAGTGTCCGCGCGCATGACCGACACCACCGGCGTGTTTGCCTAAGACACCGAGCGATGCGCCCCGAGCAGGCGAACCGGCTGCGCCTGCGCAGCGGCTCTGCCGACGGGCACTACGAGAGCTACTTCATCCGCGCCAACCACGCCAAGCGCGCGTTGGCGTTCTGGGTCCGCTACACGATCTTCAGCCCGACCGGCCGGCCCAAGGAGGCTCAAGGCGAGTTGTGGGCCATCGTGTTCGACGGCGAACGCAACCACCACGTCGCGGTCAAGCAGGCTTGGCCCCTGATCGCGTGCCGCTTCGACCCCGACGACCTGGCGGTCGAGTTGCCGGGCGCGCGACTGGGCGGCGGCCATGCGTCGGGCAGTTGCGAAGCAGGCGGCCATCACATCGTTTGGGACCTGCGTTTCGCCGGTGGCCAGTCGCCGCTGCTGCTGTTGCCCGACGGTTTCTACGACGGCGGGTTTCCCAAGGCCAAGAGCCTGGTCGGCCGCCCGCTGGCGCGTTTCGACGGCACGCTCACGGTCGACGGCCTGCGCATCGACGTGCAAGGTTGGCTCGGCAGCCAGAATCACAACTGGGGTCGGCAGCACACCGACCGTTATGCCTGGGGCCAGGTGGCAGGCTTCGACGACGGCCACGGCGAGAGCTTTCTCGAGGTGGCATCGGCCAAGCTGAAGGTCGGCCCCTGGTGGACGCCCTGGATCACGCCGATCGTGTTGCGCCATCGCGGTCACGAGCATCGACTCAACGCGCTTGGCCGCTCGCTGCGGGCACGCGTCTCGCTGCGCGACTTCGACTGGCGCTTCGAGTCGGGCGGCGATGGCGTGCGGCTGCACGGACGCATCCACGCCGAGCACAACGACTTCGTCGGGCTGCGCTACGCCAACCCGCCGGGCGGCATCAAGCAGTGTCTGAACAGCAAGATCGCGCACGCACAGGTCACGCTTCGACACGCCGACGGCTCGACCGAGACGCTGGTCAGCCGCGGCCGCGCCGCGTTCGAGCTGCTCGGCGACGACACCCGCCACGGCGTGCCGATGGCGTGCTGAGGATGGTGCCTGCAGGTTCGCTTCGTTGGCGCCGGCCGGCGCTTCGCGCCATCTGTCCACTGGGCGCAGTGAGCCTCGCCGCAACGGCCCGGCGGCGGTTGTCGCGTCCCCCGCGGGGAGCGACCGGCCCGCGGGCGCCTCGCCAGCCATCGGGTAGGCTTCGCGCATGACGCTGTTCCCCGGCTCGATCACCGACGTGCAAGGCCTGAAGGTCGGTCATCACACCGATGCGCGACGGCCGACCGGCTGCACCGTGGTGCTGTGTGAGGCGGGTGTGACGTGCGGTGTCGACGTGCGCGGTGCCGCGCCCGGCACGCGCGAAACCGATCTGCTGGCGCCGGGCAATCTGGTCGATCGCGTGCACGCGCTGCTGCTGGCCGGCGGCAGTGCATTCGGGCTCGATGCCGCAGGCGGCGTGATGCGCTGGCTCGACGAGCACGGCCACGGTCTCGCGGTGGGACCGGCGCGCGTGCCGATCGTGCCGGCCGCCGTGCTGTTCGACCTGTGGCTCGGCGATGCGCGCATCCGCCCGGACGCCGAGGCCGGCTTCGCGGCCTGTGAGGCGGCCTCGGAGCAGGCACCGGCGCAGGGCAGCATCGGCGCCGGCACGGGTGCGACGGTCGGCAAGTTGTTCGGCATTGCGCATGCGATGAAAGGCGGCATCGGCACCGCGAGCCTCGAAGTCAACGGCGTGCGCATTGCCGCGCTGGTGGCCGTCAACGGGGTCGGCGACGTGATCGACCCCGCCAGCGCACGCGTGGTGGCCGGCAGTCGTCAGCTCGATGGGCGCACGCCGCGCCGCATCACCGCGGCACTGGCACGCGGCCTGATGCCGCCCAACATCCTGGCCGGCGCCAACACCACGATCGGCGTCATCGCCACCGATGCCGCGCTCGACAAGGCGCAGTGCGCGCGCCTGGCGACGATGTCGCACGACGGGCTGGCGCGCTGCATCGACCCCGTGCACACCGCGAGCGACGGCGACACGCTGTTCGCGCTGGCCACCGGCACCCATGCCCACGCGCTGCCGCTCACCGTGCTCGGCGCGCTGGCGGCCGAGGTGACGCAACGCGCCGTGCTCAACGGCGTGCGCGCCGCCAGCGGCGTGCGCGAGCCGCCGCTGCCGAGCGCCCAGGACCTCGGCTGGGCCTGACCCTCATGCCATTGCTGGAGACGCCCATGACCTTGTTGCGCCGTGCCTTCGTCACGCTGGCTGCCGCGCTCGCGCTGGCTGCGTGCACGACCGCACCGCCAGCTCAGGACCTCCCGCCGATCGTGTTCGTGCACGGCAATGGCGATTCGGCCGCGTTGTGGACCACCACGCTGTGGCGCTTCGAAAGCAACGGCTGGCCGCGCGACCGCCTGGTGGCGCTGAACCTGCCGTATCCCACGGCACGCGACGACGACACGCAGCCGCAGGAAGGCCGCAGCTCGGCCGACCAGCAGATGCGCACGCTGGCCGCCGAGGTGGCGCGCGTGCTCAGGGAGACCGGCGCCGCCAAGGTCGTGCTGTTCGGCAACTCACGCGGCGGCAACGCGATCCGCTCGTACATCCAGAGCGGTGGCGGCGCGGCCACCGTGTCGCACGCGATCCTCGGCGGCACGCCGAACCACGGCGTATGGGCCAACGCGGGCTTCCGCCCCAACAACGAGTTCAATGGCGCCGGCCCGTACCTGAGCGGCCTCAACGCGCCCAAGGGCGACAACGGCGACGAGGTGACGCCCGGCGTCGCATGGATGACGATCCGCTCCGACAACAACGACAAGTTCGCGCAGCCGGACGGCGTGTGGATCGGCGCCAAGGGCACGCCCACAAACGTCACCTTCGAGGGTCCGGCGCTGAAGGGCGCCCACAACGTCGTGCTGCCCGGGCGCGACCACCGCGAGGTGTCGTACCACGCCGAGGCGTTCGCGCAGGCGTATCGCTTCATCACCGGCCGCGCACCGGCCACCCCCACGATCACGCCCGAGGCGCGCGTGGTGCTCGACGGCCTGGTCACGTCCAGCGGCCCGGGTGGACCGACCAACCTGCCGCTGGTGGGCGCCAGCGTCGAGGTCTACGCCACCGATCCGGCGAGCGGCGAGCGGCGCGGTGCGCCGCTGGCCAAGACCACGGTCGGCGCCGATGGCCGCTGGGGGCCGCTGTCCACCGACGCGACGACGCCGCTCGAGTTCGTGGTCAGCGCGCCGGGCTATGCGACCCATCACGTGTACCGTTCGCCGTTCGCACGCTCCTCGCGCATCGTGCACTTGCGCCCCGAGCGCCTGGCCGACGCCGATCGCAACGCCGCCGCGGTGGTCACGTTCGTGCGGCCGCGCGGCTACTTCGGGCTGCCGCGCGATCAGATCGTGTTCGACAGCCAGAACCCGGCGCCGGGCATTCCGAGCGGTGTCGCCGGTGTCGCGTCGAGCAAGCTCACGCTGAGCGCGGCCGGCCGCACGGTGGTCGGTGACTACCGCTCCGGCATCATCAGCGAGCGCGTGGTCGGCCGCAGCTGGCCGGCGGGCGAGAACCACCTGGCGACGCTCGAGCTGCACTACTGACGGGTGCCATCGATCGCCATGCAAGTCTTCCGCGGCTTTCGGCATCCCGGCCTGGCGACGCACTGTGCGCTGACGATCGGCAACTTCGACGGCGTGCATCGCGGCCACCAGGCGATGCTGGCGCTGCTGATCAACGAGGCGCGCCACCGCGGGCTCGCCAGCTGCGTGATGACGTTCGAGCCGCACCCGCGCGATCATTTCGCGGCGCTGGCCGGGAAGCCGGAGACAGCGCCGCGGCGCATCGCCACCTTGCGCGACAAGCTGTCCGAGCTCGAGCGCTGCGGCGTCGACCGGGCGGTGGTGCTGCGCTTCGACCAGCGCCTGGCGAGCCTGTCGCCGCAGGCCTTCATCGACGATGTGCTGGTGCGCGGCGTGCATGCGCGCTACGTGCTGGTGGGCGACGACTTCCGCTTCGGCGCCAAGCGCGCCGGCGACTACGCGATGCTCGACGCAGCGGGCGATGCGCAGGGCTTCGACGTTGCGCGCATGATGAGCTACGAGGTGCACGGCACGCGCGTGTCGAGCTCGGCAGTGCGCGCGGCGCTGGCCGCCGGCGACATGGACCTCGCGGCCGCGCTGCTCGGCCGCCCCTACAGCATCAGCGGCCACGTGCTGCACGGCAAGAAGCTCGGGCGCGAGCTCGGTTTTCCGACACTGAACCTGCGCTTCGGCCATCCGCGCCCGGCGGCGATGGGGATCTTCGTCGTGCGCGTGCAGGGCCTCGCAGCGCAGTCGCTGGCCGGCGTGGCCAACCTCGGCACGCGGCCCACGGTCGACGATGCGGGCCGCGTGCTGCTCGAAGTCCACTGCCTCGACTGGCCCGCCGCGCTCGGCCCCGACACGGGTTATGGCCGCGTGGTGCGGGTCGACCTGCTCGCCAAGCTGCACGACGAACTGCGCTATCCATCGATGCAGGCGCTGCGCGATGGCATCGCGGCCGACGTGACGCAGGCGCGCGCCTGGTTCGCTGCCCACGCCTGAGCCAGGCACGCCGGCGCCCTGCCGCGTGGCCGGCGCACCCCCTTCAGTAGAATGCACCCCATGTGGTTGTGCATGGCCCGGCTCGATCTCTTGCGCGTTCATGCAGCGACGCGCCGACAGACCACGCGCGATCGAATTTGCGCTGGTCTCGTCAGGCCTGCCTGAACCGTGCGCGCTGGTGCGCGCGCAAACCCACGATCGCCGCCGCGCCTGGCCGCGCGCCTGAGGTCCCCATGACATCCGCCGAGACCACCGACTACCGACGCACGCTCAACCTGCCCGACACGCCGTTTCCGATGCGTGGCGACCTGCCCAAGCGCGAGCCGGCATGGGTGAAGGCGTGGAACGAGCAGGGGCTGTACAAGAAGCTCAGGCTGGCGCGCCATGGTGCGCCCCTGTTCGTGCTGCACGACGGGCCGCCATACGCGAACAACGCGATCCACCTCGGCCACGCCGTCAACAAGACGCTGAAGGACATGGTGGTCAAGTGCCGCCAGCTGGCCGGCTTCGATTCGCAGTACATCCCGGGCTGGGACTGCCATGGCCTGCCGATCGAGAACGCGATCGAAAAGCAGTACGGCCGCAACCTCTCGCGCGACGAGATGCAGGCCAAGAGCCGTGCCTACGCCACCGAGCAGATCGCGATCCAGATGGCGGGCTTCCAGCGCCTGGGCGTGATCGGCGACTGGGCGCACCGCTACGCGACGATGGATGCGCCCAACGAGGCCGGCGAGATCCGCGCCTTCAAGCGCGTGATCGAGCGCGGCTTCGTCTACCGCGGCCTCAAACCCGTGTACTGGTGCTTCGATTGCGGCAGCTCGCTGGCCGAGTTCGAGATCGAGTACGCCGACAAGAAGAGCCAGACGGTGGACGTGGGCTTCCTGTGCGCCGAGCCGGCGAAGCTGGCGGCGGCGTTCGGCCTGCAGTCGCTCGCCAAGGATGCGTTCGCGGTGATCTGGACCACCACCGCGTGGACCCTCCCCGCCAACCAGGCCCTCAACCTGAACCCGGCGCTCGACTACAGCCTGGTCGACACCCAGCGCGGGGTGTTGCTGCTCGCCACGTCGCTGGTGGAGAAGTGCCTGGCGCGCTACCAGCTGCAGGGCACGGTGTTGGCGACCACGAAGGGCGAGCGGCTGGCGGGCATTCGGTTCCATCACCCGCTGGCTCAAGTGGACAGCGGCTACGACCGGCTGAGTCCGGTGTACCTGGCGGACTACGCGACCGCGGAAGACGGCACCGGCATCGTCCACTCGTCACCGGCCTACGGGCTGGACGACTTCAACTCGTGCATCGCGCACGGCCTCGCGATCGACGACATCCTCAACCCGGTGCAGGGCAACGGCCAGTACGCGAAGGACTTGGCGCTGTTCGGTGGACTCGACATCTGGAAGGCGCAGCCGGTGATCACCGAGGCGCTGCGCAAGGCCAACCGCCTGTTCGCCACCGACACGCTGGTGCACAGCTATCCGCACTGCTGGCGCCACAAGACGCCGGTGATCTACCGAGCGGCAGCGCAGTGGTTCGTGCGCATGGACGAGGGCGACGGCGTGTTCACCAAGGACAAGGCCAGCAAGACGCTGCGCCAGTTGGCCCTGGAAGCCATCGACGTCACCGGCTTCTACCCCGACAACGGCCGAGCGCGGCTGCACGACATGATCGCCAACCGGCCCGACTGGTGCATCAGCCGCCAGCGCAGCTGGGGCGTGCCGTTGCCGTTCTTCCTGCACAAGGACTCGGGCGACCCGCATCCGCGCACGATGGAGATCCTCGACCAGGCGGCCGACATCGTCGAAAAGGGCGGCATCGAGGCGTGGAGCCGCGTCACCGCCGAGCAGATCCTCGGCGAGGAGGATGCGAAGCACTACACCAAGAGCAGCGACATCCTCGAGGTCTGGTTCGACTCGGGCACCACGTTCTGGCACGTGCTGCGCGGCACGCACGCCACCACCAGCGAAGGCCAGCCGACGCACCACCTGCACGGCCCGGAGGCCGATCTGTACCTCGAAGGCCACGACCAGCACCGCGGCTGGTTCCACAGCTCGCTGCTGCTGGCCTGCGCGATCTTCGACCGCGCGCCCTACCGCGGCCTGCTGACGCACGGCTTCACGGTCGACGCGCAGGGCCGCAAGATGAGCAAGAGCCTGGGCAACGGCATCGAGCCGCAGGTGGTGAGCGACAAGCTCGGCGCCGAGATCCTGCGCCTGTGGGTGGCGGCCAGCGACTACTCGGGCGACATCGCCGGGGACGACAAGATCCTGGCGCGCATCGTCGATGCCTACCGGCGCATCCGCAACACGCTGCGCTTTCTGCTGGCCAACACCAGCGACTTCGACCCCAAGAAGGATGCGGTGCCGCGCGAGCAGATGCTCGAGATCGACCGCTGGGTGCTGGGGCGCGCCGCCGAGGTGCAGGCCGAGTTCGTCGGCACGTTCGACCCCGCGCGCGGGGTGTTCGAAGGCGGCCACTACAAGGTCTACGAGTTCCACCCCGTGGTGGCCAAGCTGCAGCTGTTCTGCTCGGAGGACCTGGGCGCGTTCTACCTCGACGTGCTGAAGGATCGCCTGTACACCACGGCCCCGAAGTCGCTGGCGCGCCGCTCGGCGCAGAGCGCGCTGTGGCAGATCACGCACGCGATGCTGCGCTGGATGGCGCCGTTCCTCAGCTTCACCGCCGAGGAAGCCTATGCGATGTTCGACGGCACCGGCGGCTCGATCTTCACGCAGGTGTACTGGAGGTTCGACACCCCCGATCCGGCGCTGCTCGAGCGCTGGGCACGCATCCGCGCGATCCGCGACCTCGCGAACAAGGAGATCGAGACCGTGCGCGCCGCCGGCCAGGTGGGCTCGTCGCTGCAGGCCACCTTGACACTGCACGCGCCGCCGGACGATGCCGCGTTGCTGGCCTCGCTCGGCGATGCGCTGAAGTTCGTGCTGATCACGTCGGCCGCTCGCGTGCAGCCGGCTGCCACGCTGCGCGCCGAGGTGACGCCATCGACCGCACCGAAATGCGAACGCTGCTGGCACTACCGCGACGACGTCGGGGCCGACCCCGAGCATCCGACGATCTGCGGCCGTTGCGTCAGCAACCTGTTCGGCAGCGGCGAAGTGCGGACCATCGCATGAGCAGCCCGCGCACCAGCCTGTGGGTGTGGCTCGGCCTGGCGTTGGTGGTGATCGTCGTCGACCAGCTGACCAAGACACTGATCGTTGGCCAGTTCGCGTTGCACGACACCTATGTCGTGGCACCGTTCTTCAACATCGTGCGCGCGCACAACCCGGGCGCGGCGTTCTCTTTCCTGGCCGGCGCCGCCGGCTGGCAACGCTGGTTCTTCATCGTGCTGGGCATCGCGGCATCGGCCTTCATCATCTGGATGCTGCGCCGTCATCCCGACCAGAAGCTGTTCTGCTTCGCGGTCAGCCTGATCCTCGGCGGCGCGCTCGGCAACGTGATCGACCGCCTGCTGCACGGCCACGTGGTCGACTTCCTCGACTTCCACTTCCGGTTTCTGCAGCCGCTGTTTCCTCAGGGCCACTTTCCGAGCTTCAACGTCGCCGACAGCGCCATCACGGTGGGCGCGGTGTGCCTGATCCTCGACGAGCTGCGCCGCGTGCGCCGCGCCTGATGCCGCGCGGCGTGCGAGCACGGCGCGCGAACCCGCCGCACAGCAGGGCTGTTGCATCGCCTTGCACTGCAGCCACGCAGCATCGCGAGAATTCGCACATGACCTGCCCGCACCGGCGATGAACACCGTCTGGATCCGCCGCATCGCCATCGGCCTGGCCGTGCTGCTGGTGCTGTTGATCGGCGCCGCGGCGCTGCTGGTGGCCACCTTCGACGCCAACCGCTTCAAGGGCCTGGCGATCGACTGGATGAGGACCGAGCGCCAGCGCACGTTGGCGATCGACGGGCCGATCGAGCTGTCGGTCTTTCCGCGGCTGGCGATCAAGGTGTCGAAAGTGCGCCTGTCCGAGCACGCGAAGCCGGACGAATTCCTCGCCATCGACGAGGCGGCGTTGGCCGTGCAGACCCTGCCGCTGCTGCGCAAGCAGGTGGTGGTCGACCGCGTCAGCGCGCGCGGCGTGCGCGCGGTCTACTCGCGCGACGCCAAGGGCACGCGCAACATCGACGACCTGCTGGGCGGCAGTGCGGCGGCGCCGGCCGGCGCGCCGAGCGCGCCATCG
>Ga0207675_100001374_pt1 | contig 24399 bp, 20 predicted proteins | sample KBSSwiS42_FD_184305 | JGI IMG/M metagenome (GOLD analysis project Ga0207675, IMG submission 184305) | Switchgrass rhizosphere microbial communities from Kellogg Biological Station, Michigan, USA - KBS Switchgrass S4-2 (SPAdes) (version 2) | ecosystem: Host-associated > Plants > Roots >...
CGGCACCGCGCGGCCGCGGGCGTCCGAGACTCGGCGTCGTTGCGCGCGAGGTCACGCTACTGCCCCGCCACTGGGATTGGCTCGCGACCCAACCCGGCGGAGCCTCAGCCGCCGTTAGGCGGCTGGTCGATTCCGCGCGTCAGTCCAGCGTGGACAAGGATCGGATCCGCACGGCCAAGGAATCCGCCTACCGCTTCATCTCGGCAATGGCCGGCAACGAGCAGGGATTCGAGGAAGCGACGCGCGCGCTCTTCGCGGGCGACGAAACGCGCTTCGCCGCGATGAGCGACTCGTGGCCGCGCGATGTCCGCGACCACGCGCGCGCGCTCGCCCGGCAGGCGTTCGCCTGACACCGGGCATTACAAATCGCGCACATCCTTCGCACGCATCAGCGACCAACGGAGCACAGTTCCACCGCCTGTGGGCGAAAGCCCTCGTGTAACGTCATGCCACGCGCGGTCAGCCAGCCGACCGCCGGCCCCCGAATGACCAACCACGAGGACTCTCCCCATGCCGACTCCCTTCCGCACGCTCGTTCGAGGTGCGCCGCTCGCGGTCGCGTTCGCGAGTGTCATCGGCGCTAGCGCCTGGGCGCAGACCGCCAGGCTCACGCGCAGCGATCTCGTCGTCACCAGCGACTGGCTCGCGACACAACTCAAGAACCCGAAGCTCGTCCTCTTCCACATCGGCGAAAAAAGCGAGTACGACGCTGGCCACATTCCCGGCGCGCGGTTTCTCCAGCTTCAGGACATCTCCTCACCGATGACGCGCGACACGACCGCGCTCGCGCTCGAGATGCTCCCCGCCGACCAGCTCCGAGAACGCCTCGAGCAGCTCGGCATCTCCGACGACTCGCGCATCGTCGTCTACTTCGGCAACGACTGGCTGTCGCCGTCGACGCGAGTGCTGCTCACGCTGCAGTACGCGGGACTCGGGGCAAAAGCGTCGCTCCTCGATGGCGGCATGCCGGAGTGGAAGAAAGGCAATCGTCCGATCACGACCGACGTCCCGCCGCCACCGAAACCTGGCAAGCTCACCGCCCGACCGACGCAGCCGATCGTCGTCGACGCCGACTTCGTGAAGTCCCACATCCATACGACAGGCTACACGATCGTCGACGCGCGGAACACGATCTTCTACGACGGTCCCATTCAGGAGCCAAGCGCAACCAGCTCGATGGGGCATCCCATGCCGAAGGTCGTGCCGGGGCACGTGCCGGGTGCGGTGAACATCGTATTCGAGACCGTGTTCGACGACACGGGCCATCTCCTCCCGGAGGCACGACTCCGCGAGCTGTTCACGCAGGCCGGCGTCAAGCCTAACGACACGATCATCGGGTACTGTCATGTCGGCCAACAGGCCACGGCGATGCTGTTCGGCGCTGAGGCCCTGGGCTACGACGTGAAGCTGTACGACGGGTCGTTCCAGGACTGGAAGAGGCGCGACCTGCCGATCGAGAGCTCGCGCAAGGACTCGAAATGAGCGATGTCGCCACGACCGCGGCGGGCCAGCCGTTAGGCACGGCCGCCTCGTCGCGCGCCGAAGTCACTACGACGACGCGGGTCCAGGTACGGCGCGAGGCAGCGCCGTACGCCAGCCCGTACGTCGCCGGCGTGGGCATCGGAGTCGTACTGCTCCTCGCGTTCGTCCTCATGGGCCGCGGGCTCGGCGCGTCGGGCGCGTTCTCGAGCGTCGTGGCAGCAGCGGTCAGCACGGCGGCCCCGAGTCACGCGGCCGGCAACGAGTTCTACTCCCGCTATCTGAGTGACGGTGCGGCGAATCCCCTCAGGGACTGGCTCGTGCTCGAGATCATTGGTGTGGTGATCGGCGGTCTGGCATCAGCCGTTCTCGCGGGCCGCGTGCGATGGACGACCGAGCGCGGCGCGGGGATCACCGATCGCCGCCGGCTGGTGAACGCATTCGTCGGCGGTACGGCAATGGGCGTCGGCGCGAAGCTCGCGCGTGGGTGCACCAGCGGTCTGGGCCTAACGGGCGGTGCGACGCTCAGCGTCGGAAGCTGGTTGTTCGTCATCGCGGCGTTCGTCGGTGCGTACGCCACGGCGCCACTCCTGCGGAGGGCGTGGCGATGATCGGCGGGGCACCATTCTACGAATTCGGTCGCTTCGGCGAGGGGACGAGCCTCGTGATCGCCGTGCTGTTAGGCATCGCGTTCGGCTGGTTCCTCGAGCAGGGCGGGATGGGCAATGCCCGGAAGCTCTCGGGTCAGTTCTACCTCACGGACCTGAGCGTGCTCAAGCTCATGTTCAGCGCGATCGTCACCGCGATGCTCGGGCTGTTCTGGCTCTCGTGGGCGGGGCTGCTGGACCTGTCGCGCGTGTACGTGCCCGAGACGTTCATCGCGCCTCAGGTGGTGGGTGGGCTGATCTTCGGTGCCGGATTCGCGACCGGCGGCCTGTGTCCGGGCACCTCCTGCGTGGCCGCGGCCACCGGGCGCAAGGACGGGCTCGCGCTCATCGCGGGAATGCTCGCCGGGGTCTTCGTGTTCGGTGAGGCCTCCCCCGCGATCGGTCAATTCGCGGACAGTACGGGTCGTGGCGCCTGGACACTCCCCCAGGCCTTTGGACTCTCGTACGGCACGGTCGTGGGCGGCATTGTGGCAGTGGCGTTAGGTGCGTTCGCGGGGGCGGAATGGTTGGAGCGACGCGCCGAGCGCCCTGCCCGGCCCATGAAGGTCGTCGCATGACGGTGGACGCGCGCCGCCGCCCAGGCATCGAACGGGCGCTCGCGATCGTCGCCGTCGTTGGCGGAGCGCTGGCCGTTGTCGCAGGGAGTCCAACACGCGCGACACGCGGTTCCGTGGACGTGACCGAGCTCGCGCGGATCGTCGAGCACGAGGAGGATCACGTCACCGCCGTAGAGCTCGCGACGTGGATCCGGGACGACAAACCGCGGCTTCGCGTTCTCGACATCCGCGCGGACAGTGAGTTCGCCGACTTCCACATTCCCGGTGCCACGCGCGTGCCGCTGGCCGAGATCGCGCGCATGCCGCTCGATTCCGCGGCCACGTACGTGCTGTACTCCGAGGGCGGGACGCACGCGGCGCAGGGGTGGTTCCTGCTGCGAGCGCGAGGCGTGAAGAACGTGTTTTTCCTCCGCGGTGGGTTGTACGAGTGGCTCGAGCAGGTAATGAATCCGCGCGTCGCGTCCACGACACCGCAAGCCCAACGCGATTCGGTCCGCGCGCTCACGCTCTGGTTCGGCGGCAAGATGACGGTCGTGGACTCGGCCAGTACGACGACGGTACCGAGCGTGCTGGATGGCGCGCTCTCGACGCCTCACAAGTCCGACACTCGCGAGTCCATCAAAAAGATCCGGAGGCGGGCGTGCTGAGCGCACCATTCGCTCGCGCGGGCGCTGAGGCGGCGGATACAGCGCTCGGAGGCGTGTCGATTGCCGGCGCGTCGTTAGGTGATGGCGTGCTTCGGGATGACGCCTGGTTCGCCGCGCTGCGAGCCCGCGAGTTCGGACGGTTGGACCGTTCAGGCGAAGCGTATCTCGACTACACCGGAAGCGCACTGTACGCGGAATCGCACGTACGCGGCCATCTCGAGCTCCTCGCCGGATCGGTGCTCGGCAACCCACACTCGCAGAGCGTCGCGTCGCTTCGCAGCTCGGAGATCATCGAGGATGCCCGCCGCCTGACGCTCGCGTTCTTTTCCACGGATCCAGGCGAGTACGAGGTGGTCTTCACGGCCAACGCGAGCGGCGCGATTCGCTTGGTCGCCGAGGCCTTCCGGTTCCAGGCGGGGTCGCGGCTCGTGCTCGCTGCCGACAACCACAACTCGGTGAATGGCATCCGCGAGCTTGCGCGCGCCCGAGGAGCGGACGTGGTGTACGCGCAGCTGGATGATGAACTGCGGCTGCAGGGTATGGATCGATCGCTTACGCGCGCAAATGCTCCGAGTCTGTTCGCTTTCCCGGCGCAATCCAATTTCTCGGGAGTGCAGCATCCATTGGGTCTCATCGACGCGGCGCAGAGGGCTGGATATGCCGTGCTGCTCGACGCGGCTGCCTTTGTTCCGACGAACGCGCTGCGCCTGGACGCCGTGCGGCCGGAGTTCGTGGCGCTGTCGTTCTACAAGATGTTCGGGTACCCGACCGGTATAGGCGCCTTGATCGCGCGCCGTGACGCCCTTGCTGCGCTCGTCCGCCCGTGGTTCGCCGGCGGGACGGTGGAGTTCGTGTCGACCCAGCATCGGATGCACATGCTGAAGACGGGTGCCGAGGCGTTCGAGGACGGCACACCGAATTTCGCGTCGATCGCTGCCGTGCCCGCCGGACTGGAGTTGTTAGGCGAGATCGGCCTGGCCAACGTGAAGCGTCGAGTCGGCCAGCTCACGGTGCATCTGCTCGCCGAGCTGGCGTCGCTGCGTCACCCGGACGGCCATGCAATGACGCGCGTCTATGGGCCAACGAACGATCACGCGCGCGGCGGAACCGTCGCATTCAATGTGCTCGACCGATTCGGGCGGGCCGTGCCCTATCAGCAGGTGGAGCGCGTTGCCCTCGAGCGTGGCGTGTCGATTCGGGGCGGCTGTTTCTGCAATCCCGGCGCGGCCGAGCGCGCATTCGGGTTCCCGGCAGGGGAATCGGCGGCGTGCATGGAGCGCGCTCGGCGCGAGGGATTCTCGGTGGAGAAGTTCGGCGAATGCCTGGGTGGAAGCGTCGCGGTGGGGGCGGTGCGGGCGTCGGTCGGGATCGCGACGAACGAAGCCGACGTTGCGAGGCTGATCGAATGCGTTAGAGCGATGCGTACGGGGTCAGACTCCTGACGGACCAAACGAACGCGGGATCGCGTTCGTTTGGTCCGTCAGGAGTCTGACCCCCAACGAAGCGGAACGCTGCCCGACGAAGCTATTTGTTGCGAGTGGTCTCAGAGGACCTTCACGGTGAATTCCAGTCCGCCTTCGAACGGGAGCGTCATTGTCCGCAATCCATTCCGTGGATCGTGGACGAATGCGAAGTAGTCCTGATACGCGTCGCGGAAGTGCTGCGTGTTGTCGCAGATGACAACCCCTCCGGTCCTGAGGCGCGGCGCAACGAGCTCGAGGGCCGGACGTGCCATCGCCGTCCAGATGTCGATGAGCGCAAAGTCGATCGGACCTTCCAAGCCGATCAACGTCTGACGTAAATCGCCTTCGCGGAGATCGATCAGGTGCGAGAGCCCAGCTTCGGCAAAGTGGCTGCGCGCGATCTTCGCCTTTTCCGCTTCGTGCTCCGTCGCGATGACGCTCGGCGTCTCTGTTTTCGCTTCCTGTGAAGCGGCGTTGTCACGCACCGCTGAAGCGAGAAACAACGTCGACACACCATACGACGTGCCTACCTCCACGATGCGGAGCGCACGCAGGGCCCGGCACGTCATGTAACAGAATTCTGCTTTCGGCCGATCGAGCGCAACCAACTTGTCGCGGAGGAATGCATGTATCCGGTCGTCAAACCAGTTCTCATTCGGCGATCTTCCCGCGGCGCGTTCGGCATAGTACGCCGCCATCGAGCTTCCCTGCGCGGTGTGCTGCTCGTATAACCGATCGAGCAAGGACTCGACGCGTGCGTCGAGGCGAACGCTGTTGGTCATCGGCTTACTCAGGATGCGCTAGAACGATGCGTGCGGGGTCAGACTCCTGACGGACCAAACGAACGCGCGTCACGCGTTCGTTTGGTCCGTCAGGAGTCTGACCCCCAACGTAGCTAACGACTCCCGAAGAAGCTATTTCTTGCGATAGTAGTAGAGGTCGAACGTCGGCGTCCACGTCTTGCCACTATCCATCGACATCTCACCGAACTGCCTAACGACGTCCGGCTTGACCGGTGTGAAGGTCATATGGAGTAGCGCCGGGCCCTGCGGCATGATCTGCTTCGCGGTAAAGCGCAGGCTTCCGTCGATCCATTCGCTCTCACGATACTCGGTTACGCGCCCATACTGATCCGTCCAGAACTGCTGCCATTGCTTCACGTCGGTGTTGTAGCTGTTGAGGCTCTTGCCTCCGCCTCCCTGCAGATCGGTCCAGTTCTCGTAGAGCGCGCATCCCTCGAGCAGACGCTGGACGGAGCTCTGGCCCGCCGGTTGTCCCTGGGCGTTCTTCACGTCCCACTCGCCCACCCAGAAGTCGAATCGTCGAGACTCAGGGCGCGTTAGGCATGGCCTGAGCACCGCGCGCATGCGCTCGAGCAGCGGGTCGAACCGCGGATCGCTCCGCAGCGACGCGAAGTCCTCGTCGGCGCTCACTGCCTTGTCGTTCGAGTAACCCGCGTTCGAGACGAGCTGGTCGAGCCAATAGAACGCCGAATCCTTCTGACCGCGCTTCGCGAACACGGTAGCCAGGTTGTACATCGCATACGGCGCCGTGGCGAGGCCGATCGCCTTCCGGTATGCGGCAACCGCATCGTCGGTGCGGCCTGCCATCTGCAGCGACGTACCGAGCCGGGTCCAGTAGCGTGGTTGCTGCGGATGGGCGCGAGTCAGTGCCTGGAACGCCGAGGCGGCGCCGACGTAGTCCTTCGCCGCGAAGAGCGCTTCGGCGTGCGCGGACACAGTGTCGCCCACCTGCGCGCGCGCGCGATCGGAGCGCAGCACGAGCGATCCGGCCACGAGCGTCAGGGCGAACATTGATCGGGCCGTTCGACGTAACCCGGCGGGAACCGAACGCGACGATGAGGAACTCATGGCTGGACTTGGGCTTCGGTTGATCGAGCTCGGTCGGAACGCGGCTCCGCGTCGACCGCACAGGATTCTGCCAGCACACGTCGCGGTCACTGGGCAGGACACTATCACACGGATTGCCGGGACAAGCCGTGCTCGAGCGTGACCGGGCGTTGGATTCGCCGCATCGATCCGAACACCGGCACCGGGCGTACTCAGGATGGAACATCCCGCCCCCGGAGCGGATATGTTCAGCGAAGGTGAGAACTCAACGGCCAGGCCGGCTCAATCGAGCGGCCTCGGCTTCAACTCGATACACGAGGACCTTATATGGTTGCGCGACTGCTTCGCAGTCCGTGGCTTGCGGCCGCCGCGGTTGCGGCGATGTTCGGGACAGCGACCAGCGCGAACGCGCAGGCGAGCGCTGCCCGCGCGAGCTCGCAGCCCGTGGCGAATACCGCAATTACAGGAGCCCGCTGGATGACCGACTTCAAGAAGCCGAGCGATGCGGAGCTCAAGAAGGAGCTCACGCCGCTGCAATATCAGGTGACGCAACACGAGGCCACCGAGCGTCCGTTCCAGAACGAGTTCTGGAACAATCACGAGGCCGGGATCTACGTGGATGTCGTCTCGGGAGAGCCGCTGTTCAGCTCACTCGATAAGTACGAATCGGGCACAGGGTGGCCGAGCTTCACGAAGCCGCTGGAACCGGCGAACGTGAAGACCAAGACCGATCGATCGCTGTTGATGGAGCGGACGGAAGTGCGTTCGAAGCACGCGGACTCCCACCTTGGTCATCTCTTCGATGATGGCCCGCAGCCGACCGGGCTCCGTTACTGCATGAACTCCGCGTCCATGCGCTTCATCCCTGTCGGGAAGCTGGCCGAGGAAGGGTACGGGCAGTATCTGTCGCTGTTCGAGAAAGCGAAAAAATAGGAACTGCCGGGGACGGGCGGCGGAATACAGGGAACCGGGAACGGGGAACCGGGAACCGTAGCTCCGAGAGGAGTCACTGTTCCCGGTTCCCCGTTCCCGGTTCCCTTTTCGTCTCCGCTTCCCGTCTCCCTTCGATACGAGCTATATCAAGGAAGTCCCTTACGAGGGCACTTCCAATGACGCGCGACGTCAATCGCCGGGAATTCCTCGGCGCTGCCTCGGTTGCAGCGCTGGCGCTGGGCCTGCCCGTGCGCGGCGTGATTGCAGATGACACGATCCGCCGCGGGCTGCCGATCTCGGCCCCGCGGCCCCTCGCCAGGCCGTTCGAACTACATGACGTTCGCCTCCGACCCGGCATCCAGCTGACCGGGCTCGAAACGAATCGACGGTTCATGATGGGGCTCGAGCCCGACCGGCTCCTTCACATGTTCCGCGTCACCGCCGGTATCCCGAGCTCGGCTCAACCGTTAGGCGGATGGGAAGCGCCGGACAACGAGCTGCGCGGCCACTTCACGGGCCACTACCTGTCGGCATGCGCGCTCATGTGGGCGCAAACGGGGGACGAAGCGGTCAAAGCGCGCGGCACCATGATGATCGGCGAGCTCGCGAAGTGTCAGGCGAAGCACGGCTACGGGTACCTGAGCGCGTTTCCGACCGAATTGTTCGACCGGCTCAAGGCCGGCCAGCGTGTGTGGGCGCCGTTCTATACATACCACAAGATCATGGCCGGCCTCCTGGACAACGGGACGCTCGCGAACAACACGCAGGCGCTTGACATGGTGCGAGGGATGGCCAGTTGGGTGCGCGAGTACGCGAGCGGCGTGCCCGATGAGCAGTGGCAGCGGATGCTCAGCGTCGAGTACGGCGGCATGAACGACGTGCTGTATCAGCTCGCGAACGTGACGGGCGACGGTCAATGGGCCGACCTCGCGCACCGGTTCGACCACGAGAAGATCTTCGGTCCGCTCGCGGTGGGTCGCGATGAGCTCAAAGGCGTTCATGCCAACACGAACATCCCGAAGGTGATCGGCGCAGCGCGGCGCTACGAGCGCACGGGCGAGGACAGATCGCGCGCGATCGCGACGTTCTTCTGGAACGACGTCACCGGAATGCGGTCATATGCGACGGGTGGCACGTCCAACGACGAGGAATGGCAGGGCGAACCGGGGCAGCTCGCGAAGGCGATCGGCCCGATGTCGCAGGAGACGTGCGTCACGTACAACATGCTGAAGCTCACGCGTGAGCTGTTCGGCTGGAGTCCAGAGGCGCACTACGCGGATTTCTACGAGCGTGCGTACTTCAACGGCATTCTCCCGACGCAGCATCCGGCGGATGGCGAAAAGGCGTACTACACGCCACTCGCCGCCGGCTACTGGAAGCTGTTCGGCGCGCCTAACGCCGGCTTCTGGTGTTGCCACGGCACGGGCGTAGAGAACTTCTCCAAGCTCGCCGACAGCGTCTACTTCCACGATGACGACGGCATCTGGGTGAACCTGTTCGTGCCGTCGGAGGTCCGGTGGAAAGAGAAGGGCGTCCGTCTCATCCAGGACACGCGGTTTCCGGAGACCGATGTGACCGCGCTGACTCTTCGGACGGAGAAACCAACCCGCATGACGCTCAGGATTCGCGTGCCGTACTGGGTGAGCGAGGGCGGTTGGGTCAAGCTCGATGGCCGTCAGCTCGATGCCTTCGCGGGGCCTGGCAGCTATGTCGTGCTGGATCGAACGTGGCGCGATGGCGAGCGATTGGAGCTTCGCCTGCCAATGCGACTGCACGGACATGCAATGCCTGACGACAGCTCCGTGCAGGCGGTGATGTACGGGCCACTGGTGCTTGTCGGGCGTATGGGCACCGAAGGCATCACGACCGAGAATCGTCGTGCGGAGCCGACGAAGCCACGCACGGTGCCCGAGTTCAAGGACCCGGCGCCTCCGCCAGCGCCACAGATCCGCGCCGCATCGGACGAGGTGACGAGCTGGGTGGCCCCGGTAGCGGGCAAACCGCTCGAGTTCACGACGAAGGGACAGTCGGCAGCGATGACACTGGTCCCGCTCTATCGGCTGTTCGATGAGCGATACGTGGTGTACTGGACGGTAAATCGGTCGTGACACAACGGGACTGGGGACTGGGGACTGGGGACTCGGCAAACCGGGAAACGGGAGATGGGAGACGGGAGACGGGCACTGCAGACGTCGACGTCTCTCGACGCGAGTGGCTCAAGGTGGTGGGGGCAGCCGGTGCGGCTAGCATGATCTCGGGCGCCGCTGCGGCGGCGGAGGCCATGACACCACTCCAGTTGCCTAACGCTGCGGAGGTTCTGCCGCTCACGTCCACGAGCGACGTGTTCGTGCCGCCGCGCGGCGACGCGTTCATGAAGTTCAGCTTCGACTTCCCGGAGCCATCCGTCGCGTTCGGCGGATACCGCTTCGGTTTCCTGGTGTTTACCGACGAGAACACGTACGGGCTGGATGCATCGCGCATCACCGCGTCGGAGACCGGCGACACGATGCGGCTCACGTGCACCGGGTTCGTCTGGGCCGGTGGGCAGGAGAAGGCGCCCGGGTCGCTCGTGGCGATGTTCAAGCGAAACGGCACGGCCATCGAGTGGGACGCGGTAGTGGAGATGCCGCGGCCGATCAAGACGGTTACGACGATCATCCGCGACGTCCCGCGTGGCAGCATCGCCCTTGGCGGCGGTCGGCTGTTCGACCCCAAGGACAACGAGACGTTAGGCGGCTACACCTTCGGCGCGGGCGATCTCCACGGGCCAGGCGCGGCGACCGGGATCACGACCGCCCTGGCGGTCGTGCAGGCAAGCGACCAGGACTTCGTTTCTTTGTCATCGCTCGACACGCGTGTGCGTCCAAAGCGGTTCTACTTCCAGCCGGGGGAACGCGGATACCGCGTGGAAGCCGTGTACGAGCACGACGCGTGGCGCAACGACACACGCGTGACGATTCCCGCGTGGCGCATCGGTCGCGCGACGTCCCTCGACGACGCCGTCGCCCCGCACATGACGCACGTGGAGCGCGCGTTCGGCCTGGAGCCGTGGGACACGCGGCGGGACGTCCAGCCGTGGATGCGCAACATCGCCATGGTGACCACGCTCCATGGCATGCACTACACCGGCTTCATGTTCAACGACTACGCGCGCATGCTGGAGGTCCTGCGCTGGATGGCGACGCAAATCCCACCCGACCGCGTGCTCGCATTCATCTCGGCCTGGGACGGCCGTTATTACTGGGACTATCCCAACTACGTCGCGCCTGCGCGCATGGGTGGCGAAGCGGGGTTCAAACGTCTGGTGACCGAAGGCCAGAAGCTCGGCTTCCGAATGATGCCGATGTTCGGCGCGAACTCCGCGAACCGGCACCAGCCGGTGTGGTCGAGGATCTCGAGCGGTGTGACGCAGAAGATCGACGGCGACCGCTACGACCTGAATTGGGTGGACTGGAACAATGACCGTCATCAGGACGGCTGGCTCACCTACATGAACCTCGGTGCGGATTCCTGGCGCAACCACCTCACCGGGCGAATCGCCGACGCCATCGAGCGCTACGGGGTGGACGCGTACTTCCTCGACATCATCGGTGGCCACGTGAACAGCACGACGGGCGACATGCACGAGGGGACTCGGCGGCTCGTCATGGACCTGCGCGAGAAGTACCCGAAGGTCGCGTGCGTGGGTGAGATGCCGTACGACGCGCTGCACGGTTTCATTCCGATGTACCATGCGGGCGGCGGTCCGCGCTGGCAGAAGTATTCCCGCTTCTACCAGCACCTGAGCGCGCCGGCGCCCGGCCGCGGGTCGAGCGGCGTGCACGAGTCCGGGTTCGGGCACTTCAACCCGGAGACGCTGAACCTCTCGCCTAACGCGATACCGACGCTCCAGGTAGTGGACGATACGTTTACGAAGCACCGTGACGTCATGGCGGCCATCATCTCGAAGGCGAAGGATCGGGCCGGGATCGGCTAGGTCGGGAATCGGGAATCGGGAATCGGGAATAGCGGGAACCGGGAAGAGGGAACCGGGAACAGTGACTGCTCACGGAGCCTCGGTTCCCAGTTCCCTGTTCCCGTTACGTGCCTAACGCTCGGCTTTTCGTCGAGAGGCCCAGCTCGGATCCAGGCGACCCAACAGCTCGAGTTGACGGTGGAGGATCTGACGCCGTGTCCTCCATGTAACTGCGCTGACGGCCAACTGGGTTGCAGCCATCGAAAACGTCGCATCGCGAAACACACGGTAGAGCAGGTCATCCACCAGCGTCGTCGAGAACCGCTCGTACTCGCGTCCTCGGTCGACGACGACGTAGTGAAACGCCGAGCCATCCACCTCGATATGCGGTCGGCCGGTGTCCTCCGAATATCCGAAGGTCGGCAGCACGTGCTCCGGCGCATCGATTGAGCGCGCGAGCTCGCCGATCCGGTTTCGTAGCCGGGGGATGGTCTCAGCGTTAGGCTCGATCGCCGGCGCGACGGCCTGGCGCGTTGAGAACGAATGCGGCGGCGGTGCTGCTTGTTTCTTTGACTGTTCCGGTCGATCGCGAGAGCGAAACTGCTCGCCCTCCCGGCCGAGGAGCACCCACAGACCGAACCCACCGAGTGCGGTGCCGACTGGGAACAGGAGAATGATGAGGAACGACAGCGTGATGATGATCGCGCGCGCCCAGGCCTTCCCGCGCAGCAGGCCGACGCCGCCGATCACGCCTGGCAGAAAGAAGAGCACTGCCATCGCCAGGAAGAGGGGGCCAACGAAGAGGAGTGCGCTGTCACGCGCCGGGTCTCGCGAGAGCAGAAGCCCGATCAACACGACGGTCCCGACGGCCAGAGCGATTCCGCACATGACCAGATAGATCCACGCGAGCAATCGGATACGACCGGTCATGCGCCGTCTCGGTGAACAGCTGGGTCGTTAGGTATCCGCACCGGCGAACGCACGCGTTCGCCACGCCGCGCAAACTAGAGTAAAATGAACGTCATGGACGACCTTATCACCGCCCAGGATGCAGCAGCGCTGCTCCATATGCACGTCAAGCGAGTACAACAGCTCGCTCGCGACGGGAAGCTGCCCGCCGTTCGGTACGGCCGGAAATGGCTCTTCCGGCGGCGTGAGCTCATCGAGGCGCGGAGCCAAACACGCCGGCCGCTCGATCTCGAGGTATCGTCCGGCATCGAGATCAGCGCCCGGAATCAGCTCCGCGGAACCATCGCTGAAATCCGTGCCGACGGGGTGATGGCGGAAGTGATCATCCGGATCGGCGATCAGGACCTGGTCGCCATCATCACGCGATCGTCCGCCGAGCGGCTCGGGCTCGCGAAGGGGGACGACGTCTTGGCCGTCGTCAAGTCCACTGAAGTCATGGTGGCCAAGGAGTCGTCCCCAGGAGTCAGATGACAGGATCTGACCCGGCGGCTGGGGGCCGGCGACAGGCGGTCAGGCCCCAGAATAGACTCATCCTTAACGTTCTCTAGCGTTTCCTAAAACTCCTGGCAGGCTGTAGATTCGGCGGCTAAGCGACCTCAAAACGCCGAGTCGAGCATGCCCGAGAGTAGTTCCAAACCGTCGTTCTCCCGCGTCGTCGGCCTGGCGGCGCTCGCACTCGCATTCCTCATCCTCCTGGCGTGGTGTCCGGCAGACGCCCAGGGAACCGACGCCGCGATCCGGGGCCGAGTCGTCGCCGAGAACGGTGCGCCGATCGGGGACGTGATCGTTTCGGTGCGCAACGTGTCGACCGGGTTCGCGAGCAGCACGCGATCCACCACCGCCGGGTATTACGTGTTCGCGCAGCTTCCCCTCGGTGGGCCGTACGACGTGACGGCCCGTCGCGTTGGGCTCGAGCCCGTCACGAAATCGGGTTACCTGCTGACGTTAGGCGTGCACGTGCGGGTCGACTTCACGCTCGTCGCGCGAACCACGACGCTCGCGCCGGTGGTCGTGCGCGCGGACACGGCGGGCTTGTATCGCCAGCGGCTCGGCGGCAGCACGCGGATCGCCGCGACGACCATGAGCGACCTGCCGGCGGTGGGACGCAACTTCACCGATCTCGCGTCGCTGGCGCCAACGGTAGGAAGCGAGTTCTCGATCGGCGGGGCGAGGGCCACGTCCACCGACGTGCGCATCGACGGTATGCAGGCCAGGAATATGTTGCGAGGCGGCGAGCTCGGTCGCGGACCGTACACCATCTCGATGGAAGCGATCCGTGAGTTCGAGGTCGTCACGAACGTCTACGATGTTACGCAGGGTCGGATGGGCGGTGGGTCGATCAGCGCCGTGACGAAGGCGGGGACGAACCAACTCGCCGGCAGCATCTTCGCCTACACGCGCAACGAGTCGCTCTCGGCGCCCGAGGACTATCAGGGGCGCGGGCGGGACCTCCGACAGTCCGAGGTGTGGCAGATGGGCGGGAGCCTCGGCGGTCCGATCGTGAAGGATCGCGTGCAGTACTTCCTCGCGTTCGACCGACAGCAGTCGAGCGTGCCGCTCGCAATCGCGGACATCCGGACGCCGCAGGACGAGATCGACCTGGGGATCGCGAAGGATTCGCTCGATCGCTTCCTCGACATTCTCACGCGCAAATACGGCGTGCCGGAGGGCACGCAGATGGTGGGGATCTTCAGCCGGAAGCCGGTTGCGAACACGCTGTTCGGCCGGCTCGATTGGCAGCTCGGGGACCGCCATCACATGACGTTCCGGAACAACCTCAGCACGTCCGACTCGCCTAACGACGGCGTCGGTGACCAGATCATCGCCGTCATCGAGTCGCGCTCGAGCAGCAAGTCGATCGACAACCAGTCGCTCCTGTCGGTTCGGTCGTCGCTGTCGTCGTCGGTCTCGAACGAGCTCAAGCTCGGGTTCTCGCTCGCGGACCGGTCGCTCACGCCGAACACGTCCATCCCGCGCGGGTTCGTTCGTGTGCGGTCGAAGCTGCCGAACGGGACGACCGGCGATGTTCGCTTGCAATTCGGCGGAAATCGGCTCGCGCCCGAGGCGTCGGGCGAGCGCCAGTACCAGCTCATCAACACCGCGTATTGGCAGCACGGCAAGCAGCTCGTCACCATGGGCGTCGACAACTCGCTCACCTACCTCCGCACCTTCATTCCGACCGACGAGGGCGGCCTGTTCGAGTTCGATTCGCTGGGCGCGTTCGACAACCTCGTCTCGTCGCGGTACACGCGGCAGGTTCCGCTCCGCACCCCACCGTATGCGCATCAAAACGTGCTCGACCTGGGCGCGTTCGCGCAGACCGAGTGGCGGCCAAGCCCCAAGCTCGTGGCGACACTCGGACTGCGGTACGACGTCACGAGCTTTCTCACCGCGGCGGGCCGGAACGAGCTCGTGGAGCAGAAGCTGGGTATTCGGACCGACAACACGCCGACCGACTGGAACGGCGTACAGCCACGCGCCCAGATCATCTGGGACGTCCGCGCGGACGGCCGTGACGTGGTGCGGCTGGGCGCAGGCGCGTTCACCGCGCAGCCCCACTACTATCTCCAGGCGAACAACATCTTCTTCGACGGTCTTCAGCTCGCCGATCTCACGCAGACCGGGGCCGCCGTGCCGCAGCCAGACTATGGGTCGTATCGGTCGAGTCTCGAGATGGTCCCTGGCGTGCCTAACGGGACGTCGCCGCCGACCTATATCAACCTCATGGGGGCGGACTTCCGAGCGCCGGTGACGTGGAAGGCGAGCGCGTCATACGCGCGTCGGGTGATGAAGACCCTCACTCTGACCGGGACGTTCCAGGCGGCGGAGACCCGTCACAACTACCAGTACTTCGACCGAAACCTTCGCGATGCGCCCGCGTTCACGCTGGACAACGAGGAGGGGCGCGCGGTGTTCGTGCCCGCGAACACGATTTCGGCTGCGGGTCGCACGACGGCTCGGTTCGCGTACAAGAATCCCGAGTTCACGCACGTGCTCGAGCTGGTGTCGACCGGTCGCGCGCGAGCTCGGACCGCGATCGTCGACGGCTCACTCGCGCTGCCGCGCGGAGGCCTGTTGCGTAGCTCGTACACGTATAACCGCACGCGGGACCAGTCGACATTCAGCTGCTGCATCGCGCGCACGGCGTCGCTACTGACGCCGGTGAAGAGCGACCCGCGCGACCTGAGCGGCTCCTGGGGTCCGTCGGACTACGACTTCCGCCACAAAGTGACGGCGTTCGCGGGCATGCCGGTGGGGTGGGGCGTGACGTTAGGCGCGCGATACGTCGGCGCGTCGGGCCGGCCGTTCTCGCTGACGGTGAACGGCGACATCAACGGCGACGACTACAGCGGCAACGACCTCGCGTTCGTGTTCGACCCCGACGATCCGTCCACACCCCCGGATATTGCCGCCGCGATGCGGAGGCTTCTGGACAATAAGAACAGCGTGGCGCGGGATTACATCCGCCACAACCTCGGCCGCATTGCCGATCGCAATGCCGGTTCGGCGCCATTCACCAATCGCGTGGATGTGCGGGGGGCCAAGCGCTTCACGGTCGGGCGACAGGCGGTGGATCTGGTCGTGGACGTCTACAACTTTGCGAACCTGCTGAACTCGAAGTGGGGCGGGCAATACCTCCTGCCCCAGGGCATCTCGGCCAGCAACCCCACGACGCAGCAGCTGCAGCTACTCAACGTGGTGGGGTTCGACCAGGCGACGCAGCGCTATCGCTACACGGTGAACGAGAACGTGGGCGTGCTGAGGAAGCAGGGGAATCCGTATCAGATACAGTTGGGCGTTAGGTACGGATTGTAACGGGACTCGGGACATCGGGACTGGGGACTCGGCCGGGATGCCATTAGTGCCGAGGAGGCTTGCCTGGCGGTAGAAGGTTCCCAGCCGAGTCCCCAGTCCCATTAGTCGCCGTTAGCCAATCAGCTCCGCGAGCTCATTCAATCTCTCGGCCCAGTCCCGCTTGAGTCGATCGGCCGTCTCGCGGTCCGCGAGCTTCGTGTGTGCGAGCGCAACCGCGCTCTTCGACGCACCCTTCGCCGTGAACCACACCGCGACGATAGTGCCGTCAGGCCAGCCGAGGCGCATGGATTTCGGCGCGGTGGCGGTTCGGACTTTGAGATCGGGTTCGTCGAGCCATCGGCGTCGTAGAGCCGGATCGGACCAGGCCTCGAACAGCGTCGCAACCGGGACGTTGAACGTGCGCGACTTGCTCGCCTCGAAGGTTCCGTTTCGACGTTGGCCGCGCGCCCGGAGACCCTTGAGGCGTTCGTACCCGACGGTGACCATCTGCGTCCACCACGGTCGGACGTTGTACGTGGTGCTCAGGAGCCTGGCGACCTCGGAGTGCGCCATCGTGTCCGCGCCCTGTCCATCGAGAACGCGCACCCAGTCCTCCCACGTACGTCCCGTCTTCTCGAGGATGACCGCGTTGCTCATGCCGGCGAGCTCGGCGTATTGCTTCTGGGTGGGAGCGGCAGGTGCGGCCGGTGAAGCAGGTGCGGCCGGTGAAGCAGGTGCGGCCGGTGCAGCCGGCGGCGTTAGGCGTGACACCGTGTCGCCCGCCGGCCGCGACTTCCGTCGAGGGCTTTTCAGGATATGCGCGCGGGCGGCGCTGTAGGCTTCGCCCGTCTTCTTCATGCGAGCGCGAACGAGGCGCTTCAGGTCTTTCTGGCGAGGCATCGTCGATTCTCCTTTGAACGCACCACGGGTCACTCCCCAGCAGCGCCGTGATGACGCAAAGGATCGATGCATCGCGTCCGGGAGTGTGCCCCCCTTTGCCTCGCTCGAGGACTCCGGCTGGGGCGGAGTCGTGGAGGTTGGGCGTGGACCAACGCCAGGTAGACATTGGGGCAGCGTCGAGGAGTCGTCAAGGTATCCGATGTGGGTGTCATCCCTCGCTCCGCTCGGGATGACTCACCTTCGTCGCCCGTCGCCCGTCCCCCTAAATACCTAACGACACCGAAACGATGAGCGCCCGCGGCGTCCCCGGCTCGAACGCCGACGGGGCGCCGCCAACAAGGTCCGGGTTCAGGAACGCCGATCCGATGTACTGCTTGTCGGTGACGTTCTTCACGCTCACGAACCCGCCAACGCGCACGCCGCGGAAGACGACGATCGGGTCGCGCAACTCGGCCGTGAGGTTCACGATCGTGAAGGACGGAACGCCCACGCGGTTCGCGTCGTCAGCGAAGTATTTGCCCGAATGCTCGACCCCGGCCTTCACCCGCAGCGCACGGTACCCAGGGACCTCCGTCCCTATTTCCATGTTCGCCAGCGCGTTCGGGACTCCCACCACGTCGTTGCCGCTGTAGTCGGCAAACTTGCCGACCTTCGTCGGATCGGTCGGGAAGATGACCGCCGAGTCCACGACGTAGTCGCGGTAGATGTTGTGCGAGAACGTGAACGCGCCGTTCGCGAAGATGCCGGCGGCCGACTGGACGCTGACGCCGGCCTCGGCGCCCTGGCGACGCGCCTTCGCGGCCGTCAGGTAGTAGCGCCCACCATTGTACGGCACGATCTCGTTATCGACCTCGATGTCGTAGAGCGCGATGTCGTAGCCAACGGTGATCCGGCCGCCGCTCGAGAGCGACGGCATCGACTTGAACCCGACCTCGTAGGTCGTCGACCGGATCGGGTCGAGGAGCGGATTGAGCAGCGCGGGCGGCGCCCCGGGAGTCGGGTCAGTTTCATTCCCCGCCGGCACCTCGATCCCGCCGCCGACGTTCGCGTACAGACTCCTCGATGCTCCCACCAGCCAGTTGATCCCGAGCTTGGGCGACACGCGCGAGAACGCGCGATGATCCGACGCGACCGGTGGCGACGGCAGAAAGCTCCGATACCGGTACGCCACCGCGTCGTACCGGGCGCCGAGCAGTAGCGTTAGGTGCCGATTCACGCTGAGCTCGTCCTGGAGGAACACGCCGAAGTTGTTCGCGCCCTCGCCCTTGTTGTCGGTCAGCGTCGTGCCGCGGTCGCCCGTCGGCGACAGGTTGTAGAACAGGATCGCTCCGTCCTGGTATGCCTCGTCGACGCCGAAGGTCAGCACTGATCGCGTCCCGCCGGCCGGAAAGGTCGTCCGCGCGATGACGTTCCCGCCGACGTGATAACGGGTGAAGTCACGGAACGTGTTGCGCTCCGACCGCTGCAGATACTTGGGGTTGACGTAGAGCATCGAGGACAGCGAGAACGTCGAGCTCACGTCGTGGTCGACGCTCACGCCGAGCCGGCCCACGCGATTATATCGGCGTTCATCCCGCTGCAGATACGTGGGGTTCGCCTGGTTCGGGTCCTCGTCGACCTGCGCCTGCGTGAGCGGCCCCGGCACGTGCATGAGATTGTTGGCCGCCGAGAAGTAGAGGCCGAGCCGCGTGCGCTCGCCGACCCGCCCCGACGCGCCACCGTTCACGAGCGCGCGACGCGCATCGGAGTGGTCGCGCCATCCGTCGAACGAAGTATTCGTGAAGTTGGCCCAGAGCATCCCACTCGCGCCCATGGGTGCGGCCGTCCGCACCGCATAACGCGTGAGCCCGAGCTCCCCGACGATGGTCTGGGCCTCGAGTGCGGGGGTTTCCGAGCCCGGCATCGTAATGACGTTGACCACACCGCCCGCCGCGTTCCCCCACAGGGCGGATGCATTCGAGCGGATGACCTCGAGCCCGCTGGCCGTCGCGAGGTCGAGCTGGTCGAACGCCGTGCGGCCGTCGGGCTCCGTTTCGGGGAACCCATCGACGAGCACACGAACGCCGCGCGACGTCCCGGAGTTCGAGCGATCTCCGGCACCGCGAGCGCCGAAGCCGCGAATCATGAGCCGGATGTCGCTCGTGCCGTAGCGCGACTGCGCGATGACGCCGGGAACGCGGCTGAGGGCGTCATCGAGACCGAACCCATTCACGGATCGCAGCTCGGGCGTCCCGATCTTCGTTACCGCGAGCGGCGTCGTGAGAATCCGGGATGGCGAGCGCGTGGCGGAGACGGTCACGCTCGGGAGCGTTTGTGCCGAGTCGCGCGAGTCGGGCCGCTGAGCGAGCGCCTCGGACCCGAGGAAGGAGGGCACGAGCAGATGCGAAAAGAAAGTCGAGCGCATGCCCTGACGCTACGCGCGGACGCATGCCGGTGGGAGAAAGAAAGTGCAAGGCAAGAGTCAGAGGTGCCCTAAAAGCGCCTCTCGTATAACGTTTGCGGTGGGACAGACAGCCATTCAGTAGACGGAGGGGTGGATGCGGATCGCGATTTTGGGCGCCGGCAACGTCGGCGGTTCGCTGGGCCGCCGATGGGCGGATGCGGGACACGACGTGCGATTCGGCGTTAGGCGGCCCGAAGCCGGCGCGGACGCCGTAAAGGGCGGGCGCGGGGGAGGGAAAGGGGAAGCCCTGCCGTCGCGCTGCGCCGTCGTCGCGCCGGCCGAGGCGGTGCGGGAGGCGAATGTGGTGGTTCTCGCTACCCCGTGGGGTGCCGTCGGGGACGCGCTGCGGGAAGCGGGCGCGGACTCAGGGGCGCTCGACGGCCGCCCGCTGCTCGACGCCACCAACCCGCTCAAGGCGGGCTTCGCCCTGGACGTCGGCTCAAATGGCGAGTCCGGCGCGGAACGTGTCCAGGCGCTGGTGCCTAACGCGCACGTGGTCAAGGTGTTCAATACGACGGGGGCGGAGAACATTCGTGACCCCAGCTACGCCGGGGCAGCGACGGTCATGGTCTACGCCGGCAACGACATCGGCGCGAAGCGGGTCGCGCACGAGCTGGCGTCGACGCTCGGTTTCGATCCGGTGGACGCCGGGGTACTGATGCGCGCGCGCGAACTGGAACACCTGGCCGCGCTCTGGATCGCGCTGGCGAACGGCGCGACGGGAGCCCCGGCGCTCGGCCGCAATTTCGCGTTCCGGCTCGTGCGCAGATGATCTCGAGTCCGAGAGCTTTCACCAAAAAAAACAGGCTCGTTGCGCTGCCTTGTTGAAACTGTTCCCGAAGCGATGCAGCGGATCACTCGGATGCTGCGGATCGCTCCTCGGCCGTGACATCTCCACTCGCAACGAGCCGGGGTTTGAGAATGAGAAGACTGCAGGCGAAGTAACTTCAAGGCATGACGACCCAAGACAGGCCGGCGAGCGTTCCCGCCGAGATCCGGGGCGCGCACCACGCCGCGGATGGCACCTTCCGAAACCCCTGGCCCGATAGCGAGCCGCGCGGGTGGCGCGACGTGCTCCGGTGGAGGCGACAGCGTCGCGGACAGGTGCTCGCCACAGATCCGCCACGCGGCTCGTTCCCCACCGCGCGTCCGGAGATCTCGCACCCGCGCGCGCCTGCCACAACCTACAGCGCAACGTGGATCGGCCATTCGACCGTCCTCCTGCAGTTCGGTGGGCTCAACATCCTCACCGACCCGATGTTCAGCCAGCGAGCGTTTCCCGTGCAGTGGGCCGGGCCGCGCCGGATCATGGACCCGGCGCTCGACATCGGCGCGCTGCCGCCGCTCGACATCATCCTGCTGTCGCATACGCATTACGATCACCTCGACAAGGCAGCCGTTAGGCGGATCGCGCGAGCACACCCTAACGCGACGTGGGTCGTGCCGCTCGGCGTCGGCGCGTATATCCGCGGCTGGGGTGCGCGCGAGATCGGGGAGCTCGATTGGTGGCAGCAGTCGACCATCGGCGCGCTGCGCGTCACCGCCACGCCTGCTCGACACTTCAGCGCGCGTCGGCTCGGGGATCGGAACAAGACGCTCTGGTGCGGCTTCGCGTTCGAGCTGGCGGGAAGGCGCGTGCTCTTCGCGGGCGATACGGCATACCATGACCAATTCCGCCAGGTTGGCGAGCGGTGCGGGCCATTCGACTTCGTCATGATCCCGATCGGCGCGTACGACCCGCGGTGGTTCATGCACGTCGTACACGTCGACCCGGAGGAGGCAGTGCAGATCTATCAGGATCTGGTCGCGCCGCACGCCGAGAGGCCCCTGCCGCTCATGCTTGCGATCCATTGGGGCACGTTCCGTCTGACCGACGAGGGGATGGACGAGCCTCCTCGGCGCACCACCGAACGATGGCGCGCGGTGGGTCTGGCCGATGATCGGCTGTGGATCGCGCGCTTTGGGGAAACGCGCTCCGTCTGAGACGTTTGCACCCGGGCGGACGGAGGCGACCGTCGCTCTGTGAGCATCCCACCGTGGGGCGTTGATCGGCCGCCACTTGTGCCCGAGACCGCGGCGACGCTCATCCGCGCGAGCTTTGCGTCGGTCGATGTCGATGGCATCGCACACCTTGGCTCCGGATGGGACTTCGACGCGTTCGTCACGAGAGACGGCTGGGTGTTTCGGTTCCCACGGCGCGCCGAGTGCGCGGCGACTCTCGATGCTGAACGGCGAATTCACGACCTCGTTGCGCGCGCTCTACCATCCTCCGTGGCGATCCCGCGCTTCGACCTGTTAGGCGAGCCGAGTGCTGCGTTCCCCTACCGTTTTGCTGGTTACCGATTCATTTCGGGTGTGCCGGCGGACGCGGTGAGCCCGGCACTCCTGACAACGACGGCCCTAACGATTGGCCTCGCGCTCGGCGCCATCCACGGGATTCCGGACGACGAGGCCCGGGCAAGTGGTCTTCGGGAATGGCCGACTGACGATCCCGACCACCGGCTGTGGCTCGAGCGTACCATCGCGGCTGCGAACGCGCTTCGTGGCCTCGATCCAACGGTAGATCGCTCGCTGGACTGGTTGGCGACACACGGGTCTCGAACACCGCGGCCATTTCCCGGGCCACTGCGCTGCATTCACAACGACCTGTCGCCGGAGCATCTGCTCGTCGATCCGCGAACCGGGACTCTCGCTGGCATCCTCGACTGGAGTGATGCCATTGTGGGGGATCCGGCGCTGGACTTCGCACCGCTTGGCGCCTTCCATGGGTGGGCGTTCGTCGACGAGGTCGTGCGCAGCTATCCACTCCCGATCGACGGATCGTTTCTGGCGCGGCTGCGGTTCCTGGCTCGGCTGCTCTCGGTGATCTGGCTGATCGAGGCATACGAGCGGGCCGGCGAGGTGGCGACCGACGTCGCGAAGCACATTCGGTGGGTCCATAACGTGTTCGGTGAAACAGGCCACCTCGAGGAAACCGACGATGCCGGCACCTGATCTCGGACCCAGCGTGCTCGCCGCGTGGCGGACGAACAACCGCGTCACGACTGAGCTCATCGAACGCTTACCAAAGGCACTCTGGGACATCCCGATCCCCGAGACGCCACGGACGATTCGCACGGTTGCCGCACATCTCCACAACTCCCGCTGCAGCTGGGTGAAAACACTCGGCCGCGAGCATGGGATTCCGTCGCCGGCCAGAGTGGACTTTCGCCGCGCGACCCAGCGGCAAGTGATCGCCGCATTGAAGCGGAGCAGTGCCGGGATGGAGGCGCTGCTCGAGCTTGGCCTTGATTCCGGCGGAAACGTCCCGCCGTCCAAGGGGTACGTCTGGCGGAATCTCGCGCTCGATGTCGGCCACGTGTTGACGTACTTCGTCGCTCACGAGGCCCACCATCGGGGTCAGATCGTCATGGTCGCCAGACAAACGGGACATCGCCTGCCCAGCGCGATCACCGACGGTTTGTGGCAGTGGAAACCGCCGAAAGGGACAGATCGCGGCTGACGGTAATCCATGTCAACAAGGGACCTGCGCTCCATCCGACATCATGAGGCTATCGTGGCCTACCCACGATCGCTCCCGGCGCTGCTCGCGCTGCTGGCCAACGTCGCTCCGGGCGCCGTCGCGAGGCCGCAAGCACTCGCCAGCCCCTTCGCGACGGTCTCGCAGAAGGTCGACAGTGCGACGATCACCGTGGAGTACTACCGACCGTCCGTTCGCGGCCGAGTGATCTTCGGGCGCCTGGTTCCCTGGGGAACCACATGGACACCCGGTGCCAACTGGGCGACGACGCTCGAGGTGGATCGTGACGTTAGGCTCGAGGGTCACCCATTGCCGCGCGGTAAGTACTCCGTGTGGATGATTCCAGCCGCGAAGCCCGATCCGTGGACGGTTGTGGTGAATCGCAGCGCACGCCGTTTTCACGTCGTGCGTCCGGAAGCCAAAGACGACGAGCTGCGATTTCGCGTGCCGGTCGACTCATCACCGCACGTCGAGGTACTCACGTTCTCCTTCCCCGCGGTGACCCGTACTGGCGCCACGCTCGCGTTCCAGTGGGCCGAGACGCTGGTGCCACTTCGCCTGGAGATCCAGTCGACCCGGCCAGCGATCGTCGCCGCGCATCCCCTCTCGAGCTACGCAGGGCTCTACGCGCTCCGTGGACCAGAAGAGCCGGCCACGGCACCCGGTGTTCGTTACGAGATCATCGAACGTCGCGGGGCACTCTGGGTACGTACCACGACGGATGCCGTCGAACCGGGGTTGGACCCGGAGTTCGATCTCCTTCCGGCGGGCGACGACGACTTTCACCCGCGACAATACAAGAATGGTATGCTGATCGGCGACGAGCTCGATGAGGTCATCACGTTCCAGTTCCAAGGCACGCGTGTGACCGGATTCGAGGTCCACGGTGTAGCCGAAGACAAGCTCCTGGCGCGCGCCACGCGGGCCAGTTCCCCCCGCTAATCGAGGTCCGAAGCCATGCCCCGTCGTGCTCTCGTCGTTATGCTCGCCGTGCTCCCTGCCGCGCTCACCGCGCAGACACCGGCGTCGACGCGCGTGTCGCCGGACGGCGTGATGCTCAGCTTCGTCCGCTTCGCCGACATCTTCGGCGGCCGCCTCGTCGATGCCTTCGACTCCATCCCCGCGGCCAAGTACGACTACAAGCCGACGCCTGTCCAGCAGACTATCGGCTACATCGCCCAACACCTCGAGAACGCCAACTACTCGTTATGCGAGCGCAT
>Ga0207675_100001378_pt1 | contig 24352 bp, 19 predicted proteins | sample KBSSwiS42_FD_184305 | JGI IMG/M metagenome (GOLD analysis project Ga0207675, IMG submission 184305) | Switchgrass rhizosphere microbial communities from Kellogg Biological Station, Michigan, USA - KBS Switchgrass S4-2 (SPAdes) (version 2) | ecosystem: Host-associated > Plants > Roots >...
CGGTCGTGCCCGTCACCGGATCGACGATCGGGGCGGTCGTCTCGGTCACGGTGTCGACCACCGGGTCGGTCGAGCCGGTCGTCGTGTCGACGACCGGGTCGGTCGTTCCCGTCGCCGGGTCGACGATCGGGGCGGTCGTCTCGGTCGCGGTGTCGATGATCGAGTCGGTCGTGCCCGTCGCCGGGTCGACGACCGGGTCGATCGTGGCCGTCGTCGTATCGACGGCCGGGTCGGTCGAGCCGGTCGTCGGGTCGACCACCGGGTCGGTCGAGCTGGTCGCCGTGTCGACGAGCGAGTCGGTCGTGCCCGTCGCCGGATCGACGATCGGGTCGATGGTGGCGATCGTCGTGTCGGCCACCGGGTCGATCGTGCCGGTCGCGGTGTCGACGAGCGAGTCGGTCGTGCCCGTCGCCGGATCGGCGACCGGGTCGATGGTCGCCGACGTCGTGCCGCCGGCCGTCGTCGTCGTGTCGGTCGCCGTGTCGACCGAGGGGGCCGTCGACGACGTCGTGTCTCCGGCGGGAACGGAGGTGTCGGTGACCGGGTCGCTGGTCGAGGTCGCCGCGTCCCCTGATGAAGTCGTTGCATCTCCTGCCGACCCTGTCGAGCCACTCACCGTGTCGACGCCGGTCTGGGTTGCCGACGTCGTCGTGTCGGCAGGCGTGCCGGCGGAGGAGGACGGCGCGGTGGTCGGCGGGTCGGCAGCCGTCGTGTCGACGGCCGGTGTCGTGGAGCTCGTCGTCGTGTTGTCGACGGTCGTGGCGGGGTCGACGGTCGTCGGGGTCGACGTCGTCGTCGTGTCGACCGCGCTCGTGGGCGCGACCGTGCTTGTCGTGGTATCGACCGCGCTCGTCGCAGTGTCGACGGCGCTCGTCGTCGTATCGACTGCCGCGGCCGGGTCAGTTGGGAGCTGGGCCGTGGCGGTCGGGGCGAGGGCGACCAGGGCGACGGCGGCCAGGGCGAGGCTCAGCAGCGCACGGCGGGAATGGCGCCGGGCGGCCTGCGAGTCCGGTGTCACCGGGCGGTCCTCCGCTGCTTCGCTTCAAAACCAGAAACCTGCACGAAACCTGTCCTCCCTGACAGTCAAACGTGAAAAAGCCTGCGTTGCTCTACCCGGGTTATGCCGATCACCTGTCCCCATTTTGATTAGGGACCCCCGAATTTCTCCGCTATTTGCGAACTTTCCGAAATGCGCTGTTTGCGTAAATCGGCATGAACGCCAGGTCTTCGTGCCCTGCGGCACGCTGTGTCCACCGTCGGCTGAGAGCGGAGATCAGGGACGCCGGGGCCGCGCTAAGTGAGCGAGACCGTGGCCCCTTCTCCGACGTGCAGACGGAGTGCCCGCGGGAGCCGGAAGTCACGGCAGATCGTGGCCCCTGGACCGATCACGCTGGACTCGAGCCGGCGGTCGAGATGGCTGATCCGCGCGCCCTCGAGGACGATCGAATTCTCGACCTCCGCGCCCTCCACGCAGACGGCCTCGCCTATCGACGTATAGGGCCCGACCCAGGCGTCGAAGAGACGCGCGCGCGGGCCGATGACCACCGGTCCGCGGATGGTCGAGCGCTCGAGCGTTGCCGTCGGATGGATCTGCACCGCGCCTTGGAGGAGCGTCCCCGGGCGCTCGACTTCGGCCGGGTCCGGAACCAGATCAGACAGCAGAAATCGGTTGAGGTCGAGCGCCGAATCGGCCGCGCCCGTGTAGCGCCAGCAGTCGCCCGCAGGGAGCAGCTGTACCTGGCCGCCGAGCTCCGTCAGTCGCTCGACGAGAGTCACGACATCGACGTCACTGCCTCGGCCGGGCCGCAGCCCGCGGGCCACCTCAGGAGCGCCGGCCCCGAGCAGGGCGAGTCCCGCGAGACGACCCGAGCTTCCCGCGCGCGCGCGAGCCGGCAACGCCGCGAGTCGTCCGGACGCGAGCTCGACGACCGGCGCTTCGGGGTGGGGTGCCTCGGTCAGCAACACCGCGTCGAGAGGGCCGACCATGGCCCCGCTCAGGAGGGCCCCGAGAGGAGTCTTGAACAGAGCACACGCCCAGTGGAGAAGCAGCGGACGATCAGGCTCGGATCCGCCGATCGCACTCAAGGTGTCGAGCAGTCCCTCGCCGGTGGGGCGGTGGAGGTAGCTCAGCGTGAACGGCCAACCGGGGGCAGACTCGAGCACGTCGCGGATGTCAGGAGCCAGGTGCGGCTCGACCGCCACCGCCACCTCGTCGACGCCGGCCTCGGCGAAATAGTCGAGCACCCTCAGGATCGCCGGCCTGTTCGCGACTTTGACCAGGCTCAGCGCTCCCTCACCGCCGGTTCCGCTCGAGTCGATCGAGAGCATGGCCATCGCTGCCGGGCGGTCGACCTCCGTCGGGGTCTCCGCGCCCGAACCCGCTGAGTTGGGGAGCCGTTCCACAGCCGACCAACGGACCGTGGCGCGATTCCTTTCGCCACACCTGTCAGGCCGTCGCAATGTGCGCGGAAGTGTCGAACCTCTGATCCGTTAGTCGCCAAATATGAACCGAAACGGCAACCTCACCGCAGTCACCGACCTCGCCCATCGCGTCAGCGTCGTGATCCCGACGCTGAACGAGGAGCGAAACCTCCCCCATGTCTTCGGTCGGCTGCCCAGCGGCCTACACGAGGTAATCGTGGTGGACGGGCATTCGACCGACGACACCGTCGAGGTGGCGCGTCGCCTGCGGCCCGAGGTGCGGGTCGTCATGCAACCGGGACGGGGGAAGGGCAATGCGCTCTCCGCCGGCTTCGCCGCATGCACCGGCGACATCGTCGTGACGATGGACGCCGACGGGTCAACCGATCCGGCGGAGATCCCCCGCTTCGTCGCAGCGCTCTGCCACGGCGCCGACTTCGTGAAGGGGTCCCGGTTCGCGCAGGGTGGCGCAAGCTCTGACATCACCTGGATCCGCAGGCTCGGGAACCGCGCTCTTAACGCGCTCGTCAATGCGCTCTATGGCACGAAGTACACCGACCTCTGCTACGGGTTCAACGCCTTCTGGGCGCGCTGCCTCCCGTACATGCGCGTCGACTGCGACGGCTTCGAGGTCGAGACGCTCGTCAACGTGCGGATCGCGAAGGCGGGACTGACGATCCATGAGGTGCCGAGCTACGAGCGCGTCAGGCTCTACGGTCACAGTCACCTCAACGCCGTGCGCGACGGGACTCGGGTCTTGCGAACCATCGCGCTCGAACGGACGTCCGCTCTCTACCGCCGTCGCGCGCTTGGCCGCGTGCTCCAGGGAGGGTCGTAAAGGTGAAGGTTGCGCTCGTGGCGCCGAGCTCGCCGCGCTGCTCGAGCAGCCTCGGGCGCCGAGTGCACGATCTCGCGCGCGGCCTTGTGCGCCACGGCACCGACGTCGAGGTCGTGACGCAGGACCCGGAGGTCAGGTCGCCTCGCACCTCGGAGCGTGACGGCGTCGTCACCCGGTACTTCCCCGCGACGACGCGCGGGCTCGGCTTTGCGACCTCGCCCGGGCTGTGGGAGCACGTTCGCCAGGGCGCCGAGACCTGGGACATCACGCACCTCCACGCCGGCCGCGCCCCCTTCACCGTCGCCACGAGAGGCGTCGCCTTTGCCACCAGAAGGGTCACCTCCCGCGGGCTGATCTTCACGCCTCATGCCCCGATCCAACGCCTGCTGCGCTGGCCGTACGCGCCGGTGGTCCGAGCGGTGATCGACCGGGCAGCGCGCATCGTGGCCCTCTCGGGCTCCGAGGCCGACCTCATCCGGGACCTGTTCCCGCACGCAGCCGACCGGGTGCTGACGCTGCCCTTGTCGGTCGATGCAAAGGCGATAGAGGCGGCCGAGCCGCTGGACCACGCGGGAGAGGTGGTGCTGGCCGGGGGCGTGCTGGACCGGCGGACCGAGCGTGTGGTCGCCTCCATGGCCTGCGTCGACCCCCGTTTTCGCCTCGTTGTGGTCGGCGAGGGATCGGCCGCTCGCCGCCTGCGGCGCTACGCGGAGGACCTCCACGTCTCGGACCGGGTCGACTTCGTGGGGCGCGTGACTCCGTCGCAGCAGTACCGCTGGCTTCGCACCGCGCGCGTTGTGGTCACGCTGACGGATGGAGAGCCGTCCGGGTCCGAGCTGCTGGAGGCGCTCACCGCGGGATCCGCCGTGGTGGCGGCAGACGTACCCGTCCACCGGGAGGCCGCAGCTGTCGCCGGACACCTCGGGGTGAGCTTGGTAGAGCCCGAGTGCTCCCCGCTCGAGCTGGCCGACGCGATCGAAGCGGTCGCAGACGACGAGCCCCCGCCCTTCACCCGCTTGGGAATTCCGTCCGGCGAGGCGGCTGCGGACACCATGCTAAGGCTCTACCGGTCGCTGACCGGTGCTGAGGCATCGGAGCCTGCGGCTTCCGCGAACGGGCGCCCTCCGGTGGCGCACGGGTAAGCGACCGCCGGTGTCGAGCCCACGCTAATGGTGCACGGAGGCACTACAGCTGTCGCGCGGGAGGAGCTCGGGGGCGCCGAGGCTTGGCGAGCTCGGCGAGCCATTCTTGTGGCGCCGGCAGCGGTCCGCGTCATCGACATCGACGAGCCGCTCGTGGATCTTCGCCTCCCAAGGGCGCGGGACGGAGGGCCATACCGCTCGCTCCTCGCGATAGCCCGGCTCGAGGGTGATCCGGTTGGCTCCGCCACGTTCTCGGTCGGTCCCGGCGCCGTGGTGGCGGCCTCGGCGCTCGAGGTCGGGCTCTTTCGAGCCGTGGCCGCCGGCGCGAACGAATCGGACGGCGCGCTCAAGCGGCGTTGGGGTCCGTCGAGCACGTCCGTGAGCGCCGTGGTCACCACCTGCTCCGATCCGCACAGGCTCGAGCGCTGCCTGCGCTCCATCCTCGCGTGTAACTACGACGACCTCGAAATCATCGTTGTCGAGAACCGGCCTGGCTCCGGAGCGACGCGCCGCATGCTGGCGACCCGCTTCGACGCGTCGCCTGCCCTTCGCTACGTCGAGGAGCCTCGCGCCGGGCTCTCGCGCGCCCGGAACGCGGGTCTGGCCGGCGCGCGCGGCGAGCTGGTGGCGTTCGTCGACGACGACACGATCGTCGATCCCTCATGGCTCGAGCGCCTCGTCGAGCGCTTCGAGTGGTCGGAGGACGCCGACTGCGTGACTGGCCTGATCCTGCCGCTGGAGCTCGAAACGCCCAGCCAGGTGCTCCTCGAGCAGTTCGCGGGCTTCGGCAAGGGCTTTGAGCGACGCACCTATCGCCTTCGCGAGACGGAGGACCGCGCCTATCCCTATGCGCCGGGCGCCGTCGGCTCTGGCGCCAACACCGCGCTCCGCCGTAGCGTCGCGCTCGAGCTCGGCGGCTTCGATCCGACTCTCGGTGCCGGGACTCCCGCCGTGGGCGGGGAGGACCTCGATCTCTACCTGAGGCTGCTCCTCCGAGGTCACGCCATCGCATACGAGCCGAGCGCGATCGTCTGGCATCAGCACCCGGATGGGCCGGAGCGTCTGCGAAGCCAGGTCTATCGGTACGGCATGGGCCTCGGGGCGACGTTCACGAAGCAGCTGCTTCGCGGACCTGCCCGGCGCGAGCTGGTCCGAGCGGTTCCCGCCGGCGTCCGGCACGCCGTCGACCCGGACTCGCGAAAGAACGCCGCCAAGGCGAGCGGCTATCCACCCAGTCTCGACCGGCTCGAGCGGCTGGGGATGCTGGCGGGGCCCGTTGCGTACGTCGTGAGCGCGCTCAGCGACCGCTTGGGACAGCGGCCGGCGAGGACATCGGACCGGCCCGCGCCGTTCCGCCACCGCGTCCGGTTGGCGCACGGCGCACACGTCGATGTCGTCTCCTTCGAGCCGGGCGACGGGCGCCCGGCTCCGGCGCCTGCGGCGCGCCACACCAGTGCAGGTCTGGGTGCGGTGGCGGCCGTCGCGTGCGTCGTGGCTCCGCTAGCGGTGGCCCTCGGCCTGCCCGGGCCGTTGAAGCTCCTCGCCGTCCTTGCGCTGATGTGCGTGGCTCCGGGCGCCGCTCTGATCACGCGGCTCGGCGGGAGGCTGGAGCCGGGCCTGGTGATCGGCGCCAGCCTGGCGTGCTGTGTCCTGGCGGCCGAGGCGATGCTCTGGCTCGACACCTGGTGGCCGAAGGCCTTCCTCTATCTCCTGGCGGTCGTTTGCCTGGGCGTGCTCCTGAAGGGGAACCCCGCCCGGGGCGAACGCAATCTGCGCGCTTCCCCGCTTGCGGCTCCGGGACAGACGCAGCGGGTTCCGGCAGACATCCGCGCTCACATTGCACTGATCGCGGTGGCGATCGCCCTGTGGGCGGTCTCGCTGACAGGGGCGGACCTCGACCGCATGGCGGGCCTCGGCCTGCTGAACGCCATGCCGCCGACGTACTTCCTGGCCTTTGCGCTGCTCCTCTGCGGCTTCGTCGCCGCGATCACCCGACCGGTCCTCTCGCAGCGGCTGCTGGGCGCCTACGTCCTGGCGCTGCTCGTCGTGCTTCACGCCACTACGCCCCTTCTCTACGACGAGCCGCGCTACACGTGGACCTACACGCATCTCGGCGTCATCAATTTCATCGCCGAGACCGGCGGCGTCGAGCGCCATCTCGACATCTACAACAACTGGCCCGGATTCTTCGCGGTGAACGCATGGCTCAGCCGCGCGACGGGCGTGGCGCCCGCCGCTTACGCCGAGTGGGCGCAGCTCTTCTTCAACCTCGCCAACGTGGCGGCCCTGCGCTTCGCCCTGCGCGGCGTGACGAGCGACGAGCGGCTGTTGTGGACAGCCACCTGGCTGTTCCTGCTCGGCAACTGGGTCGCCCAGGACTACCTCGCGCCGCAGGCGCTTGGCTTCCTGCTGGCCACGATCATCATCGGGCTCGCCCTCCGCGCGGAGTTGCGCTGGCGCGAGCCGCGCACCGGCGTGGGGGTCTGGCTCGCGACCCAACTCGCCCGGCTCCGCACCCTCCTGCCCCACGGCCGGCGCGTCGGCGAGCCGCGTCGCGCCAGCCCGTTGTCCCCGCGTGGAGCCGTCCTGGTGGGCGGGCTCTGCTACATCGCCGTGGTCACGAGCCACCAGCTGACGCCTGTGATGCTGCTCGCCGGCCTCACGGGCCTCGCGCTTGTCGACCGGCGGTTGCCTTTCTGGATTCCCGTGGCCATGGCGCTCGTCGAGGCGGGGTGGGTTGCCCTCTCCTGGCCGTATCTGTCGGACCACTATGCGCTTTTCAACCCTGACCCGGCCTCGAGCGCCGCGCCACCGGGGTACCGACTGGGCGACGGCCTGCCGGGACTCACCCTCGTCGGCGAGGCGTCCCACGTGGAGCTCCTCCTGTTCGCCGCCCTCGCGCTCGTCGGCCTCGTCCGCCGCCTGCGCGCCCGGCGCTGGGATCTTCCGGCCGCCATCCTGGTCGCCGCTCCGCTGCTGGTCGTCGGACTCCAGTCCTACGGCGGCGAGGGCCGCTATCGCTTCTACCTGTTCGCGCTTCCGTGGCTGTGCTTCTTCGCGGCCGCGGCCTGCGCGCCGGCTCGCTTCAGCCGGCTCAGGGGGCCGCTGCGCGGCTGGCGTATCGGGCTTGCGACGAGCGTGCTGGGCGTCTGCTTCCTACTCGCGTTCTTCGGGATGGAGCTGTCGAACCGCGTTCACCCGGACGACGTCAGGGCGGCCGCCTGGTTCGAGCGACACGCGCCGCCCGACTCGCTCCTGACGGGTCTCAGCTCGAGCTTTCCCCGCCGGCTGTCGGGACGCTACGCGCGGGCCTACGATCCCGCCCAGCCCGGAGCGCCGGGGTTGACCGACCGGCGTGGGTTCCGCGGGCGCCGGCTCGGCCGCCGCGACGTTCCGCGCGTCGCGGCGGCGCTTCGGACCTACGGTAACCCGCGTACGTTCATAGCTGTCACGCCGAGCCAGGACCGGTTCAACCGACTCTTCGGAATCATGCCCCCGGGCGCCTCGCGTCGGCTCGCGCGGGCGCTCAGATCGTCGCGGTCATTCCGGTTGGTCTACGCGCGTGGTGGCGCGTCGATATTCCGGCTGCTGCCGAGCTCCAAGGAGCCCCGGCCATGATCTCCATCTCGCGAAGGCCGAGCCTACGGATCGCCGATCCCCTGCTTCGCAGCGCCTACAGCCTGGTCGCGAATGCCGCCATCACGGCCGGGCTCGGCGTTGTCTTCTGGGTCGTCGCTGCTCGCCTCTACGAGCCGGGCGAACTCGGTCGCGATGCCGCTCTGATCGCCGTGATGCTGGAGCTGTCCGCGATCTGCCAGCTCAACATGGTGAACGCGATCACGCGCTTCCTTCCGAGCCTCCAGCGCGGCACGGCGAAGGCGCTTCTGCGTGCATATGCGCTCAGCGCCTCCGCCGCGGCGGTCATCGGTCTGGCGTTCGTGGTGGGCGTGCCGAGGATCTCCGACGAGTTCAGCTTCCTCAGCGAGGACTGGCGCATCTCCGCTCTGTACGTCATCGGGCTCGTCGGCTGGGGATGGTTCGCGCTGGAGGACGCAGCGCTCACCGCCGTCAGGCGAGCCCCGTGGATCCCCATCGAGAACGGCGTCTTCGGCGTGCTCAAGCTGGCAGCGCTGCCGCTGTTCGCAGCGATCGGCATCGAGCATGGGGTCTTTCTCGCCTGGACCCTGCCCGCGGTGCTGCTGATCGTCCCGGTGAACCTGCTTCTGTTCCGCGTCGCCATACCGGAGCACGTGCGCAACCAGCGCCCGGCCGGGTCAGCGGTCCTCCGCCGGCTCGGCCGGCGAGGTCTCGTGCGCTTCATGGCGCAGGACTACGCCGCGACGGTGCTCGCCCTCGCGCCGACGGCGCTGCTGCCCGTGCTGATCGTGGCCTTGCTGGGTTCGGGGGCGAACGCGTACTTCTACGTGCCATACACGATGGTGGGTGCTTTCACCACGCTGTTCTTCGCCGCCGGCATGTCGCTCGTCGCGGAGGGAGCGCTGGCGGAGGACCAGGTCCGCGCGATGGCTGGACGAATCGGGCGCCGCGTCGCCCTGATCCTGATACCGGGCACGGTTTTCATGGTCGTCGCAGCACCCCTAATCCTGCTCCCGTTTGGGGCGGACTACGTGCGCGAGAGCAGTTCCGTACTTCGCCTGCTCGCGTGCGGGTGTGGCTTCAGCGCGGTGCTCGTGCTGTACGTCGCCATCGCACGGCTGCAGGGACACCCCGGCAGGATTCTGGCGGTCGAGGCGGCCAAGCTGCCGCTCCTCCTCGGAGGGGTCATCGTGCTCTCCGGCCCGCTGGGCATAGACGGCGTGGCGGTCGCCTGGCTCGGCTCGGTCGCGGCAGTCGCCATCGCCGTGACGCCCTGGCTCCTGCGGTTTTTCCGATGAACACTCGGCCGGTCGTCATCTCGCTCCTTGTGATCGGCCTGCTGCTGGGGGTGGTGGCCGCCCGCCGCTCATCCGACGCTTCCACGGAGCCGCACGCGAGCCGCGAGTCCGTCGCCTGGTCCGACAACTTCAGCGGTCCCCGAGGGCGGCTTCCCGACCCGAGGAAGTGGTCTCTCGAGACGGGATACGGATGGGGCGATGGCGAGCTGCAGTCGTACACGGGCCGTCCGGCCAACGTCTCGCTCGACGGGCGGGGTCACCTGGCCATCACCGCGCGCCGTGAGCGGTACACCGGCCACGACGGGCGTACGGCCTCGTACACGTCAGCCCGGCTGAACACCCAGAGGAAATTCGAGTTCGCCTACGGGAACGTCGAGGCGCGAATCCGGATGCCGGCCGGGCGCGGACTACTGCCGGCCTTCTGGGCCGCGGGAAGCAACCTCGATGTGGTCGGGTGGCCGCAGGCGGGAGAGATTGACGCCGTGGAGGTGAACGGCAAACAGTCCCGGACCGTCCACGGCACCCTGCACATGCCGCGCGCGGGCCAGGACTTTGCGCTCGAGCACACCCGCCGCACGCTGAACCCGGTCGCGAGAAGGTTCCACGTCTATGGCGTCACCTGGTCTCCGGACCGGATCGCCTTCCGATTCGACGGCCGCGTCTACGGCGTCGCGAGGCGTTCGTCGCTGCCGGGCGGCGCGCGCTGGACACTGAACCACCCCTTCTTCCTGTTGCTGACCCTGGCGGTCGGGCCGCGCTGGCTCGGGCCTCCCGACGCGACCACTCGCTTCCCGGCGACGATGCTCGTGGACTGGGTGCGCGTGCGGCGGGGACCCGCGACCTACTGCCCAGTCGTTCGGGCACCGGCCCTGCGCGCGCGCTGCCCACGGAAGCCATGACCACCGCCATTCCCGTCCTGCTCTACCACTCGGTGAACGACCACGCGGAGCCGCGCGACCGGCGCTGGACGGTGTCGCCTGTGGCGTTCGCGTCGCACGTCGACGCCATCGCCGCATCGGGACGCACTCCGCTCCTGATCACCGAGCTCGCCGAGGCGCTGCGCGGCGAGCGGCCACTCCCGCCGAGGCCGCTGGCCATCACGTTCGACGACGGCTTCGCGGACACCTACGACGCCGTTGCGGCCCTCTCCGCCCGCGGACTCTCTGCCACCGTCTACGTCACCAGCGGAGAGGTGGGAACCGCAACGCGGCTGGATGCGCACGGGGTGGTCGAGCTCGCTCGCATGCCGTCCGTCGAGATCGGCGCACACGCCGTCCGCCACCGCCACCTCGACGAGCTCGATCCACGGACAGCGGACCGCGAGGTCCGCCACAGCAAGGCGCAGCTCGAGGACATGCTTGGAGCCGGTGTCGACTCGTTCGCGTACCCGCACGGGGCCTACGACCGGAACGTGCGGGCAGCGGTGGTGTCGGCGGGGTACAGCTCGGCCGCGGCGGTCAAGAACTCGCTGTCGCACGAGCGGGATGATCCTTTCGCGATCGCGCGCTGGACGGTGACCGCCGGCACCGAGGCCCGCCAAATCGCGGGCGTGCTCGAGGGCGACGGCGTAGCGTGCGCGTGGAGCGGAGAGAGGTTGCGCACCCGGGCGTACCGGGCCGTCCGCCGGAGCCGGCGCCGCGTCGCCGAAGCGGTCGGGACTGCGCGGTGAGGGCCCTGGCCGACACGCTTCGCATCCTGCTCTTGGTTGCAGCCGTCGCATTCCTGGCGGCAGGTGACGGTTCGGCGGCGCTCAAGAGCGTGCTGGTGCTCACCCCGGCGCTCTGCGCCCGAGCGGCGCGTGCCCCGGCTGGCTTCGACCTCGCCTTCACGGCCGCGCTCGCCGTGGAGGCAATCGGCACCGGCACGGGGGCGTACCAGTGGATCGGCTGGGGCGACTCGACGTCGCACCTCGTCATCCCGTTCCTCTGCGCGCCGATCGCCTACCACCTCCTGTCGAGGGTTGGCGCGGCGCCGTCCCCGGACGGCGCGCGGGACGGCCGTGCGTTCGCCGCGGCCGGGCTCGTCACGGCCATGGCCGTGCTCGCGCTCGGCACGCTGTGGGAGCTCGTCGAGTGGGCCTCCGACAGCGCACTCGGGACGGACTACTCGCAGGGCTATCTGGACACGCTGACGGATCTGCTCGCGGATACGATCGCGGCCACGCTCGGCGGTCTCCTCGTCGCAGTGTGGCTCCGCGCCCGGCTGCCGCGCCGCATTGCGGCCGACCGGGCGGAGTCGCCGCCGCCCGAGTCGACGCGCACACGGCTCTCCGCCGCCGTGGTCGTATGCGCAGCCGCTCGTGAGCGCGAGCCGGTGCTACAGGCGTGCATCCGCTCCCTTCGGGAGGGGACCGAAGCCCCGGACGAGATCCTGGTGGTCATCGACGGCAACCCGGCGCTCGAGGCCAGTGTGGCCGGCTGGCTTCCTGGCAGCGTGAGGTTGCTGCGCAGTGAGGGCGGCGGAATCTCCACGAGCCGCAACATCGGTCTTTCGGCGGCACGCGCCGAGATCGTGGCCTTCGTCGACGACGACGCGCTCGTCGATCGCGAGTGGCTGTCGCGCGTGCTCGACCAGTTCGAGGCGTATGAGGACCTGCTCGGCGTGGGAGGCGCGGTCGAGCCCTGCTGGGACGGCGACCGGCGCTGGCTGCCCGACGAGCTGCTCTGGGTGGTCGGATGCACCTATGCCGGTCACCGAAGAGATTCTGGGCCGATCCGCAATCCGATCGGCTGCAACATGGCGTTCAGGCGTCGCGAGCTCGTCGACGCCGGAGGCTTCGCACCCGACTTCGGCAAGCGCGGAGGCGCCCTGACCACCTGCGACGAGACGGAGCTCGGGCTTCGCATCGAGCGCCTCTTCGGGCCGGGACGGATCCGCTCGGCGCCCGCCGCCCGCGTACGCCACGTGATACCCGGCAGCCGGATCGGCTGGAAGCAGCTGACGCTGCGTTGCGTCAGCGAAGGGCTCGCCAAGCGTCGCCTCCGTCGCATCTACGGCGATGGCGCGCTCAGCGCAGAGCGGACCTATGCGCGCCGACTGGTCACCCACGCCGCACCGCGGCTCTTCCTCCTCGGCGTCGCGCGCGGCGACCGGCGCTCGGTGCTCGGCGCGGGCGCGATCCTGCTGTCGCTCGCCGTAACGGCAGGAGCGTATGCCGCCGGCAGCCTCGTCGCTGAGCAACCCCGACCGCCGCGGGCCGCGGCCGCCAGGTGACGAGGTGAGGCGCTGCCTGCTCGTGTTCGATGCCCCCGACGGAGGTGTGGCCGAGCACGTCCTGAGGCTCGCGCTCGGCCTGGAGCGCAAGGGCTGGGAGCCGTGGGTGGCCGGGCCGGAGTCGGCCGTGATCTACGACCGGCTTGGCGCGGCGGGCGTTCCCACCCTCAGGCTGCCCTTCCGACCGCGATACCGCCACGTGGGCGAGGATTTGCGCGCCGTGCATCGGCTGGAGCGGCTGCTTCGGCGCTGCCGCTTCCAGCTGGTCAACACGCACTCGCCGAAGGCGGGGGTACTCGGACGGCTGGCGGCTCTGGCGGCGGGTGTCCCCGTCGTCGTCACAGCGCACGGATTCGCCTTCAACCCTGCGGTGAGAGGCCGGGCCGGCTGCAGGGTCTCGCTCGCGGCCGAGCGGATGCTGGCGCCGCGCACGCACGGGTTCATCTGCGTGTCCGAGGCGGTACGGCGGCTCGCGCTCGAGCGCCGGCTGGCTGATCCGGGCGTGCTGTACGTCGTTCACAACGGCGCGCCCACGTGCGATGGCGGCCTCGGCGGTGTGCCGGAGCTCGAGCGGTTCTCACGCGAGGGTCCGCTCGCGGGCTGCATGAGCGTGCTCGGCCCCGGGAAGGGCGTGCACACGTTCGTCGAGGCGGGCCGCCATGTGCTCGACCGCCAGCCCCAGGCGCGCCTCGCCGTGATCGGCAACGGGCCACTGCGTGACGACCTCGAGCGGAGGGCCCGCGCGCTGGGACTGGGCGAGCGGCTGCGCTTCTTCGACTACACGGCGCCCTCGGCGCGGCAGCTTCGGGCGCTCGACGTCTTCGTGCTCGCCTCGCCCTGGGAGGCCTTTCCGATCGGCCCGCTCGAAGCCATGGCCTGCGGGGTGCCCCAGGTCACGACGGCGGTGGGCGGCACCCCGGAGGCGGTGCGTGACGGCAAGACGGGCCTGCTGTGCCCGCCCGCCGATCCTCCGGCACTTGCCGACCGGATCGTCCGCCTGCTCGGCGATCCGGCGCTCCGCGCACGTATGTCCGAGGCCTCACGCGAGCGCCACAGCCGCCTCTTCACGATCGCGCGCATGCTCGACGAGACGGCCGCGGTATACGAGCACGTCGCAGCTGAGCACGGGGCATGCCCGTGATCGACGACCTCATCTACGACGTGGGCATGCACAACGGCGACGACACCGCTCTGTATCTCGCGCGCGGGTTCCGCGTCGTGGCGATCGAAGCCAACCCCGTGCTCGCCGAGCTCGGCGCAAAGCGGTTCGCGCCGGAGCTGGCCGCGGAACGCCTCCAGATCCTGAACGTCGGCGTGGGCGCCGACGACGCAGTGGCGGACTTCTGGGTGAACGACGACAACGACGAGTACAGCTCCTTCGTGAAGGAGGTCGGCTGCCGGAACGGCTCGGCCTGCCACCCCGTCCAGGTCCGCTGCGTTCCTTTCGCGCGGATCCTCGAGCAGCACGGCGTGCCCTACTACATGAAGGTGGACATCGAAAGGGCGGACGTTCACTGCCTGCGGGGCCTCGACCGCGCCGACCGTCCCCGCTACGTCTCCGTTGAGGCTCACTCGCTGGAGTACCTCTGCATCCTGAGCGAGCTCGGCTACGACCGGTTCAAGTGCGTCGACCAGCTGAGCCACAACCATCCCGGCTACCGGCCCGACAACGAGTCGCTACGGGGTCGGCTGAGGAGCGCGTGGGTCCATGCCTGGCGCGAGCTGGCCCGCCGCGGCCTCGGGCGGAAGCCAACCCTGAACGGACATCACTTCCCGCTAGGCAGCTCGGGGCCGTTCGGCGAAGAAACGGCGGGCGAGTGGCAGAGCCTCGAGGAGGTCGCGTACTCCTGGCTCCACCACGAGCTGGGACATCGAAAGCGCGGTCAGATCAACATGCGCGGTTGGTTCGACTTTCACGCGACGATCGCTCCGCCCGCGGAGCGGGACGCCTAGGCCTCAAGCCGGCAGAGCAGCGTCCCGATCGTCTCGAGGTCGCGGAGGTTCTCGGGCGTCAGCTCCTCCGCCGGCACCGCCACGTCGAACTCGTCCTCGACGAAGGCCAGCACGTCCGTCAGCGCGAACGAGTCGATGACGCCCCATTCGAGAAGCGGCGTGCGTCGGTCCAGATCCGCCTGGCCGTCGAGGTGGTGCTCGACGATGTAGTCCCGAATCGGCTCGATGAAGTGGTCGGCTGTCAGCATGAAACCTCCTCGCAGATCGCCTGCAGCGCGCGCCGGTCGACCTTTCCGTTCGACGTCCGCGGTAGCGCGGTGAGCTCGTGTACTCCGTGGACGATCATGTAGCGGGGCAGGCGCGCCGCACACTCCTTCTTCAACTCGAGCAATGAAGCGGACGTCCCCTCCCGGAAGCTGACCGCGGCGACCAATCGCGTCTCGAGGCCGGCGCCGACTGCCACGGCGGCCGCCTCACGGACGCTCGGGTGCGCGGACACCGCGGCCTCCACGTCGCCGAGCTCGACGCGGTGCCCGCGGATCTTGACCATCGCGTCGCGGCGGCCGAGGTAGGCGTAGTTCTCCTCGTCGAGGCGCTCGACGATGTCGCCGGTGTTGTACGGCCCGTCGTGGGGCGGCCGTCCCCAGTAGCCCAGCATCACGGTCGGCCCGTCGACGAGCAGCTCTCCGGTCTCCCCGACGCCCGCCTCGCCGCCGTCATCCCTCACCGCCCAGACGCGGTCACCCGAGCATGCGCTCCCGATCGGCACGGCTGTGACCTCGTCGGACGGCACGTCGACGACCTCGTGATAGGTGCAGACATTCGTCTCCGTGGGCCCGTACAGGTTCAGCATGCGGACGCCAGGCCAGGCGGCCCTCAGGCGCCTCAATGGGACGATCGGGAAGGGCTCCCCGGCGAACAGGACGGCTCTGAGCGAGCCCGCCCCCGCGTCCAGCAGCCCGCCGTGATCCATCATCATCGTGAGCGCCGAGGGGACGGAGTACCAGATCGTGATCCGCTCGCGGGCGATGAAGTCGACCAGACGCGCACCCACGAACGAGAGGGTCTCCGGGATGAGCGACACGCACGCGCCGCCTGCGAACGCCACATACAGGTCCAGGACCGACAGGTCGAAGTGGAACGGTGCGTGGCTCGACAGCCGGTCGTTGTGCGTGGGCCGGAGCTCCGCCACCGCCCACTCGATGAAGGCGAGCGCGTTTCGGTGGCTGATGCAAACGCCCTTCGGGCGCCCCGTGGAGCCCGACGTGTAGAGGATGTATGCGAGCGAGTCGGGTGTGACCGCGACCGTCGGCGGTGGCGCGGCGGGAATGGAGGCGTCGAAGGCGCGTGCTCCCTCGCCGAGCAGAAGCGTGGGGATCGCTTCGGTATCCGACAGCGCGCCCGCGCGCTCCGGCTCCGTGACGCACACGCTCGGCACGCAGTCGTTGATCACCTGACGGGCCCGCGGCAGGGGACTCAGTGGATCGATCGGCACATAGGCTGCCCCCAGGCGCAGGACGGCCTGCATCGCCGCCACCGCGTTGATCGACTTTGGCAGCCAGATCGCGACCCGGTCGCCGGGCTGCACGCCTCGCTGGAGCAGCGCCTGCGCGAGCCGATTGGTCAGGTGGTTCAGCTCGCGGTACGTGATCTCCGCGCCGGGCTCGCGCACCGCGGGCCCGTCCGGGTTGCGACCGAGGCCCTCGGCCACCAGGTCGGGCAGGAGCTGCGCGGCCATCAGCTTGCCCCCGCCCGTGCCGCCACGACCGTACGAGTAGCCGTCCATCTCATGGCCTCGACCACCTCCGCCCCGGTTTGAAGCTCGTCGTCGAACCGCTCCGGCCGGTACGGCCCGGGGTCGACGCTCGGATCTGACGCATCCATGACCACCTCCGCCAGCAGCCGCCCGGCGCCGGGAGCGTGCGTCACACCCGCGTAGTTGTCCCCCGCCAGCACGTACAGGCCGGGCACGGAATCGAGCTCGCCGATCATGGGCCGCAGGTCAGCGGTGAAGCAGGGAACGCCGTGGGCGGCCGTCGCCGTCCGGGCGCGCCTGAGCGCGGGCACGGCCGACGCGACCTCCCGCGTCGCACGTTGCATCTCGGCGACGCAGGCGACGGAGATGCCCTCCAGGCATTGGGGCAGCTCCCGAGCGACGAACGAGTAGCGCGGATCGCACTCGTAGCTGCAACCCCACGCGAGGCTCCCACCGTCGCGCCGGAGGTATATCCGGTGCCCGTCGCAGAACTGGATCCCCGGCAGGGAATGCGGCACTTCCAGTCGCTCAGTGGTGAGCCGCGTGGCCACCAGAGGCACGATTGGGAGCCAGACCTCGAGCGGCCGGAGGATCGCGTTCGTCCAGGCGCCCGCCGCCACAACGACCGTCCTGCAGCTCACCTCACCCGCCGCGGTTTCGAGCACGAACCCGCCCGCCCGCGCGCGACGAATCGAGCTGACGGGCTCGTGCTCGACCAGCACCCCACCCAATTCGGCGACGCGGTCCGCCAGCGCGCGTGTGGCCGCACCCGCCGCGATCTGCGCGCCGCGCGGATCGAAGACACCCGCGGCGACTCCCGCCGCTCGCACGAAGCCCTCGGTCAGCTCCTCGACGTCCCGCGCACCCACGAGGGCGAGGCCCTCCGCGTCGGCATGCGCGGCGAAGGGCAGCAGGCTCCTCGCACCCAGCCGCCCGCTCGAGCCGAGAAACAGCGTGCCCGTCTGCGCGTACCCCGGCTGGTGCCCGTGATCTGAGAGCTCGCGGTAGAAGTCGAGGCCGTAGTTCTCGATCTCGAGCTCCTCCTCGCCCCAAGCGGGGACGAACCCGGCGCTCCATCTCGCAAGCAGGCCCGCGCCCGCGCTTGACGTGCCGGATCCGATCCAGCCGCGGTCGATGACGGTCACGTCCTCGCAGCCGCGAAGCCGCAGGTGCAGAGCGGCGGAGCAGCCGAGGATGCCCCCTCCGACGACCGCGACGTCGGTGACGCGTCGGGCGGTCATCGGCGCGCATCCACGAGGGTGTCGACCCACGGATCCCCGTCAAGTCGGGAGACGAGCGCGTCTGGGCGTTCGATGGTGTCGAGCACGTCTGGGTCGCTCGAGTGCGCGACGGTGGCGCCTCGGTGCCAGAGCAGGCAACGGCGTTCCGCGACCACGCCCAGCATGCCCGGCTCCAGGCGACCGCGCACGGCGGCCGAGCCATGCGCATAGGCGTGGGCCAGCAGCTGGTCGAAGACCGTGCGGAGCGCCCGCTCGCCGCCGGCAGCGACCTGCAGGACCTCGCTGCGCCATCCCCGTCGGAGGAAATAGACGTACCAGCCGAGTGGCCTGCCTCGTCCATCGCGGACAAGCCGCGCGACGAGCTGGCCGCGATCCTTCGCGCGGGGAAGCTCGTCGAAGAGCCACGTCAGGAACGCCTCGTCGTAGTGGGGATGGAGGCCGAGCCTGCGCCCGAGGGGCGGCATCGCGTCGAGCATCGCCGACGGTGTGAGCTCCTCCTCCGCGGCCGTCGCGGGACGCGGGGCGATCGCGGCCCGGCCCACCGCCACCGTCAGGTCGTCCAGCCACCCTGCAAGCCGTCTCGTTCCTGCGCGCACGCGGGCGCGCCGCGGGTCAAGGAGGCGCGCCGCGACGCTCGCCGGCCTGAAGACCCGCACCCAGTGAATCCCCTTCAGCTCGAGACGCCGAGCGCCGAGGCGGAGCCACATCTGCTCAACCAGAGGCGAGGCGCTGTCACCCAGGGTCGCGTCCTGTGGACCGTCGAGGAGCCGTTGCGTAAGAGCGAATCCGACGGCTCGAGCGCGTGCCGCCGGCGACACCACGCTGTGCGCGGCCCACGCGAAGCGCATGGCGCGGTCTCCGAGCCGCAGGCGGCGAATCTCCGCGCCGATGAAGCCCACGATGTCGCCGTCCTCGTCTGCGACGAGCGAGGGGATCTCGGGATCGGCCCAGGGCTGTTCGAACAGCGTTCGCCGGAGGAACTCCGCCAACGACGCCTCGGAGCCGGGCTCGCATGCCCGCAGGGTCTCGCCCACGAGCTTCGCGACAGCGTCGAGATCACCCGGCTCCACGGGACGGATCAGCGTCCGCGACGGAGCGCGGGTGTGCGTGGGATGCTCCGGATTCGGCAGGACGCCGGACTGCACCATGTCCATCTAACGGAGGGGCGCCGCTCGACTTTCTCGGCGATCGCGCCGATTTGCGCGGCGGAAGCGGCGCCCACAGCGGTCGGGTTCGGTTAAGTTCCCCCGTTGTGGGGCCGACGGTTCGAACCTGTGCCGCTTTGGCGATCGGAGCCGTGCTCATGGCCGGGTGCGGCGACGATGACTTCAAGAACGAGGCGCGCGCGCCGATCCGCGAGGCGCTGACCGGTGTAATCCAGGACGACGCGGTGACCGTCTCGCCGTCGAAGCTCGGCGCAGGGCCGGTCGAGATAACGATCTCGAACCAGACCGACGCCGCGCACTCGATCACGCTTGTGGGCGACTCGGTCGTGGAGCGCGCGGATCCCGTGGCGCCCGGCGACACCACCACGATCCAGAAGACGCTCGAGCCGGGCAGCTACGAGGTGAAGGCCGGCTCGTCGAAGGCAGTCGTCAAGGAGATCCGCCCCGCGGTGCTGCGCATCGGCAAGGAGCGCCAGAACTCCAACAACGACCTGCTGCTGCCCTAGAGCTCCAGCTGGTCGTCCGGCGGTCCGCCGGCGTCCGCATCCGGAGGTCTCACGACCGCGTCGATCTCGGCGAGCAGGTCGCGGACACGCGCGGTCATGCCGTCGACCCCGTCGTACGCCTTCCCGATGTTGGTCCTCGCGGCGGTGAGCTGCTGCTTGATCCTGCGCTCCTCGGCCAGCGCGGCGAGCGCGCGCTCCGCGGCGTCGTGCACCGCCCCCGCGTCGATCCCGTCCGCGTCCGAGCGCTTCATGAGCACCCGGGCGCGAGCCAGCCGGTAGCCCAGCTCGAGCGCCAGCGAGCCACCCTCCGGGTCGAGCGCGACGACCAGCTTGTCGCCGTTGTACTCCCGCAGCGCCTTCATCTTGGCCGGGACCTCGTCCTCGGTCGGCACGACGAGCACCGCGAAGTCGGCGCTCCGCTCGGCCATCGCCTGGTCCATCTCGACGAGCGCCTTGGGGCCCGACAGCCGCCGGTCCTTCGCCTCGATGACGATGCGGCCGCGCGCGGGCCCGTTGCAGCCGTCGATGCCCACCACGACGTCGCCGACCTTGCCCGACGCCTCGGTGATGTCGCCCACGGCCTCGGCGACGTCGCCCTGGGCGATCGCGATCGCGTCGACAGCCTCGGCCACGGCCTCCTCGAAGGTGCGGCCCTTGGCGGTGCCGCGCTCGCGCTCGGCATCCACCTCCTCCAGCTTCTCCTTCTCGAGCCGCAGCGCCTGGAGCTGCTTCTCGAGCTCGGCCATCTGCCGGAGCATCTGCTGGTGGGTCTCCTGCTGGCGCTCCTCGCGCGCCTGCTGGCGCTCTTCCGCGGCCTTCAGCACCCGGATCGTGCCCGCCTTGAAGTCCGCCAGCGGGTTGCTGCCGTCGGCGGCCGAGAACTGCTTCATGAGGTCCTCGCGGGAGCGCGCGAGCGTCTCCTGCACGAGCTCGCGCACGCGGTTCTGGACAGACGTCGCGCTCCCGTCGGAGAACAGGGCCTCGAGCTCGCGGTGCAGATGCCCGTTCTCGGGCCCGAAGACCTCCTGCACGCGCTCGTTGAAGAACTCCGCCACCTGGCGCGCACGGTCGGTGAACTGGCCGTTCAGCTCGAGCGCCGCCTTCTCGAACTCCGCCTTGACGAACTCGGCGTTCGCGCCGGCCTGCTCGCGGTCGAGGACGCGCGCGCCGATCTCGACCGCGTCGCGGACCGTCTTGACGGCGTCATCGCCGTGCTCCTCGCGCGTGCGGACCAGGCGAACGGTGCACTCGTCCTCGACGACGAGGCCGTCGATCGCGACGCGATCCCCGATCACGCGGACGTGGGGCTGCCTGAGTGGAGTGGCGGCTTCCATGTGAACTGCCGAGCGTACGCCGGGGTCCCGACGGAACGGGCGTCAGGTTGCAAGCACGCTCGGCATGCGGCCCGGCTGGTCGGGCACCACGTCGCGGGCGAGCCGCTCCGCCGGGCGGCCCTCGATCAGCGGGCGCACGTCGTCCATGGTGAGCAGCAGGCTGACGCTGGTGGCGATCTGGAAGTCGGCCGCGTTCCGCTCCGAGCCGCCGATGACGCCCTCCTCGATCAGCTCGTCCACACGGGCGATCATGCCGGGCAGCGCGGCGAGGTCGCGGCGCACCGCGTCGTCCGTGGCGCGGTTGAAGCGGCGCGAGACCGCCACGATCGGCGCAGCGGTGCGGGTGGCGATCGGCGTGGGGATGCCCGTCTTCGAGCCCTCGAGGTACGTGACGAGCGTCGAGCGGTCGTGCTTCAGCGCGTTCCAGATCAGCCGGCGCGGCACCGGCTGGAGCACCTCGTCGCCCCAGGACTCGGCCTCCTCGACCGCGCGGCGCCGCTCCGGGTCCGCCGGGAACAGCGGCGGCACGGGAACCAGCGCGTCGAGCGCACGGGCGATCGCGGTCGTGCCCTGCACCTTCGCGCCGTCGAGCCTCATCGCCGGGACCGTCTTGCGCGGGAAGCCCATCGCACGCAGCACCGTCCGGTGAGCGGCGTTGACGAGGTCCACGCGCCGATAGTCGATGCCCTTGTGCCGCAGCATCAACTCCGCGGCAAGCGTGGGATGCGACGCGGGGACCCCGAACAGCGTGGCGCGCATGCGCCGATCCTACGGCCCGAGTGTGACCAACGTCACACTCGTTTGGCTGCCGAGAGCGCCGATTTGCGCGGGCGCGCCTGCTTTACTTGCTTGCGTGCAAGCAATCACCGTCAGCTCCAAGTCGGTGGCGCGCGACCTTGGGGTCGTCTTCAAGGAGGTCATGACCTCCACGAGCCACGACTTTTTCGCCGCGCTCGACGCGGCCGGCCTCTCCTTCACCCAGGTGAAGTGCCTCGGCCTCCTGAGCGACGCCGATGCCATGTCCGTGTCGACTCTCGCCCACGAGCTGGTGATCTCGCTTGCCGCGGCAAGCCGCGCCGTCGACGCCCTTGTCCAGCGCGGTGAGGTCAGCCGCGTCGAGGACGCGCGCGACCGCCGCTCCAAGCTTCTGTCCATCACCCCCCGCGGGCGCCGCACCTTCGAGGACCTCATCGCCGTCAGGCGCGCCGGAGTCGAGAGGCTCCTGGCCGACCTCGACCCGGACGATCTCGAGGGGCTTGCGGCCGCCCTGCGCCCGATCCTCGAAAGGCTCGAATCTTGACCGCCCGTATCCGCCTGAACGAGGGGAACCGCCGCTGGTGGACCCTCGCGGCCATGTGTTTCGCCCTCTTCATGATCATGCTCGACAACACGGTCGTGAACGTCGCGCTGCCGTCGATCCAGAGGGATCTCGGCGCGTCGCTCTCGAGCCTCGAGTGGACGGTCAACGCCTACACGCTGACATTCGCGGTCCTGCTCGTCACGGGCGGCCGCCTCGGCGACATCCTCGGCCGCCGCAGGATGTTCCTGTTCGGCGTCGTGGTGTTCGCGGTGTCGAGCGCGGCCATCGGGCTTGCGCCCGACCAGACCTGGCTCGTGGCCGGCCGCGCGATCCAGGGCGTCGGCGCGGCGTTCATGATGCCGGCGACGCTCTCGATCATCACCGTCACCTTCCCGGCCGCGGAGCGTGGCAGGGCGATCGGGACCTGGGCAGGCGTGTCGGCGCTCGCGCTGGCGATCGGACCGGTCTTGGGCGGCGCGCTCACCGAGTACGTCACCTGGCGGGCAATCTTCTTCCTGAACCTTCCTGTGGCCGTGGGCGCGGTCTTCGTGACGCTGTTCGCCACGCGGGAGTCGCGCGACGAGTCCAGCCGGCACACGATCGACTGGCCCGGCATCGCGACCATCTCGGTCGGCCTGACCGCGCTCGTGCTCGCCCTGATCGAGGGCAACTCATGGGGCTGGAGCTCGGCCCGGATCGTGACCCTGCTTATCGTCGCCGCGGTCAGCCTCGTGGCCTTCGCGATCCTCGAGCGGCGCGTCCCCGAGCCGATGGTGGACTTCACCTTGTTCCGCTCGAACACGTTCGTCGGCACAAACGCGGTCGCGTTCATCGTCTCCTTCGCGATGCTCGCCATGTTCTTCTTCGTCGCGCTCTACATGCAGAACATCCTCGGCTACTCGGCCATCGAGGCCGGGGTGCGCTTCCTGCCCTCCACGCTGATGATCGTCCTGATCGCGCCGCTGGCCGGGCGGCTCACGGACCGGATCGGCCCGCGTCCGCTGATAGTGACCGGCCTCAGCCTCGTGACGGTCGCGCTGTTCCTGCAGACGCGCATCACCGTGGACACCGGCTACGCCCTGCTCCTCCCCGCCTTCGTCCTCATGGGCATCGGCATGGCGCTCACGATGTCGCCGATGTCGACCGCCGCAATGAACTCGGTCGCCGCCCACAAGGCGGGCGTCGCCTCCGGCATCCTGTCCATGAGCCGCATGGTGGGTGGCACCTTCGGCGTGGCCGCGCTCGGCGCCCTGTTCCAGCACCTCGCCCGAAACGACCTTCAGCACTCCCTGGCCGGAACCGGGATCGGCGCGGCTCAGCGGGACCAGCTCGTGAGCGGCCTGGGCACGGCGTCCGACGCCGGCCATCTGCCGCCCGTGGCGGTGAACGCGGCGCACGACGCCTTCATCCACGCGCTCGCGAGCGGCATGTGGCTGTCGGCCAGCGTGGCCGCGGCCGGCGCGCTGATCGCGTTCTTCACGATCGGCGGAAAGCCGGTGCACCAGGTCGCCGTGTCCGAGGCAGCGGGCGTGCCCGCTGCGGAGGATCCGGATCTGGCCAGGGAGCCCGAGCGGGCCGCCGCTACCGCGTAGGCGGTTCCGGACACACGGTAATCTGCCGCCCCCTATGGCGGTGGACGTGAGCAAGGTCTCGGAGATCGGCGTCGAGCCCGGGCAGCTGCCCGCGACGATGGCGGCCTGGGTGATACGCGAGGAGCGCGAGGGCGAGCCCAAGGACGCCTTCCAGCTCGAGGAGATCGAGGTCCCGGACCCGGGCGCGTTCGAGGTGATCGTGCGCGTGATGGCCGCAGGCGTGAACTACAACAACGTCTGGGCGGCGCTCGGCAAGCCGGTGTCGGTGATGCGCTACGGCGACCACCCCGAGTACGGCCACCACATCGGCGGCTCGGATGCGTCGGGCGTCGTGTGGAAGGTTGGCGAGGGCGTGACGCGCTGGAAGCCCGGCGACGAGGTGGTCATCCACTGCAACATCGCCTCCTACGAGGATCCGGAGGTGCACGGGCTCGACCCGCTCGCCGCCCCGAGCCAGATGATCTGGGGCTACGAGACGACCTGGGGCTCGTTCGCCCAGTTCACCAAGGTCCAGGCCCAGCAGCTCCTCCCCCGCCCGACGAACCTGAGCTGGGACGAGGGCGCCTCCTACGGCCTCGTCTACTTTACGGCGTACCGCATGCTGATCGACCGCTGCGACCTCCAGGCCGGCGACCGTGTCAGGACGGCAAACGACGGTAGAGTAGAAATTCTGCTGAATCCCGGATCATACCTCCGAGTCGGGGGCAACTCTGAAGTCGAGCTATCAAACAACTCGCTTGAAAACTTAGAGTTTCGCTTGCTACGAGGCACAGCCGTCGTCGAGGCCAGCGGTGTTGAAGAGACCCAGATGCTAATCAATATCAGTACGCCTCACGCCAAACTAGCGATTGACCGGCAGGGACTTCGGCCCGCTGCCGGCCGCCGCGGTGCCGCTGGTTGCCGTCATCGAGCCGTCGGCGGCGTTCGCCGATTGGCTGCTCGATCGGCTGCGGATCGCGCGCGGCACCGAGCACCCGGCACCGGGCACCCGGCAC
>Ga0207675_100001379_pt1 | contig 24346 bp, 20 predicted proteins | sample KBSSwiS42_FD_184305 | JGI IMG/M metagenome (GOLD analysis project Ga0207675, IMG submission 184305) | Switchgrass rhizosphere microbial communities from Kellogg Biological Station, Michigan, USA - KBS Switchgrass S4-2 (SPAdes) (version 2) | ecosystem: Host-associated > Plants > Roots >...
CCGAAGGCAGGCCAGGCCGGCCCGCTGACGGGCGGCCCCGGCGGACCGGGCGGCGGCGGATTCGGCGGCGGACTGCCGCCCCCGCCTCCACCACTGCAGGCAGACAAGCCGGCGGCCATGAGAACGGCGGCCGGAAGGAGTCGCCGCGGGTGGGACCTCGAGTGCATTGGAACCGGATATTACCGGCCCGGCCGGGCTTTGTTCTGCGTCTGCGGCGAACCGAGAGTCGGTTAACGAAAAATCGGGTTCGACAACAGGAACTTGATGGCGTCGGCGCGCGGCTGGTTGATGGGCTCGTCAGGGAACGACGCCAGCATCTTGTCCATGCGCTCCTTGGCGCCCGGTTTGAATTCCGGGTGCGTGAAGATGTAAAGGTCGTTGCGCTGGATGCCGCGCACCACGCGCTGGCCGCACTCCACCGGGTCCATCCACAACTCGCCCTGCGGCCGCTGCGCGAGATTCTTCTCGAACTCCTCGAGCCCCGAGTCCTTCTTGTATTTCTCCGGCCGCAGCTTGCCGAGCTCGCGGATGTTGCTCAGCACCGGTCCCGGGCAGAACGCCGACACACCGATGTTCACGGGCGCGAGTTCGCCCGCCAGGCATTCCGACAGGCCCACCAGCGCGGCTTTCGCGGTGATGTAGATAGAGCAGTTCGGGATCGGGATGAGCGCGGCCATGCTCGCCGTGTTGACGATGTGGCCGCCCTCGCCGTGTGCGCGGATGCGCGGCAGCACAGTCAGGATACCGTTGACCACGCCACCGATCATCACCGCCAGGCCCCAGTCCCAGTCGTCGTATTTCGTCTTGTCGATGGCGCCTAACAGCCCGAGCCCGGCATTGTTGACCAGCACGTGGATCTTGCCGAATGCCTTCTCGGCCTGGTCGGCGGCGCGCGCGTACGCCTTGCGGTTGGTGACGTCGAGCTTAAGGCACTTGATGCGACGGCTCTGCTTCTGCGACACGAACCAGGCGCGCGCGTCCTTGAGGTGATCCTCGCGTACGTCGGCGATCACGACGCGCATCCCGGCTGTCACCATGGCCTTGGCGATGCCGAGACCGATTCCGCTGGCGCCGCCCGTCACGAACGCTACCTTGTCACGCAACTCGTTCATTCCGCCCCCGCAAGAAAAAGGGCGCGCCCGTCACCGGACGCGCCCATTAAAGCTCCGCCGCAGGCGGTTGATGATAGTTTCGCCGTGACCGCTACTTAATGGAAATCGCGCCGGATGCTCACGTACCACTCGCGCGGGCGGCCCGGCTGCGCTTCCGAGTGCGGCTGGCCGAAGGCCGTCAGCGGGAAGGTGTTGTAGTTGTAGATGGTGTCGCCGAGGTTCGTCACGCCGGCTGCCACCGACCATTTCTGGTCCGCGTCGGTGTACTCGATCTGCGCATTGACCAGCGTGTAACCCTCGGAGCAGTTGCCCGGGCGAGCCACGGGCCCGAAGCAGATCTCGGCCTGGCCGAACGCGTCGACGCGCGGGGTGATCTTGCCGCCACCGCCGGTGCCGAACTCGTAGGCCACGCCCGCCGCCCAGTTCCACTCCGGAACCTGGCCAGGACGATCCGATTCGCAGGTGATGCCCGCGTCCGGCTGCCCGTCGAGGTTGAAGTCGCAGTTGTCGACGTCTTCGGACTGCCAATCGAGGATGCCGAAGTTGGCGGTGACGGTCAGCGCGTCGACCGGTTTCCACTGCGTCTCGAATTCGAAGCCTGTGACGTCACCCGGCGCGTTCGTATAGAAGGTGCGCGACACGGTCGCGAGGCAGGTGTTGCCCAGCGAATCGGTCGTGGAGCCGGGAGTACCCGGCGGCACCGTGTTGTAAATGTACGGCGGCGGGCCCATCGGGTTTGCGAGCGTGCACTCCGTACCGGCCACCGGCAGGATGCGCGTCTTGTAGTCGATGTCGAACACCGCGAAGTTGGTGCGCAGTGTGCTGTCGAAGAAGTCCGCCTTCAGGCCCAATTCGTATGAAATGGCCTCTTCCGGATCCACCGCGACCACCTGCGTGGGCTGGAACGGCCGCGAGTTGTAGGCGCTCGGACGATAGCCGCTGGATGCCGAAAGGTAGGACATCATCTTGTCGTTGAATTTCCAGTCGACACCGAAACGCCAGTCGGTGTGCTTGTTCTCGATCTTCACGCCCGGCGCGACCACGCGTGTGTTGTCGAAGTCGACGTTCTTCTGGTCCTTCGAATAACGGATGCCTGCCTGCACGTCGAAATGGTCGTTCAGCTTGAGCACGCCGTGCGCGTAAGCCGACTGGTTCTCCAGCTGGTGCACGTTCTTCGCATTGACGAACGAACGCACGGTCGAATCGATGTTGGCGACCGCTGTCGGGATCGGCACTCCGGCCAGGAACTGGTCGAGGAACAGCGACAACGCCGGGATGCTGACCGTCTGGGTGTTGGTGGCATGCGAGTTGTAGATGAACGCGCCCAGTGTCCAGTCCAGGTTGTCGTTGAACGTGGTGCCATTGAATCGCAGCTCGGCGGTGCGCGCCTGGATCGGCTGGGTGCCATCGACGGTCTGCACGTTCAGCGGCGAACCGTCGGCGTCGGTCGCGAACCGGCTGTCGATGTCGGTGTACGACAGGATCAACGTGGAGGTGAGCTTTTCGTTGATGTTCCACTGCAGGTTCGCCGACACATCCCACTTCTCCACCGAGGTTTCCGGCTTGAACGACAGGCCACTGCGCTGGTCGTCATAGGTCGCATACGTCGTGAAGCGGTCGGGTGGCGAAAACCGGCCGTCGTACGGGATGCCGTAGTTCGGGATCACGTAGACGTTTTCCCAGAAGCCGTACAAGCCGCCCTGCTGCGCGGGAGGAACGATGTAGTTCATGTAGTCGGCGCGGGCTTCGGAGTCGTCATCGGTGTATTCACCGGTGACTGTCATTTCGAACTGGTCGCTCGGCGCCCAACGCAATGCGGCTCGAGCGCCGGTCACGTCCTCGCCGCCCTGCGTTCCGATCTGGCAATTCTTGCCGCGGTTGATGATGCTCGAACGGAGGTTGCCGGCCAGCGACGGAAACTTGCAGGCGAAGTCGAACACCTTCTGATAGCCCTCACGCTGCTTGGAAACACCCGCCACGCGGGCGAACAGATTCTCGCCGAGCGAGAAGTCGTACGAGGCGCGCACATCGATGCGGTTGAAGTCGCCGTACACCACTGAGATCTGGCCGGTCTCGTCGCCCTGCGGCTTCTTGCTGACGTAACGCACCGCCCCGCCGATGGCGCCGCGTCCGAACAGCGTGCCCTGCGGACCGCGCAACACCTCGACGTGGTCGATGTCGAGCAGGTCGATCTGCGAGGCCAGCGTGAACGGATGGTAGACATCGTCGACGTAGATGCCGACGCCCGGCTCGAACGCGAAGTCGAAGTCGTACTGGCCGATGCCACGAATGTACGCGGTCATCGTGTTGCCGAAGGCGGCCTGCGCAGGCCGGAATGAGGCGTTCGGTACCAGGTATCCCACGTCCGAGGACGTGTAGATATTGCGATCTTCGAGTTCGGCACCGGTGATCGCGGTGATGGCGATCGGCGTCTCCTGCAGCTTTTCCTCGCGGAAGCGTGCAGTCACGATGATCTCTTCCAGACCTGTCGGTTCGGCGGCAGGTGCCGGAGTCTGCGCGACCACGGGACCAGCGCCCGCGAGTAGACAGAGACCGGCAACCAATCCTGCGATTCGGGCCGCGACGGCAGGTTTTTCTTGTAGCTCGTTCATTGCGAACTCCCTTGGCCAGGTTGCGATGGCATGCCCATGGGAGCCGCGCGGCGCCGATGCATCTGCGCCACAGTTCCCCCCTAGTGCCGGCGATCAGAACGCTTCTGCCCTCACGGGACTCCACCCACGCCGAAGCGGGGCTCAACTGATCGGGAAATCCATTGGGTTACGCGCTCGTCCGTTATGATGCGCGCGCATGCAACTCAATCGTTTCGATCTCAACCTTTTGATCGCACTGGACGCTTTGTTGCGCGAGAAAAACGTGACCCGCGCAGCCGAACGGGTGTTCGTCTCTCAGCCTGCGATGAGCGCCGCGCTCCACAAACTCCGCGAATACTTCAACGATCCCCTGCTGGTGCGCGTTGGCCGTGAAATGGAACTGACGCCGCGCGGCGGATCGCTGGTGGAACCGGTGCGCGAGGCCCTGCTGCGCATCCAGATGATGCTGGGAACGCAGCCGACCTTCGATCCGAAGACCGCGCGCCGCGAATTCACCGTGATCATGTCCGAGGAAGCGGTCCCGGGTGTGCTGCCAGCCCTGCTGCGGACGCTCGCCCGCGATGCTCCGGAACTCGACGTCCACATCGAGATGATTTCGCCCACCGCGCTCTCGCGGCTCGAATATGGCGAGGCGGACCTGTGCCTGTGCCTCGAGAGCCTGCACATGTTCGACCTGCGCGCCTACCCCGACAACATCCGCTCCGCGCCGCTGCGGCCGGTGAACTGGGTGTGCGCCGTGAGCAAGGACCACCCGATAGTCAGGGACACGCTCAACCTGGAGCAGTACATCGGGTTACAGCACATGTTCGGCCGGCCGGGTGGCTACACCGGCGCCGCGGATCAGCTGGTGCGACACCTGCTGGGCATCGAAATCCGCATCCATCTCACGCTGCCGAGCCTGCTGCAGTTGCCGCTGGTTCTGCCGGGTTCGACGCTGGCGGCCACGCTGCCCGAACGGGTGGCGCAACTCTACGCGGAGGCCCTGCCGATCCGCATCCTGCCGCTGCCGTTCGAGGTGCCGCGCACCCAGGAGGTGCTGCTGTGGCACAAGCGGCACGAGCCCGATCCCGCGCACACCTGGTTGCGCGACATGATCGTGAAACTCGCGAGGGAGAGTTAGCTAACTACGCGCCTGCAGGTATGGAGTCGGGAAACAGCGGCGCCGACGTCACGCGACCCTTGAAGTCCATCCAGCGATGGTTGGCGTAGTCGTAGATCTTGCAGGCACGCACCGTCGCCCAGTAGCGCTTCCAGTTGAGCACGTAGGTTCGCGCCAGCTGCGGCACGGCGTTCTTGAGCGCGTGTTGCGCCGCGCGCAGCCGGTACAGCGGCACGCCGGTATTCACGTGATGCGCGCCGTGCTCGAGGATGTCGTGCAGGATCTCGCCCATGCGCTTCGGCACCACGACGTTGATCGTGGTGGTGATGAACCCCAGGCGCTTCTGCCACTCATCGCGCTTGTCGAACCACGCGACTTCCGGATGCGTGTGCTGCACGTAGATCACCCACCCCATGATGCAGTTGAAGGCGACGAACGGAAGCACGAAGCCGCACAGCAGGGTGAGCGTCACCGAGTGGCCGAAGAACACGGCCCACAACACCAGCGCGGTGATCCACACGGCGCCGACGCCGAGCACCAGCACGTTGTCCCAGTAGAAAATCGCGCGGCGCACGCCGACGTGTTTCTTGGTGGGCAGGATCAGTTTCTTCCACCACATTTCGATGAGGTAATAGAGGCCCTGGCCGAAGCCCGAGCGATAGATGCGTTCCATCGTGCGACGGAATTTCGAAGCGGCCTTCCACTCCTCCATCGACATCGGCACCCATACCTGGTCGCGACCCTTGAGGTTGGTGAAGCCGTGGTGCGCAACGTTGTGGCCAACGTCCCAAAGCGAGAACGGTGTCAGTGACGGCAGGAACGCGATGCGACCGATGAGTTTGTTCAGGAAGTCATACCGCGTGAAGCTGCCGTGGCAGGCGTCGTGCCCGATGACAAACAACCTGGCGATCGCAACCGACGCCGGGATCACCATGAGCGCCTTGGCCCACCACGCGTTGAAGTAACACGCGCCGGCGACGCACACGCCGAGGAAAGCGAGATCGAGGAGCAAGCGCAGGACGGGACGCACCGAACCCTCGCGGCGCAGGAATTCCTGCATCGTCACGCGCACAGTCTTGCGGGCATCGGATCGGGGGGCGGCTGAAGTCTCGGTGGAGCTCGTCATAGGCGCGCAAGCCTATACGATTCAAGCGCTTTGACCAATCTCTTCGGTGTCATTTTCGGCCTGCGTCACAGGCGGATAACGCGCCCCTGAGGCCTTCCCTGGGGGGAGAAGCGCATCCAGGGCCGCAAGCGTTGCAGCATCGATACGAATCGCGTCCGCACCACAGTTTTCCGCCAGGTGAGCCTCGCTCGTGGTGCCCGGAATGACCACCACGTGGGGTGCGCGATTCAGCAGCCAGGCTAGCGCCAATTGCGCGGAGGAGCAGCCCACCGCTGCCGCGATCTCGCGCAGTGGCTCCAGCCAGCGCAGATTTTGCTCGAAGTTCGGGCTCTGGAAGCGCGGCATGGTGCGCCGGATATCGCCTTCAACCAGTTGCGCCGGTGAATTCATGGCGCCGGTGAGAAAACCCCGGCCCAGCGGACTGAATGCCACGAGCGCCGCACCGATCCGGCGGCATTCTTCGAGGACCGCGATCTCCGGATTGCGGGTCCACAACGAGTACTCGGATTGCAATGCGACGACGGGGTGCACCGCGTGCGCCTTTCGCAGCGTGGCGGCGCCGACTTCGGACAAGCCGATCGCGCGAATCTTTCCAGCCTGCCTGAGCTCGGCCAAGGCGCCCATCGATTCTTCGATGGGCACGCGCTTGTCCCAGCGATGCAGGTAGTAAAGGTCGATGCGATCCGTTTTCAGGTTGCGCAGCGATTGTTCGCAGACGGTGCGAATGGACGCGGGGCTGCCGTCGATGGCGCGTTTGCCATCGCGCCCGAAGAGTCCGCACTTGCTGGCGACGATCAGGTGATCGGGACGCTTGCCCAGCAACTCGCCAATGAGCTGCTCGTTGGCACCGAAGCCATACAAGGCCGCGGTGTCGAAGTGCGTGACGCCGAGGTCGAGCGCGCGCCGGATCACGCGTTCGGCTACCTCGCGCGGCTGCGGCGGCCCGTAGGCGTGCGACAGGTTCATGCAGCCGAAGCCGACGGCGGTGACCTGGTACGGGCCGAGCTTGCGCAGTAATGGGGAGAGCAAAGGGGGCAGCCCCCGTTTCCTAGCAAAAGGGGTCAGGCCTTGTCGGCCCGACTTTGAAAGAAGAACCGCTCATCCGATGACTGACCCCTTTTGCTGGGAAATGGGGGCTGCCCCCAGTTTTGTCCCCATTCGCGGGAACACGCGGCGGATGTTGCCTTCGAAGATTTTCTGCTTGTCGGCCGCCGACAGCGAGCTGCCGTCGATGTAGCGCTTGGTGTCGTCGTAGTAGTGACCAGTCTCCGGATCCACGCCGCGCACCGCGCCAACCATCTCGGACGCGAACAGGATGTTGTCGATGGGCACGACCTTCAGCAGCAGGTCGATGCCCGGCTGGTGATACACGCAGGTATCGAAATACACATTGTTCTTCATGAGTTCCGGCAGCGTCGGCCGTTTCTGGTCCTGCGCGATTCCGCGGAATCGTCCCCAGTGAAACGGCACCGCGCCGCCGCCGTGCGGAATGATGAAGCGCAGCGTCGGGAAATCCTTGAAGAGGTCCGACATCAGCAGCTGCATGAACGCCACGGTGTCCGCGCTCAGGTAGTAAGAACCCGTGGTGTGGAACGCGGGATTACACGCCTGGCTCACGTGCACCATGGCCGGCACGTCGAGCTCGCAGAGTTTCTCGTACACCGGGTACCACCACTTGTCGGTCAGCGGCGGCTCGGAGAATTTTCCGCCGGACGGATCCGGGTTGAGGTTCGCGCCGACGAAGCCGAATTCCTTCACGCAGCGCTCGAGCTCCGGGATCACGCCGCGTGGATCCACGCCCGGCGACTGCGGCAGCTGGCAGACGCCCACGAAGTTCTCGGGATAGAGACCGCAGACGCGGTGGATGAGCTCGTTGCAATGCTCGGTCCAGTGCTTGCTGGTGACTTCGTTGCCGACGTGATGGCCCATGGCGCTGGCGCGCGGCGAGAAAATCGTCACGTCGGTGCCGCGCGAGCGCTGCAATTTCAGCTGCGCGTTCTCGAGCGAGTCGCGGATCTGGTCATCGCTGATCGTGACGCTGCCCTTGGCGGGCGCGAGACCCGGTGCCTTCAGCGCATCGGTCTGCGCCTTGCGCCAGGCATTGAGCGGTTCCGGCGCAGTCGTGTAGTGCCCATGGCAGTCGATGATCATCGGCCTTCCTCTTGAATCAAGGAGCCACGGGAATCGTTTCCCGCGGCTCGCTACTGCTTACTTCGGCGGGGGTATGGGGCCCGGCGGACAGGTCAGCGTGGGTGGCGGATTCGGCTGGAGCGGGATCACCAATTTCGGCGGCGGTGTCGTTCCCTTGGGACCTCCCGCGTGACTCATCGACGTTGCCGCCATCATTACGCACGCAGCCAGCAGGGCTGCACCCAGGCGTTTCTTCGACATCTGGAACTCCTTATCCGTTTGTTGTTGATTGTCGCGCGTCACCGGGATCCGGCGACGCACGTCATCATAGCCGCGCCTTGCATCCGCTGGCCTCACTACTTTGCACGCTGCGGTGCGGCGAGCAGTTCATCGGCGCGCTCGCGCCACGCCTTCGTTTCCTTCGGATCGGCGAATGCCTCGGCTGCATGCGCGGTCGCGACCGCGTCCTGGCGCTGCGCGATCGCGCCGGCCATCGTGCCGCCGACACCGGTGGCATCGATCATCTGCGCGCTGGCGCGCATCTCCTCGGCGCGGCGCTTGCCGTGCTGGATCACGCGCGAAAAGAGATAGTCGCCCTGCTTCTCCCAGTCGAACTGCGGATAGGTTTCCTTGAGTGACGCCAGCACCTGCCGCTCCACGCCGAGCGAACGGGCGGCCGTGAAACTCTCCACCACCAGCGACTCCAGTCCCTTGATGATCACGCTGCGGCAAAGTTTGATGGCCGAGGCGATGCCGAGCTCGCCCGAGACGGTCTCGGCGACGAAACCCAACTCACGAAGCATTTTTTCCGCTTCGGCGGCGTGCGCTCCGCCCAGCAGCATGGGCACGCGAATGCCGTGCGGCGGCACCGACGTCATGACGGCCGCTTCGACATAGCGGCCACCCGCGGCGCTCACCAGCCTGGAGCACTCGATCTTGGTATCGGGCGCCGCGGAGTTCAGGTCGATGAGCCAGGCTCCATCCAGCGGTCGCCCGGCCAGCGTGCGCGCGGCATTCAGGGTTTGATCCGCGGTGACGGCGCTGAAGATCAGGTTGCAGCCAGCGGCGAGCGCGGCGGTGTCGGCAACCGTCTCGATTCCGTGAGTCGCGGCGTGGCGGCGCATGCCATCGCCGGCGGCCGCCTGGTGCAGCAGCAGATCGAAGGCGGCGAGCTCACGACGCGCGCCGCCGGCACGCAAATCCGCCGCGAAGCGCTGACCTACTTCGCCGAAGCCCAGGAAGCCGATCTTTCGCGCGCCCACGGTGCCCGCCTAGGCCCAGTACATGCGCGTGGGATTGTCCACCAGGATGCGCCGGCGCACGCCCGCGTCCGGGCACATCTCGCCGAGCAGGTCCACGAGCTCGCCGTCGTTGGGCATGTCGCTGGTGATGTTCGGATGCGGCCAGTCCGTGCCCCAGAGCAGCCGGCCCGCATCCACGGCGATCAGCGCCTGCGCGAACGGCACGGCATCGCGAAATGGCCGTTTGCCTACCGACACGCGCTCGGCGCCGCAGATCTTGATCCACGCCCGCGGGTTGTCGCGAAACAGATTCAGCAGCGCCTGGAACGGCTGCTGCGCGAGCCCGTCCGCTGCCCTGACGCGTCCCATGTGATCGATGATGAACGGCACGTCGATGCGTTCCAGCAGCTCACGTTGTTCGAGCAGGTCGCCGGCGTCGAAGTGCAGCACGATGTGCCACCCCATCGGCTTGATGCGCGCCAGCAGCCGGTAGAAAACATTCAGATCGGGCACGCCGCCGAGATGCTTGACGAAGTTGAAGCGAATCCCGCGAATGCCGCCGGCGTGCAAGCGTGCGAGCTCGCGATCCGTGATCGTGTCCTCGACCACGGCGACGCCGCGATATTTGCCGCCGCTAGAAGCGATGGCATCGAGCGTCACGTCCATGATGCTGCCGTGACAGCTGGCGTGCACGATGACGGCGCGGCTGACGCCGAGTCGCGCATGCAACGCCCGCAGGTGCTCGACCGGCGCATCGGGTGGCGTGTAGCTGCGATCGGGCGCATAGGGAAATGTCGCCGCGGGGCCGAAGACGTGGCAATGGGCGTCGCAGGCGTCGGGCGGCAAAACGAGTTGCGGCCTGACCGGATTCGGATCCGGCGGCAGGCAACTCTTGTTCGGGTCCCGGCTCACTTCACCTGGTCCGGATCGTCAAAGTACCGAAGTCCCGCCGCCGCGAGTTTGTCGCGCATGCCGTAGATGTCGAGCCCGAGCTCGCCCGTCCTGAGTCGCGCGCGGGTCGCGACCTCCTTGTCTTCGCGCTGCTGTGAAGCCAGCGCCACTTCCGCGGCCTTTGCGGCCGGCACCACCACCACGCCGTCGTCGTCGCCGACGATGACATCGCCGGGAAACACCTGCGCCCCGGCGCAGGTCACCGGCAGGTTCACCGAACCCACGGTGGCCTTGATCGTGCCCTTGGCGTGCACCGCCTTCGACCACACCGGGAAGTTCATCTGCTGCAGCTCGGAAATGTCGCGCACGCCCGCGTCGATGATCAGCCCCAGGCCGCCGCGCGCCCGGAACGAGGTGGCCAGGAGTTCACCGAAAAATCCGTGATCGTCGGGCGACGACACCGCGAACACCACCACGTCGCCCGCCTGGAGCATCTCCGCGGCGACGTGCAGCATCCAGTTGTCGCCCGGGTGCCCGAACGCCGTGACCGCCGTACCGCACACGCGCGCGCCGGGGTAGATAGGCCGCATGTAGGGCGCGAGCAGACCGGTACGGTTCATGGCCTCGTGAATGGTCGCGACGCCGAAGCGCGCAAGCGCCTGTACTGCGTCCGCGGGCGCGCGCTTCACGTTGCGTACCGCGATACCGGTTTTTCCGCTCATGTCCCGTCCTTCAGGTATGCCAAATGTCGCCCGGAATCAGCACCTCACCACGCATCAGCAGCCGCGCCGTGCGCAGCAGCGAGGCGCGCGCCACCTCCGTCGGCTTCGTGGCGCTCATCTCGAGCACCACGGTGAACTCACCGGTGGGATGCTGCACCGAGAAAGTCTTGAGCGGGCCCGGCGGCACCCGCGCGACTCGATGCGCGACCGTACCGTCGGTGACCGCCGCGGTGGCCGCGGTCACGGCGCCGAGCACACCCACCGCCGAGTGGCAGTCGTGCGGAATGAAGAAGCGCGTGTTGAGGTGCCCGCCCTCGCCACCTCCCGAGGATCGTGGCGCCGACGCCAGGCACATCTTCGGCACGACCTTCTTCGTCACGTCGCCGAGTTGCATCGCGGGGCCGGCCTGCAGGCGGATCGACTCGATGCGCTTCTTGAGGGCCGTGTTCGCATTCAGATCGTCGCGCGACTCGTAACCGGTGACGCCGAGATCCGCGGCCAGCATCACCACCACCGGCATGCCATTGTCGATGCAGGTCACGTCGACATCGTCGAAACGGTCGACGAGATTTCCGGTCGGAAACAATGCGCCGCACACCGAGCCGGCGGTGTCGAGAAAAGTAATGTTGACCGGCGCCGCGGTCCCCGGGACGCCGTCGATGCGCGCGTTGCCGGCATATTCGACGCGCCCGCCCGGCGTCTGCACTTCGATGTCACAGAGTGTGCCGGTGTTTTGCGTCAGCACGCGCAGCGTAGTGGTGTCGCCGCGTGCCTTCACGATCCCGCTCTCGATCGCGAATGGGACCACCGCCGCAAGCATGTTGCCGCAGTTCGGCGTGGTGTCGACCACCGCCTCGCGCGTCGAGACCTGTGCGAACAGGAATTCCACGTCCACGCCATCCTTGCCCGGCGAGACGATGCCGACCTTGCTCGTCAGCGGGTCCGCGCCACCGATGCCGTCGATCTGGCGCGCGTCCGGGGAACCCATCACGGCCAGCAGCACGCGGTCGCGCGTCGCGATGTCAGCGGGCAAGTCGCCGGCCCGGAAGAACGGGCCATGCGACGTGCCGCCGCGCATGAAGTGGCAGGGTATCGGGCGCTGCATAGAAGGCGCATATAGTAGCAGCGCGCAGCGCCGGCGCCGGTTGCGCCCGGCGTCGAGAGTCTTGCCGTGGCGATCGAATTCCGCGGCCATTCCGGCCGCGGAATTCAGCCGGGCATCAGAAGCTCCAGGTCGCGCTCACGCTGTAGGTTCTCGGACGCGCATAAATGATCTCGGCATAACCGGACGCGGTGGTGAGCGAGGATGTTCCGGCCACCGGATACAACTCGTCGGTCAGGTTGACGCCACTCAGCATGATGCGCCACTTGTCGTCGCCCGACGCGAGCGTGAGCGACGCGTTGACCAACGTGACGTCGTCGTTCTGGGCGATTTCCACCGAGTTGCCGGCATCGAAGAACTGGCTGGCGGTGTAGCTGACGTCGGCTCGCGGCGTGAAGTGCAAGTCTTGTCCGACATTGAATGAATACGAGAGACCCAGATGCCCCTGCCACTCCGGCGTGAACGGCAGGCTGCTGTTCAAGTTCGCGGTGGCGGTGGGCGTCACCGGTCCGAATGGCGGCGGAGGCGTGATGCTGTCGAACTTGGCATCGAGATAACCCACGCTGCCGTCGAGCCGGAATTCGGGCGTCGGCGCGTAGTCGACCTCGATTTCGCCGCCATCGATCGAGGCTACGCCCGCGTTGAACAGCAGCGGCACTACACCCAGGCGGTAGGTCATCTGGATGTCGTCGTAGTCCGAAGAGAAGGCGGCGATATTCAGGCGCAGGTTGTCGCTCGGATTGAGCTTGAGTCCCAGCTCGATGGTTTCGGCCGTTTCCGGCTCGAACGAGATCGGCGCATTGCCCGGAGGCGCGGCGTTGTAGCGCTGGTTGAATCCACCGCTCTTGAAACCATCCGACCAGCTCAGGTAGGTCATCACGGCGTCGTTGAAACGGTACTGAGCGCTCACGGACTTGGTGGTCGCGGTGAACTCACGCTCGAAGCGGTTGGTCGTGATGAACAGGCATCCGGTCTGGGTCGGCGGCGGGCCGGCGAACGGACAAAGCGCCGTCGGCGCGCTCGGCTCGCCTCGCGTGGCCGGCGCGACGTTGAACATCGTCGCCTGCAGACCCTTGGTCTCCTCGGTGTAACGCGCGCCCGCCGACACACTGAACGCATCGGTGATCTCGTACGTCCACTCTGTGAATGCAGCTTTTGCTTTCGCGTCCATGGAGACGCGCTGCGTGTCGTAGGAAGTGCCCGGATTACCCAGCGGCACGAGCAGTCGATCGAATGAATCTTCGTCGAAGTAATACAGCCCGACGACACCGTCCAGCTTCGCGGTATCGACCAGCCCCTGGAACTCCTGGCTGAACTGGTCACTCGAGCTGTTGTAGTTGGTGTGCAGGATCAGCAGCGGCGTGTTGTCCGCATCGCGCGTGCCGGTCCAGTGCAGGCGCCGGTCGGCCGTGATGGACTTGAAGGAGAAGGTGTCGTTCACCTCCCAGTCGACCACCAGTGATCCACCCTGATTCTGGAGCGTGCTGGAGGCCGGGTACGTTCCGCCGTTCTTGAACGGGCCGAGGTATTGCGCATCGTTGCCGCAACGCGGATCGGCGAGCGGCCCAACGAGTACCGGCGGTGGCAGCGGATCGATCATGTTGGGGCAGCCCGCCGCCTGGCTCGCGGCGCCGACGAAAGTTGCCGCCTCGTTCATCGTGCGGAATACGAACGGCGAGCCGTTCTCGTTTTCCGCGGTGTAATCGCCACGCAGCGTGATGCTCAACTGGTCCGAGGGCTTGAAACGCAACCCGAACTGGCCGGTCCACATGTCCTCGTTGCCGAGGTCCACTCCGTCCGAAACACGCGTGACGTACCCGTCACGTTGCCGCGTACCCAGCGATACGCGCGCCGACCATGTGTCACTGAGCGGCAGGTCGAACGCGCCATAGGCCTCAAACAGGTTGTCGCTGCCGAATCCCAGGCGCACGGAATTTCCCGCGCCGGCGCCAGGCGCATTTGTCGTCAGCAGCACGGCGCCGCCGATGGTATTGCGCCCGAACAGTGTTCCCTGCGGACCGCGCAGGACCTGAACGCTCGCGATATCGCGGAATTCCATCGCACCGCCGACCGAACGGCCCATGTACACGTCGTCGATATAGATGCCGACGCCTGGATCCACCGCGGGTGTGGCGTCTGTCTGGCCGATGCCGCGGATGAACACCTGCGCCGCGGAGTTGTTGCCCGTCAGCGTGCCGTAGGAATGGAACTGCAGATTGGGCGCCACCTTGTCGAGATCGGTGGTGCTCACCACCTGCTGCCGTTCGAGATCGTCGGCGCTCAACACGGTGATCGCGACCGGTGTGTCCTGCAGGCTTTCTTCGCGGCGGCGCGCGGTCACCACGACGGCCTCGAGGTTTTCGGCTTCCTCGGCGGCGGGCGCTGCCGGTTGCTGCGCCTGCGCGTTCACCGCGGGCAAGCCCAGCAGCGCCAGGGCAGGAAGCGATACGCGCAGGATCCACGCGAATAATTTCTGTCTTGTCGAGTCAAACATTTCCATGATTACCCCCCAGGAGGAAGATGTTTGTATGTAGTACATACTATTAGCGTTGCCAGCGAAATGGCAAGCGGGTACATTCGCGCGCCAGCCAAAGAGTCAGATGGAAACAGCGATGCCGCGCCAGTCGAACGCCAAGGTCGTGCAAGCAGACGAAGACCTCCAGGGCCCGGAGCTCATGTTCCAGGAACTGGATGGCCTGCTCGGTTACCGCCTGCGTCGCGCGCAGGGTGCGATGCACCGCGACTACATGTCGACCGTCACCCGCGGCCTGGATCTCACTCAGAAGCAGACCGCGACTCTGTGGTTGATCAACGCCAATCCCGGCGTCGCGCAGGTTTCTCTCGCGGCTGCCCTCGGGATGGACCGCGCCACCATGATGGCCGTCACCGACCGGCTGGAAGAACGGGGTCTGCTGGTGCGCAGGCGTTCGATGGTCGACCGGCGCCGCCAGGAGCTGTACCTGACACCGGCCGGCCAGAGCGCGTTGCGCAAGCTCAAGACACGGATCGCCGAACACGAGGCGCGCTTCAAGGCGCTGTTCAAGCCAGGCGAGCTGGCGGCGTTGCTCGCCGCACTGGAAAGATTCCGGGAACTGGGTTGATCCCGGCGACTCGACCGGACGCTGTGCGTCGATGAGTGTTTCATTCGAGATCCACGACGGCATCGCCCTCGCCCTGGTCGACCGCCCGCCGGTCAACGCCATCGATGCCACGGTGCGCGCGGGACTGATGGACGCCGCGAGGCGGGCCGCTGAAATTTCCGCGGTGGGTGCGCTGGTCATCGCCTGCCGCGGCCGCACTTTCATGTCGGGCGCCGACCTCGCCGAACTCGGCGGAGTGATTCCCCCACCTTCATACGCCGACGTGCTGTCGGCCCTCGAGAATTGTCCGAAACCCGTGATCGCGTCGCTGCACGGAACCGCGCTCGGCGGTGGCCTGGAAATCGCAATGGCCTGCCATTATCGCTGCGCGACGGCGGGCGCACGCATGGGCATGCCGGAAATCACGCTCGGCATCCTGCCCGGTGCGGGTGGCACGCAACGGCTGCCTCGCCTCGTGGGTACGCTGCACGCTCTCGACATGCTGATCTCGGGCGCGCCCATCGACGCGGCGCGTGCCAAGGGGCTCGGGCTCATCGATGAAATCGCCGGCGAAGATCCGATCGTCGCGGGGCTGGATTACGCGCGGCGCCTGTTGAAATCGGGCGCCGGACCGCGACCCACCCGCGCACTCTCGGGACGCGCAACCCCGCTGGACAAGGAGGCGATCGCCGGGGTGCTGGACCGGCATGCGCGCAGCCTGAAGGGCCGAACTACCCAGGACATCGTCATTCAGGCGATCCGCGCCTCCGCCAATACGGATTTCGAGGCGGGCCTGAAACTCGAGGCGGCGCTGTCCGCCGAGTCGTTGCGATCCGCCGAATCGCTGGCGCTGCGGCACGTGTTCTTCGCGGAGCGTGAATGCGGTCGTGTACCCGGCCTGGCGGCCGCGGGCACGCGCGAGATCCGCAAGGCGGTCGTCGTGGGCGCTGGAACGATGGGCACCGGCATCGCAATGGCCCTGGCAGACGCCGGCATCGAGACGTCGCTGGTGGAGCGCGATGCGCCCGCCCTGGCGCGCGGACTCGAGAACATCCGCTCCAACTACAACGGCGCCGTGCAGCGCGGGCGACTCGATGCCGCGGCCGCCGAAGCGCGCATCGGCCGGATCCGCGGTTCACTCGAACCTGGTGTCGCCAGCGACGCCGACCTCGCCATCGAAGCCGTATTCGAAGACCTCGATCTCAAGCGTTCGCTGCTCGCGCGCCTCGATCCGATTCTGCCGGAGCACGCCGTTCTCGCCTCGAACACCTCGAGCCTGTCGCTGGGCGTGCTCGCCGATTCCACCCGCCGCCCGGACCGGGTGATCGGTTTGCATTTTTTCAGTCCTGCCAACGTCATGCGCCTGCTCGAGATCGTTCGCGGCGCGCGCACGTCGAACCAGACCATCCTCGCGTCGCTGGCGCTTGCCAAGACCCTGCGCAAGATCGGCGTCGTGGTCGGCGACGGCTTTGGTTTCGTCGGCAACCGGATGATGCTGGACGGATACTTCCGCGAGTCCGAGCTGATGTTGCTGCAGGGCGTGGCGCCGTCGCGCATCGACACGGTCATGGAAGCCTTCGGCTTTGCGATGGGGCCTAACAGGGTCAACGACATGGCGGGCATCGACGTCGGCACGCGGGTACGCACCGAGCTGCTGCGGCGTGCGGCGCGGCCGGCGCCCTACCACGTGGTCTCGGACGCGCTCACGGCGCTCGGCCACCTGGGCCAGAAATCCGGCCGCGGCATCTACCGTTACGTGACCGGCGATCGCGCGCCGCATCCGGAGCCGGAGCTCGAGCCGCTGATCGCCGCGCTGGCGGCGAAACACGCGATCGCGCCGCGTGACGTGTCGGACACGGAAATCGAACGCCGCTGCGTATTGCAGCTGGTCAACATCGGTGCGGCCATCCTCGCCGAAGGCCTCGCCTACCGCGCCAGCGACATCGACGTGATCTGGACCTCCGGCTACGGCTTCCCGCGCTGGCGCGGCGGTCCCATGCACTACGCCGATTCGCTGGGCCTCAAGGAAGTCGTCCGGCAGATGCGCGAGCTCGCGGGCACCGGCGGCGATTCGTACTGGTCGGTTTCCCGCCTGCTGCTCGAGCTCGCCGAGGGCGGCCGCAGCTTCGCCGATTGGGATCGCGAACGCCGCGTCTAACTTGTTGCGCGATTAGTATGTGTTACTTACTATCGGCGCGTGCGTACTCAGGTGGTCATCATCGGGGCCGGTCCCGCGGGAATGTTCCTCGCGCACCTGCTGCACCAGGCGGGCGTCGACGCCGTGGTCCTCGAGATGCGCAGCCGTCCTTATGTCGAAGGCCGCGTGCGCGCGGGCGTGCTCGAACAGCACACGGTCCGTCTCATGCACCGGCTCGGTATCGGAGCCCGCGTCTCGCGTGAAGGCCTGGTGCACGCCGGCACCACGCTGAGCGTCGACGGCGACCCCTTCCACGTGAATTTCTCCGACCTGACCGACGGCGGCGCCGTCACGGTCTACGGCCAGTCGGAGGTGATGAAGGATCTCAACCTTTCGGCGGACCGACGTGGCATCAAGGTGATCTACGAGGCCGCGGACGTCGTGCCTCACGACCTCGACTCCCGCGAGCCGGTGGTCACCTGGACGAAGAACGGTGAGCCGCAGCAGCTCGAGTGCGATTTCGTGGCCGGTTGCGACGGGTACCACGGTGTATGTCGCGCCAGCATCCCGGCCCGGGACGTCGAAGCATTCGAACGCGTCTATCCATTCGGCTGGCTCGGAATCCTCGCCGACGTGCCGCCCTGCAACCACGAATTGATCTACGCGAATCACTCGCACGGATTCGCGCTGGCCTCGATGCGTTCAGCCACCCGGAGTCGCTGCTACCTGCAGTGTTCGCTCGAGGACCGGGTGGAGGAATGGAGCGATCAGCGCTTCTGGGACGAGTTCACCGAGCGCATCGGCGGGCAATTCTCCACGCGCATCACCCGCGGCCCTTCGTTCGAGAAGTCCATCGCGCCGCTGCGCAGCTTCGTGTGCACCACCATGCGCTGGGGCCGGCTGTTCCTCGCCGGCGATGCGGCGCACATCGTGCCGCCGACGGGCGCCAAGGGTCTCAATCTTGCGGTCGCGGACGTGGTGGTGCTGGGCGATGCGCTGGCGGCGTGGTACGGCGCGGGCGACGACTCCGGGCTCGAAACCTACGCGAAGCGCGCGCTCGATCGCGTCTGGAAGGCAGAGCGATTCTCCTGGTGGCTGACGAATCTCACGCACCGCTTTCCGGACATGGACGTATTCGAACGCCACATGCAGATCGCGGAGTTCGCCTACCTGCGGCAATCGCGCGCGGCGCAGACCTCGTTCGCCGAAAACTACGTCGGACTGCCGCTCGATTACTGAGCGCCCTACAATTCGTCGCCCTGTTGCGGCGTTTCGCTCGAAATCGAAACCATTTCGGGCATCATCGAGCTTGCGACGAGAGGGCTTGGGAAGCTGCTGTCACTCCAAGGGGAATACATGGCCGCGCCGCGTGATTACGAATCCATTCCGGGCACCTACGTGTACGACGCCGAGCGCGGGCGCGTCGGTTATCACCTCAACATGTTCTGCATGTCGCTCAACGATCCGAAGAACCGCGAGGCGTTCAAGGCCAACGAGTCGGCCTACCTCGACCGCTTCCCGCTCACGCCCGAGCAGAAAGAGTCGGTACTGAAGCGCGACTGGTTAGGCATGCTGAAGGTCGGCGGCAACATCTACTACACCATCAAGATCGCCTTCTGCGACGGCCTCACCTTCCAGGATGTGGCCGGCATGATGTGCAGCATGCCGAAAGAGGAGTACGCGAAGATGATGATGGCCGGCGGCCGCTCGCCTGAGGGCAATCGCTACAAAGAGGAAGGAAAGTAATGGCGCGGATCGTCGGCGGCATCGCCTGCTCGCACGTTCCCGCCATCGGCGCCGCGCTGGACAAGGGCAACGCGGGCAATCCTTACTGGAAGCCGTACTTCGACGGCACGATTCCGGCGCGCGAGTGGCTGGCAAAGATCAAGCCCGACGTCGCCATCCTCATCTACAACGATCACGCCAACGCGCTGTCGCTGCAGATGATCCCGACATTCCTGATGGGCACGGCGGAACTGTTTCCCGTCGCCGATGAAGGCTTCGGTCCACGCCCCGTTCCGCCGGTGTACGGTCATCCGAAACTCGCCTGGCACCTGATCGAGAATCTCATCCTCGACGAGTTCGACATGACCATCGCCAACGAAATGCCGGTGGACCACGGTCTCACGGTGCCGCTGTCGGTGACCTGCGGCCAGGTCGACCGGTGGCCGTTCAAGGTGATCCCGCTGTGCGTGAACGTCATCCAGTACCCGCCGCCCACCGGCGTGCGATGTTTCAAACTCGGTCAGGCGATCCGCCATGCGGTGCAGGAATTCCCCGAAGACCTGCGCGTCGTGGTGTACGGCACCGGCGGCATGTCGCACCAGCTGCAGGGTGAGCGCGCCGGCCTCGTGAACCAGGATTTCGACGCGATGTTCCTCGACGGCATGGTCAACGACCCGCAGAAGCTCACGAAGCTCACGCACACCGAGTACATGCGCGAGTCGGGATCCGAAGGCATCGAAATGGTGATGTGGCTGGCGATGCGCGGCGCGCTCGGCGGCAATGTGCGCGAGGCGTATCGTTTCTATCGCGTGCCGACTTCGAACACGGCCTCCGGACTGCTGTGCCTCGAACCAACGGAGTAAGGAAATGAAGATCTGTGTCGCCGGACAAGGCGCGTTCGGCATCAAACACATCGAGGCCATCCAGAAGATCTCCGGTATCGAGATCGCGACACTCGCCGGCGGCAGCCCGGACTCGACCCGCGAGGTGGCACAGAAGTTCGGCATTCCGCATTGGTCCACCGATCTCGGCGAATGCCTCAAACAACCCGGCGTCGAGGCCGCCATCCTCGCCACTCCCACGCAGATGCACGCACGCCAGGGCATCCAGTGCCTGCGCGCCGGCAAACACGTGCAGATCGAAATTCCCGTGTCCGACAACCTCGAGGACGCGGAAGAGCTCGCGCGCGCGCAGAGGGAAACCGGCCTCATCTGCATGGGCGGCCACACGCGCCGCTTCAATCCCTCGCACCAGTGGGTGCGCAGGAAGATCCTCGCGGGTGAGCTCAAGATCCAGCAGATGGACGTGCAGACTTATTTCTTCCGGCGCACCAACATGAACGCGCTGGGGAAGCCGCGCAGCTGGACCGATCATCTGCTGTGGCACCACGCCTGCCACACCGTCGACCTCTTCCAGTACCAGACCGGCGAGACCGCGAGCGTGGCGCGCGCCGTGCAGGGCCCGCTGCACCCGGATCTCGGCATTGCCATGGACATGAGCATCCAGATGAAGGTGCCGGGCGGCGCAATCTGCACGTTGTCGCTGTCGTTCAACAACGATGGCCCGCTGGGTACGTTCTTCCGCTACATCTGCGATAACGGAACCTATATCGCGCGTTACGACGAGCTCATCGACGGCAAGAACAATCCCATCGATGTCTCGAAAGTGGACGTGTCGATGAACGGCATCGAGTTGCAGGATCGCGAGTTCTTCGCCGCCATCCAGGGCAGGCGCGAGCCGAACGGCAGCATCCACCAGGTGCTGCCGGCCATGCGGACACTCGACACGCTGGAGAAGTCACTGCTCTAATGCGGGCATGACACATACCCTGCGCCGCTCGTTGCCGATTTTCCTGTGCCTCGTCGTCGCCGGCATCTCGAGTTCCGCCGAGTTCAAGGGCGATCCACCGCACGCCTGTGAATACTGCGAGGGCTGGAGCAAGCCGCATGAGCCGTTCCGCATCTTCGGCAACACATGGTACGTGGGCAGCGCGCTCTCCTCGATCCTGATCACCTCCGACAAGGGCCACGTGCTCATCGACGGCGGGCTCACGCAGACCGCGCCGCAGATCGCGGCGAACATCGAGAAGCTGGGATTCAGGCTCGCGGACGTGAAGTTGATCCTGAACTCGCACACCCACTACGACCACGCCGGAGGCATCGCCGCCCTGCAACGCGCGAGCGGCGCGCAGGTCGCCGCAAGCCCCCGGAGCAAGCTCGCACTCGAGCGTGGCGGCCCAATGGAAGACGATCCGCAATTCGCCTTCGGACCGGAGCACAACCACTTTCCCGCTCTGAAGGGCGTGCGCGCGATCCGCGACGGCGAGACGCTCCGCGTCGCGGACCTTGCAATCACCGCCCACTTCACGCCGGGCCATACCCCGGGCGGTACCTCGTGGACCTGGACGTCATGCGAGGGCGACCGCTGCATGAGCATGGCCTATGCGGACAGCCTGAATTCCGTCTCGGCGCCTGGATTCCGCTTCACGGGCGATGCCACGCACGCCAGCCGTTTGCCAGAATTCGAGAAATCCATTGCCGCGGTCGCGGCACTGCCCTGCGACATTCTGTTGGCTCCGCACCCCGAGCTGATCGACATGGACGCCAGGCTCGCGACGCGCAAGCAAGGCGATCCGGATGAGCGTGCATTCTTCGATCGCGACGCCTGCAAGCGGTACGCGGCCGGCGCCAGCGAGCGCCTCGCCAAGCGCGTCGCCGAGGAACACGCCGCGAAATGAGCGTTCCGACGATTCGGTGCCTGAAGACCATCGGTGCGCGCGAGTTCGACGGGCTGTGCCGCGTGCTGATGGATTGCGTCGACGGCGGCGCCTCGGTGAACTTCATGTGGCCCATCACGCGTGCAAAGGCCGAGGCATTCTGGAACGGGGTGGCCGAAAGCCTGGGCCGCGGCGAGCGCGCGCTGGTCATCGCGCAGGACGCGGACGGCGAGATCCTCGGTACCGCGCAGGCCATCTGGGCGCCGCAGGAGAACCAGCCGCACCGCGCGGACATCGCCAAGATGCTGGTGCGCCGGAATGCCCGTCGCCACGGCGTCGGCGCACTGGTGCTGGCCGCGGCGGAACGCGTCGCGCTCGAGGCGGGCCGCACGTTGCTGGTGCTCGACACCGCCAGCGCGGATGCCGAACGGCTCTACGAACGTGCCGGGTGGCAACGTGTAGGTACAGTGCCGAAGTACGCACTGATGCCCGACGGCCCCTTCTGCAGCACCGTGTTCTATTACAAGGATCTGCAGTCGCGCTAAGCTCCCGCGGCATGCGACGCCGGGATTTCCTCCAACACCTGGGCGCGGGCTCCGCGCTCGCGTTCCTGCCCTCATTCACGCGCGACGCCTTTGCGGCCAATGCCGCCGACGAAAGTTTGCTGATCAGCGAAGTCGAGGTCCTGAAGCTGTCCGGGACACACGAGTTGGTGCGCGGTCTCAATCGCCAGTTCCAGGTGCAGCCGCTGCACGTTTACGAAGAACGCCGGCCCAAACCTTTCAAGGATCCAGCGGAAGGCACCAAGCCGGAACGCCTGCCGCTCACCCACTACTACGTCCGCATTCGCACCCGGGGCGGCGCCGAGGGCTTGTACGGACTGATCGAAAAGGAGGCTTTGCCGCCGTTGCTGGCCAACCTGCGGCCGCTGCTGATCGGCCAGCACGCGCTGGCCGTGGAGCGCCTGTGGGACCAGATGTACCGCTCCAACCGGCATTCGCGCGCCGGGCACTACATGATGGCCATCAGCGCCATCGACAACGCGCTTTGGGATCTGCGCGGTCGCGTGTTCGGCGCGCCGGTGTTCCGCTTGTTAGGCGGGCCGACGCAGATGCCGGTGCCGGTGTACGGCAGCTGCCTCGGGTTCTCGATCGATCCACCGCTGGCCGCGAAGCGCGCGGCGCAACTCAGGAAAGACGGTTTCATCCGCCAGAAATGGTTCATGGGCTACGGCCCCGGCGATGGCGCCCGCGGCATGGACCTCAACGTGCAGCTGGTGAAGTCGCTGCGCGAAGCCCTGGGCGACGACGCGCAGATCATGTTCGACGCCTACCAGGGCTGGGATCTGCAATACGCCATCGAGTGGTGCCGCAAGGTCGAACAATACCGCCCGTACTGGATCGAAGAAGCCGTCCCCATGTCCGATCTCGAGAGCTTCATCCGCCTGAGCCAGTCGACCAGCGTGCCCATCGCCACCGGCGAACATCTCTACGGCCGCTGGGAGGCCGAACAATTCTTCAAGGCCAACGCCATACAGATCATCCAGGCCGATCCCGAGTGGTGCGGCGGCCTGTCGGAAACCGTCAAGGTGGCCCACCTCGCCTCGGTGCACGGTGTCAAACTACTGCCGCATTGTCACAACATCCATGCCGCGCTCGCGGTGGTCGCCAGTCAGTCGCCCACCGTGTGTCCCTTCGGCGAATACCTGATCAACTACGTGCCGGAGAAACTGCATTTCATCAAGGAGCCGCCGCTCACCGGCAACGGCCTGGTGCAGCTGCCGGAGAAGCCGGGATTCGGCATCGAGCTCGACCCCGCGAAGGTCGAGAAGCAGGAAGTGTTGACCACCCTCTGAGCGGAACCGAATGAACTACAAGCGATTGACCGCACTATTCTTCTTGTCCCTTGCCCTGTGTCTCGGCGGCGCCGCGCACGCGGCCGGCATCACGGCAAGCCGGCAGACCACGGCCTCGAAGCAGGCGCGCGCCGGCGAGACCGAGTTCCGCGCGCTGTACAAGGAGCTCGTCGAGATCAACACCACGCTCTCGGTGGGATCGTGCACCGAGGCGGCCAATGCGATGCGCGCTCACCTGTTGGCCGCGGGTTACGCCGCGGGCGACGCGCAGGTCATCATTCCGCCCGGCCGCCCGAAAGACGGCAATCTCGTCGCGCTGCTCGCCGGCAGCAATCCGAAGCTCAAGCCCGTGTTGCTGCTCGCGCACATCGACGTGGTCGAAGCCAATCGCGCCGACTGGGTGCGCGATCCCTTCAAGCTGGTCGAGGAAGACGGCTTCTTCTACGCGCGCGGTTCCTCGGACGACAAGGCCATGGCGGCGGTATTCGCCGACTCGATGATTCGCTTCAAGCGCGAAGGTTTCCGGCCGAAGCGCGGTGTCAAGCTCGCGCTCACCTGCGGCGAGGAGACGCCAAACAACTTCAACGGCGTGCGTTTCCTGGTGGAGAATCATCGCGACCTGATCGACGCCGCGTTCGCGCTCAACGAAGGCGGCGGCGGCCGCTACGACCAGCAGAGCGGCGTGTACCGCTACGTATCGGTACTCGTGGCCGAAAAGGTTTACCAGGACTTCACCCTGAGCACCTCGAACCCCGGCGGTCACTCGTCGCGTCCGATGCCGGACAACGCCATTTACCA
>Ga0207675_100001380_pt1 | contig 24344 bp, 19 predicted proteins | sample KBSSwiS42_FD_184305 | JGI IMG/M metagenome (GOLD analysis project Ga0207675, IMG submission 184305) | Switchgrass rhizosphere microbial communities from Kellogg Biological Station, Michigan, USA - KBS Switchgrass S4-2 (SPAdes) (version 2) | ecosystem: Host-associated > Plants > Roots >...
TGGGGCAAGGCCACGAAGGCCGCGCCCACCGCGCCCGCGATGATGGCGGCGGGGATCAGCGACGGCCGCCACGCCCGCACCGGTATTGCAAGGATATGGCTGAGGGCGCGGGCCTTGATCAGGGAGCCAAAGCCAAGCGCGACAGCAAGACCAAGCGCCGGACAGGCCGCGATCCACAGGTCGGGCACCTCATTGCGGCGCACCGCGATCATCAGGGCGACGGTCAGTACCGCCTGCAGCGTGATCATGGCGATCGAGAGCCAGAGATTGCGCCCGCGCGCGAGATAGATCAGCGCCGCTTCGCTCACCACGGCCGGGGCGGCCAGAACCTCGGCCGCCAACAGCAATGCCAGCGGGCCGGTGCCGCTGACGAAGTGCGGGCCGACCAGCCCCATCACCGCTTCGCCCGGAATGGCCAGCGCCAGCGCGATGCCGACCTGGGCGGCGATGATCCAGAAACCGACCTGGCTCACCTGTTCGGCGATCGCGCGGTAATTGCGCTCCGCGACGTTGCGGGAGATGACGGGGCCGAGAATGGGCTCGAAACTGGTCTTGAGCTTTTGCGGCAGCGAGGCGACCTGCTGCGCCACATAATAAATCCCGGCGATATAGGGCGACGCGAACAGGCCGAGCAGCCACAGATCGAGCCGTCTCGTGCCCCATTCGATCGCATCGGCGGCGGCCAGCGGCAGGTTGCGCCGTGCCATCCTCCAGAGCTGGATCGGATGCGGGCGCCAGTTCTGCGGAGGGCCATAATGTTTGAGGAACGGCGAGATCGAGGCGATCATCGCCGCCAGCATCGCGGCGACATAGGCAAGGATGAGGCCGTCGCGGGCGGAATAGAAATAGAAGGCGGTCGCCGCGATGCTGATCGTCCAGGGCTCGATGATCGAGCGCGCACGGACGGTCGCGCCGATATCATAGCGGAAGGCGCAGGCGGCCAGCGCGATGTCGGCCAGCGCGATCGCAAAGATGATGAGCGGCAACAGGCGGTCAAGCCCGTTGATCTCGCTGTTCGGGAACATCGCGGCTGGAAAGGCGATCAGGGCGACGCTGACCAGCAGCGACGACAGGAAGGTCAGCAGCAGGGCGTCGTAGACGATGTGATCATGCTGGCGGCCACTGCCTGACAGCTGTTCGGCAAGGCCGCGCTTGAGGCCCAGGGTCGCGATCTGGGCGGCGAACTCGACGACCAGGACCGCGAGGGCGAAGCGGCCCAGCCGGTCGGCACCGTAAAGGCGGCCTGCGACAAACAGGAAGGGGATGCGCGCGCCGAGACGCAGCATGAAGCCGACGATGTTCGTCCGGCCGCCCTTCGCCAATGCCGCGAGGTCATCGACTTCGCGTACGGGCGTGTGCGGCGTCTGGGTAGTGTCGGCCGTGCTCAAGCGCCCCCGCCCCGAATTCGGATCGGCGCGATCATAGGCCCGGCGGACCTGCCAGCAAGCAAATTGCTCATTCGGGCTTGATCGGCCGGGCGAGCAGGGCGGATATGACCTGCGAGACGCTGGTCTGCCCTTCGAGCAAGGTGCAGACGGCCTCGGTCACCGGCATGTCGACGCCGGCCGTGATAGCCGCCGATCGCAGCACCGGTGCCGTGAAAGCGCCTTCCGCGACAGTGCGGCGGTCGGCGAGGAGCGCCGCTGCCGTCTGGCCCTCGCCCAGCCCCTTGCCGAAGGAAAAGTTGCGCGAGCTGGTGGAGGAGCAGGTCAGGACGAGGTCGCCGAGGCCCGAAAGGCCCGTCAAAGTCTCCATTCGAGCGCCGCGCGCCAGGCCAAAGCGCCGCATCTCGGCAAAGCCGCGCGCGATCAGGGCGGCACGGGCATTCTGGCCAAGGCCGGCACCTTCCACCACGCCGCAGGCGACGGCGAGGACATTCTTGACCGCGCCGCCGATCTCCGCGCCGACGACATCGGTCGACTGATAGGGGCGGAAGGTCGGGCGGCCGATGCGGGCGCACAGAGCCTCGGCAAGGGCAGCATCCTCGCAGGCCAGCGTGACGGCGGTGGGCAGGCCGCGCGCCACTTCATCGGCAAAGGTTGGGCCGGACAGCACGGCGATCGGCGCATCAGGGCATGCCTCGCGGGCGACCTCGCTCATGAGGAGGCCCGTGCCAGCCTCGATCCCCTTGGCGCACAGGATGAGCGGCGTCGCGCCGGCCGATGCGGCGGACACTATGCCGCGCAAATGCTGGGCCGGGGTGACGACCAGGATCAGGTCGCAGGCCGACAGCGCGGCCAGGTCTCCGGTGGCGCGGATCGAGGGCGCCAGGTCGATGCCGGGCAGGAACTGGCTGTTGCAATGCCGGGCGTTGATCGCGTCGACCACTTCGGGCTCGCGCGCCCACAGCAGAACCGGCGCCGCGCCGTCCTCGGCGGCGACCTGGGCCAGCGCCGTGCCCCACGCGCCCCCGCCTATGACCCCGATCGTCATGCCTTCACTCCCGCGCCGCGAACCTTTTGCGCGTCCGGATCGAGCGGCCAGCGCGGCCGTGCCGGAAACGACAGATCGTCGGTCAGACCCGCCGCGAGCCGCTCCGCCCCCGCCCAGCCGATCATGGCCGCATTGTCGGTGCAAAGCCAGAGCGGCGGCGCGACGAACGGCAGGCCAGCCTGTGCCGCCAGACCGCCAAGCGCGGCGCGGATCGCCTGATTGGACGCGACTCCGCCCGCAACGACCAGGGCGGAGGGCGACTCCATGGCTTCGATGGCGATGCGGGTGCGATCGACGAGGCAGTCGATCACGGCCTGCTGGAAACTGGCGGTGAGATCAGCCGCGCTCCACTGGCCCGACTGCCAGGCCCGCAGCACCGCGCTTTTCAGGCCCGCGAACGAGAAATTCGGGTCGGCACTGCCAGCGAGCGGGCGCGGCAATGGCACGGCGCGCGGATTGCCCGATGCCGCCATGCGTTCGACGGCCGGGCCGCCGGGGTGGCCGAGGCCGAGCAGCTTGGCGGTCTTGTCGAAGGCTTCACCAACCGCGTCGTCGATGGTGGTGGCGAGACGGCGATAGGCGCCGACGCCGCGCACCTCCAGCAACTGGCAATGGCCGCCCGACACCAGCAGCAGCAGATAGGGAAATTCGAGCGCCGGATCGGCGAGGCGCGGGCTCAGCGCATGGCCTTCCAGATGGTTGACGGCGATGAGGGGCTTGCCCGCCGCCATGGCGAGCGCCTTGCCGGTGACGAGGCCGACCATCACCCCGCCGATCAGGCCCGGCCCGGCGGTCGCGGCGACGGCATCGACTTGGCGCAGCGTCATGCCCGCCTCGGTCAGCGCCGCCTCGACCAGCGGGATCAGCGCATCGACATGCGCGCGCGCGGCGATTTCCGGCACCACGCCGCCATAGGGGCGGTGGGCTGCGTCCTGGGTAGCGAGGCGATGCGCCAATATCCGTCGGTCCGCGCATATCAGCGCGGCGGCGGTCTCGTCGCAGCTCGATTCCAGCCCGAGAATGACGGGGCCGTGGGAAAAGGTCATCGGGCTTTTCTCTATCGCCCATTGTGATTAGAGCAAGCAGCATATGTCCACTGCCATCCAGCCCTCCTTCTCGATGCCCTTCCGCATAGGCTCGCGCAGCTCGCCCCTCGCGCTTGTTCAGGCGCATATGGTGGCCGAGGCGCTCCGTGCCGCGCATGGCTGGGCGGCCGAAGCGCTGACGATCGTCACGGTGACGACCAGCGGCGACCGCATATTGGACCGACCACTCGCCGACATCGGCGGCAAGGCGCTCTGGACCAAGGAACTCGACCGTGCGCTCCTCAACGAGGAGATCGACTGCGCGGTCCACTCGATGAAGGATGTCGAGACGGTGCGGCCCGATGCGATCGCGATCGCCGCGATGCTGGAGCGCGCGGCGGTGGAGGATCGGCTGCTGGGCGCGCCGTCGATCGCGGCGCTGAAGGCGGGCGCGGTGGTGGGAACCAGCTCGCCGCGCCGTTCGGCACAGCTGCGCCGGCTGCGGCCCGACATCACGCCCATTCTTTTTCGCGGCAATGTCGCGACCCGGATCGCCAAGCTGGAGGCCGGGGACGCGGATGCGACCCTGCTGGCCGGGGCAGGGCTCGATCGGCTCGGCATGTCCGGCATGGGTGTGACCATCCCTATCACGCAAATGCTGCCGGCGCCGTCGCAGGGCGCGGTCGGGATCGAGATCCGCGCCGACAACAGCGATGCGCGCGCGCTGGTCGAGGCGATCGGCCATGCCGACACCTTTACCTGCGTGATGGCGGAGCGGGCGTTGCTCCTCGGCCTTGGCGGAACCTGCCATTCGCCGGTCGCCGCGCTGGCGCGCCTGGATGGGGGCGAGATCAACCTGCTGGCCGAAATCCTCGCGCCCGACGGCAGCGAGCATGTCGCCGGATCGGCGCGGTTCGCGCCGGGCGACGGCCAGGCCCCTGCCGCCCTTGCCCGCGATCTGCTCGCGCGCGCCAGTCCGGGGTTGCGCGCTCTGTTCGAGGCATGAGCGCCGTCGTCCTGATCCTGCGCCCGGAGCCGGCAGGCAGGCGGACGGCACAGCACATCATATCCCTCGGACTTGCGCCGATGCTCTACCCGCTGTTCGCCCTTGAAGCGGTCGGCTGGGCACCGCCCGCCGACAGTTTCGACGCACTGCTGCTGACCAGCGCCAACGCCGTGCTATTCGGCGGCGCCGCGCTCGCGCATTATCAAGATCTTCCGGTCTTTGCGGTGGGCCCCGCAACCGCGCGTGCCGCTATCGATGCGGGCTTTCGCGATGTGCACCCGGGCGGGGGCAATGTGGCCGCGACCGTGCCCATGATCGCGAGCGCGGGCCATGCCCATGTCCTCCATCCCTGCGGCGATATGGTGCGCCCCTATGATCCCTGCGGCCTCGATATCCGGCGCGTGGTGGTCTACCGGACCGTGCCAGCAGGGAATGCCGCCAGCCTCGCCGCGCTGTTGCCGGCGGAGGGCGAGCTGGCGGCGCTGGTGCATTCGCCGCGCGCGGGGGAGCGACTGGCGGCTCTGATCTCCCCGGCCGACCGCCGGCGGATCGCGATCGCTGCCATCAGCCCGGCGGCCGCCAAGGCCTGTGGGCAGGGCTGGCGCTCCATGGCCGTGGCTGTTGTCCCGGATGAGGACGCGTTGCTTGAATGCCTCCAGATGCTTGTTTGATCGAACGAATCGTTTAGTCTTGCGGTCGAATACAGATCGGGGCGCCATGACAACCGACGAGCATATATCACGACCAGCCGCCCGAGGTGGACTGGGCACGCGCATGTTGCTTGCACTCGTTCTGCTGGCATTTGTCGGGGGAGCGGTCCTCTCCGTCCTCGTGGCGACGCGCTGGAGCAGCTGGGTGCGTGGCCGCGATGCGAGCGACGTGGTGGCCAACGGCGTTGAGCCGGCCGAGAATGGCATGGCGGCGCTCGACTCGCGCGTCACCTTGCCCGAACTGCCGGTCGCGCCGACTCTGCTTGAGGCACAGGCAGCCCGCATCGCCGAGATGGAACAGCGCATGGCGCGCATCAGCCTGGCGGCGCAGGCGGCGTCCTTCAATGCCAATCGCGCTGAATCGATCCTGACCGCATTTGCAGTCAGGCGCGCCCTCGATGCGGGTCGCCCGCTCGGCTATGTCGAAGGGGCGCTCAGGATCCGTTTCGGCGAAGCGCAGCCAAAGGCCGTGGCGACGATCATCAATGCCGCGGCCGAGCCGGTAACGCTCGGCGATCTTCGTCTCGGCCTGCATGATATCGCGGCGGTTTCGCGCGGCAGCAGACGCGATGATGGCTGGTGGAGCGGCTTCTGGCGGGAACTGCGCGGCATGGCGGTCGTGCGCCGGGCCGGGACGCCCTCGCCCGAACCGGCACAGCGTCTTGAGCGGGCGTATCGGTCCATCGATGCGGGGCAGGTCGATGCCGCCATCGCGGAGTTGTCAGCGCTGCCGCCGCAGCCGGCCCTGACCCGCTGGCTGGAGATCGCACGGCGTTATAATGAAGCGCACCGGGCGCTGGATGTCATCGAGGCGGCCGCAATCCTGGAGCCGCGCATGCCGTCCGCGCTCGAAGCGGCAGCGGCGGCCGGCGCCCCGGTGGCCACAGACGCGCCTGTTCCGGCGCGGCGGTAGACTATTTTGAGGATGCGGGGGCGGGCTTCCCGGTCGCGGGAGGCTCGGCCTGCATGGCGCGCGCAACCTTCTCCGCCGCTTCCATCACCCGCAATATATTGCCCCCCGCCAGCTTGGCGAGATCGGCGTCGCTCCAGCCGCGCCGCATGAGTTCGACCAGCAGCCGGGGATAGGCATCGACCCCGTCCATGCCTTCGGGCAGTTGGGGCAGGCCGTCATAGTCGCCGCCCAGGCCGACATGGTCATGGCCCGCGACCTGCGCGATATGGTCGATATGGTCCGCGACCATGGCGACGGTCACCCTGGGCTGGGGATTGGCGGCGAGCCAGGCGTCGAGCGCGGCCTTCGCCTGGTCGGGCTCGCCAGTATAGAGGGTCGCAAGGCGCGCCTCCTCGCCCGCCCGCGCGCCGCCCCAGACCCGGCGTTCCTCGGAGATATATTGGGGCGCGAAATTGACCATGACGATGCCGTCATTTTTCGCGACCAGGCGCAGCACGTCGTCGGGGACATTGCGCGTGTGGTTGCACAGGGCGCGGGCGCTCGAGTGCGAGAAGATGACGGGTGCGCGGCTGGCGGCGATCGCATCGCGCATCACGCCCGTGCTGACATGGGCGAGATCGACCAGCATGCCGAGCCGGTTCAGCTCATGGACCACCGCCTTGCCGAAATCGGTGAGGCCCCCATGGACCGGCGTGTCCGTGGCGCTGTCCGCCCAGCTGATCGTCTTGAAGTGGGTGAGGGTGAGGTAGCCTGCGCCAAGGTCGTGATAGGCGCGCAGGACGGAGAAGCTTTCGTCGATCTGTCCGCCGCCCTCGACGCCGATCAGCGAGGCGATCCGGCCCGCGCGATAGGCTGCACGGACATCGGCGGCGGTGCGGGCCAGCGCGAAGTCCCTGGGGTAGCGGACGGCAAGCTGATGGACGAGGTCGATCTGTTCGAGGGTCTGCTTCACCTGTTCGAGGCCGGGCAGGCTGGCCGAGACATAGACCGACCAGAATTGCCCGCCGACCCGTCCGGCGCGCAGGCGCTCGATGTCCGTGTCATAGTCCTTGGGGTCGAGGTGCTTGAGGTCCATCGCCCAGCGCGCGTCGCCCGCCTTGTCGACCCGTGCCTCTGCCCAGTCATTATGGCCGTCGATGAGGGGCGTCGACTTCAGGATGCGGTCTACCCGGGCCATGTTGGCGGCGGGATCGGACGCCGCTGCCGGACTAGTGATGAGAGCGAGAGCGGCGAGCGACGGATAGAAGGTTTTCATGGAAAGCGACGATAGGGGGAGCAGGGGACGATATGCCAGCGTAAATATCAGGCCGTCAGGTCCAGCGGATGCCGCCCCGGCGCGACAGGAAGCGTTGCGGCGAAAATTCGCCGTGAACATGCAGTATCGACCCAGCCTCCGCCTTCTCGCCGTCAACCAGCAGGCCGACCGGTCCATCGCTGCGCAATGTGGCATTGGGATATGTGCCCAGCTGGACATTGGGGCCGTTTCTGAAATCGCCCGCCAGCCAGGCCCAGCCATGGGCGATGAGGTCGGTGGCCTGCTGCGCGACAATGCCCCGCAGCTCGATGCCGCCCGGCGCCGGCTGCAGATAGACGGCCTGATATTCCTCTGCCACGCCCTCGACGGCGATGGCATTGCCGGTCAGGGTTTCGGACAGTGCGCCCGGCACGCTGCTGGCCAGCCCCTTGAGATCGGTATTGCGCAGGTGCTCGCGCACATCGCCCCATGCGCTGGTCGGCCCGGCGACGATGCCGGCAAGGGCGCGAAACCGCTCGGCGGTGATGACGGGAATAGGCGCCGAGAACATGGATTCCCGCGCCGCCGTTCCCGCAAGCTCCAGGGCCGGCCGGTCGCCGTGCAAGGCGCGCGCGAGCAGGTTCATGGTCCCGCCGGGCAGGGCGAGTATGTGGCCGGCCCAATCGTCGAGGGCCCTGGCTACCGAGGAGATCGTGCCGTCGCCGCCATAGATGATGACGAGGCCGACACCGGCCGCGCTCGCCTCGTCGCCGGTGGGCGAGGGCTCCTCGCCCAGCGTGATGCGCCGGGCAATGGGACGACGTGCTTCAGCGAACAGCGTGGCGATACGGGCGAGCGTTTGCTCATTATGGCCCCCGCTCGACGCATTGGTAACCAGCCAGATGGGAGCTTTGTGAGCCATGAACGACCAAACGCCGGCATGAGGGAAAAGTGCCGTGCGGACGGCAAAGCAGCGCGAATGCCCATCAATTCTTGATTTTTCAGTCCGTACGCATAGGAGGGGCTCCGGATCACAGCATCGATCGACAGGGGACGCTCCGAGATGGCCGAATTCACTTTGCCCGCAAACAGCAAGATCAAAGGCAAGGGCACCGTGCACAAGGCTCCGAGCGGCGCTGGCAAGGTCCGGAACTTCAAGGTTTATCGCTACGATCCCGATTCGGGCGAGAATCCCCGCTACGACACATTCGAGGTCGATCTCGACAGCTGCGGGCCGATGGTGCTCGACGCGCTCATCAAGATGAAGAGCGAGCAGGATGCCTCGCTCACCTTCCGCCGCTCCTGCCGCGAGGGCATTTGCGGCTCCTGCTCGATGAACATCAACGGCTCGAACGGCCTCGCCTGCACCACTGCGATCGAGGATTGCAAGGGCGGCGAGATTCGCATCACCCCGCTGCCGCATATGGAGGTGATCAAGGATCTCGTCCCCGACTTCTCGCACTTCTATGCGCAGTACAGCGCGATCCAGCCCTGGCTGAAGACGGTGTCGCCGCCGCCATCGGGCAAGGAGCGCCTGCAGTCGCCGGACGACCGCGAGAAACTCGATGGCCTCTATGAGTGCATCCTGTGCGCCTGCTGTTCGTCGAGCTGCCCCAGCTATTGGTGGAACTCGGATAAGTTCCTTGGCCCCGCGATCCTGCTCCAGGCCTATCGTTGGCTCGCCGACAGCCGCGACGAATATACCGGCGAGCGGCTCGATGAGCTGGAAGATCCGTTCCGCCTTTATCGCTGCCACACCATCATGAACTGCTCGAACGCGTGCCCCAAGGGCCTTAATCCCGCGCGTGCGATCGGCGAAATCAAGAAGATGATGGTCGAACGCCAGCTCTGACAGCGCGAGTAGCATTCCTATGGCCGAGCTAGTGCAGGATGGTCCCTGGGCCGGATGGATTCGCTCTACCGATCCCGATCCGGACACGTTCCTTGGTTTCATCGGCCCCAGCTATGCGCGCCCGGAGGGTGGGAGCCGGGCGACGGTGATAGTGGAAACGCGGCCCGCGCATCGCAATCGCCTGAGCAAGCTGCACGGGGGCTTCATTGCCGCCGTGGCCGATCATGTCGGCTTTGCCGCGCTCAATGCCATGGGACGGCCGGAACAGCTGAACGGCGTTACCGTCGATCTCACCGTCCAGTTCATGGGGTTGGGCCGGATAGGGCCGCCGCTTCGCGCCGATGTCGAGATATTGCAGGAAACGGGACGTCTCTTTTTCGTGCGGATGACGTTCAGCCAGGAGGATGCGTCGGTCGCCGCAGCCACAGCGACGTTCCGAAAGGCGCGCGAGACGGCGTGACCGGGGTCCTCGACCGTTACGAGCGCCTCGTCGCTGCCGGCGAGATCAGGCCGGATGCCGACCAAAGGGCGGCCGCGGTGCAGCTCCACGCCATCGCCGCTGCGCTGGAAGCGGTGCCGCCGCGCGGCAGCATATTGTGGCGGATGCTCGGCAAGGTGCCCGAGCCGGTGCGCGGGCTCTATATGTGGGGCGGGGTCGGGCGCGGCAAATCGATGCTCATGGACCTGTTTTACGAGACGCTTGCGATCGGGCGGAAGCGGCGGGCCCATTTTCACGAATTCATGCTCGATGTGCATGACCGGCTGCGGGTCGCCCGGCAGTCGGAGAAGGGCGATCCGATCCCGCCGGTGGTCGCGAGCATCGCGGACGAGGCGCGCGTGCTCTGTTTCGACGAGATGGTCGTCAACAACATGGCCGACGCAGCGATCCTCTCGCGCCTGTTCGCCGGCCTGCTCGATGCGCGCGTGACGGTGATTGCGACCTCCAACCGCGTGCCCGGCGACCTCTACAAGGATGGCCTCAACCGGCAGCTGTTCCTGCCCTTCATCGACCTGCTGAAAGCGCGAATGGACGTTGTCGGGCTCAACGGCCCCACCGATTACCGGCTCGACCGGCTGGGTGACGCGGAGACATGGCTCGTACCCAATGGCCCTGCGGCGACGCAGGCGCTGAGCGGGACCTTCTTTCGCCTGACCGACTATCCCCCCGAAGACCGCGCCCATGTGCCCTCCGAGGAGCTGGCGGTGCATGGCGGCCGCTCCCTCCATGTGCCCAAGAGCCTGAAGGGCGTCGCGGTCTTTTCCTTCAAGCGGCTCTGTGCCGAGGCGCGCGGCGCCAGCGACTATCTCGCGATCGCGCGGCATTTCCACACTGTCATGATCGTGGGCATACCGACATTGGGGCCGGAGAATCGCAACGAAGCGGCGCGCTTCGTGACGCTGATCGATGCGCTCTATGAGTATAAGGTAAAGCTGCTGGCCTGCGCCGATGCCGAGCCGGAACTGCTCTATGCGACGGGCGACGGCGCCTTCGAGTTCCAGCGCACCGTCTCGCGCCTGATGGAAATGCGGTCGGAGGCCTATTTGGCGCTGGGGCATGGCGGTACAGAATAGTCACTATTGCTGTTGCGAATGAGTTGCAAAGATAGCGCGATATACCGGCTGAATCTTCATTGAAACCTTTTGCGAAAGCGCCTAAGCGGTCGCCAACTTTACCGCACTGACCGTGGCAGGAGGATTCAAATGGCCCGTAAGAAGATCGCGCTGATCGGCGCTGGCAATATTGGCGGCACGCTCGCGCATCTCGCGGCGCAGAAGGAACTCGGCGATATCGTCCTGTTCGACGTGGTTGACGGCGTCCCCCAGGGCAAGGCGCTGGACCTGTCGCAATGCGGCCCGGTCGAAGGCTTCGACGCCACTCTGACCGGTACCAATGACTATGCCGATATCGCGGGCGCGGACGTGGTGATCGTCACCGCCGGTGTGCCGCGCAAGCCGGGCATGAGCCGCGACGACCTGCTGGGCATCAACCTCAAGGTCATGAAGGCCGTGGGCGAGGGCATCAAGAACAACTGCCCCGGCGCGTTCGTCATCTGCATCACCAATCCGCTCGACGCCATGGTCTGGGCGCTGCGCGAATTTTCCGGCCTGCCCCACAACATGGTGGTCGGCATGGCGGGGGTGCTCGACTCGGCGCGCTTCTCGACTTTCCTCGCGCAGGAGTTCGGCGTTTCCGTGCGCGACGTCAGCAGCTTCGTGCTGGGCGGCCATGGCGACACCATGGTCCCGGTGGCCGAATATTCGACCGTCAAGGGCATCCCCGTTCCCGACCTCATCAAGATGGGCAAGTCGACCCAGGAACGCATCGACGCCATCGTCAAGCGCACCGCCAATGGCGGCGGCGAGATCGTCGCCCTGCTCAAGACCGGCTCGGCCTTCTATGCGCCCGCCGCTTCGGGCATCGCCATGGCCGAGGCCTATCTGAACGACCAGAAGCGCATCCTGCCCTGCGCCGCCTATCTCGACGGGCAATATGGCGTCGACGGCCTCTATGTCGGCGTGCCGGTGGTGATCGGTGCGGGCGGCGTCGAGCAGGTCATCGAGATCGCGCTGGACGACACCGCCAAGGCGGGCCTCCAGGTTTCCATCGACGCGGTCAAGGAACTGCTGGTCGCCTGCAAGGGCATCGAGCCCAGCCTGGTTTGACCCGAGCGACAATATTGACGCCGGAGTGACCTGATTTTCCGGTAAACGCCAACTGACCCGAAAGAGGGGGAAGCATGTCCATCCTTATCGACAAGAATACCAAGGTGATCACCCAGGGCATGACCGGCGCGACCGGCACATTCCACACCGAGGCCGCCCTCGCCTATGGCACGCAGATGGTCGCGGGCGTCACGCCGGGCAAGGGTGGCACGACCCATATCGGTATCCCCAACTTCAACACCGTCGCCGAGGCCAGGCATGCGACCGGCGCGACCGCATCGGTCGTGTATGTGCCGCCGCCATTCGCGGCCGACTCGATCATGGAAGCGATCGACGCCGAGATCCCGCTGATCGTCTGCATCACCGAGGGCATTCCGGTGCTCGACATGGTGCGCGTGAAGCGTGCGCTGAGCGGGTCCAAGTCGCGGCTCATCGGCCCGAACTGCCCCGGCGTGCTGACGCCCGGCGAGTGCAAGATCGGCATCATGCCCGGCGCCATCTTCAAGAAGGGCAGCGTCGGCGTGGTCTCGCGCTCGGGCACGCTCACCTATGAGGCGGTGTTCCAGACCAGCAATGCCGGCCTTGGCCAGACCACGGCGGTCGGCATCGGCGGCGACCCCGTCAACGGCACCAACTTCATCGACATCCTCGAGATGTTCCTCGCCGACGAGGCGACGCAGAGCATGATCATGATCGGCGAGATCGGCGGCGATGCCGAGGAGCAGGCGGCGCAGTTCCTGATCGACGAGGCCAAGCGCGGCCGCAAGAAGCCGATGGCCGGCTTCATCGCGGGCCGCACGGCGCCTCCGGGCCGCCGCATGGGTCATGCCGGCGCGATCGTGTCGGGCGGCCAGGGCGGCGCCGAGGACAAGATCGCGGCCATGGAAGCGGCCGGGATCAAGGTGGCGGCGAGCCCCTCCGAACTGGGCACGACGCTGCTCGAGGTTCTGAAGGGCTGAGGCATGATGATTTTAGGCTGAGCCGTTCGTGTCGAGCGAAGTCGGGATACCCTGCGCAAGGCTTCTCGACTTCGCTCGAAGCGAACGGATGGGGTGTGATCCCACATTGAGGATCAGAACCTCTAATCCAAGCCGGGCCTGTCGACGCCATTCGCGCCGCCACCGGCCCGGGCAGCGGCCAGATTGAGCAGTGATTGGAAACGGCGATGGGTTACGAAGGCCAGGCATTCGACGGCACTCCCGGCGCGGAACAGGAGCAGGGGCCGAGCTGGGCAAGGGCCGGCTGGCCGGTTGACGCGACCGACGACCTGACAGCCGCGCTCGATCCCACCCAGATGGCGGTGGCGGTGAAGGCCGCGGCCAAGGCGGCCGGCGCGCCGCTCGCGGATGCCGATGTCGCGCAGGCGGCCGCCGACGCCATTCGCGCCATGCTGCTGATCCGCACCTACCGCGTGCGGGGTCACATGGCGGCCAATCTCGATCCGCTCGGACTGTCGCAGCGCGAGCTCCCGGCGGACCTGACGCCGGAATATCACGGCTTTTCCGGCGCCGACCTCGACCGGCGCATCTATATCGGCGGCAATCTCGGCCTGCACTGGACCACGATCCGCGAGATCGTCGACATATTGCGCGCCAATTATTGCGGCAATGTCGGCCTGGAATATATGCATATCGCGGACGTGGAGGAGCGCCGCTTCCTCCAAGACCGCATGGAAGGCAAGGACAAGGAGATCATCTTCACGCCCGAGGGCAAGAAGGCGATCCTGGCCAAGGTCATCCACGCCGAGCAATATGAGAAGTTCCTGGGCCGCAAATTTGTCGGCACCAAGCGCTTTGGCCTCGACGGCGGCGAATCGATGATCCCTGCGCTCGAAGCCGTCATCAAATATGGCGGCCAGCTGGGCGTGCGCGAGATCGTCTATGGCATGGCCCATCGCGGCCGCCTCAACGTGCTCGCCAATGTGATGGCCAAGGGTTTCCGCGTCATCTTCCACGAATTTTCGGGCGGCACCGCCAACCCCGAAGATGTCGGCGGGTCGGGCGACGTCAAATATCATCTCGGCACCTCGACCGACCGCGAGTTCGACGGGATCAAGGTTCATATGAGCTTGGTGCCCAATCCCTCGCACCTCGAGACCGTCGATCCGGTGGTGCTGGGCAAGGTGCGCGCGCAGCAGGTGTTCCGCGACGATCTCGGCAAGCATGTGCAGGTCGTGCCTGTCCTCATCCACGGTGACGCGGCCTTTGCGGGGCAGGGCATTGTCTGGGAGTGCCTCGGCTTCTCGGGCGTGCGCGGTTATAACACCGGCGGCTGCATCCATTTCATCGTCAACAACCAGATCGGTTTTACGACGAGCCCGCAATTCGCGCGGTCCTCGCCCTATCCGAGCGACGTCGCCAAGGGTGTGCAGGCGCCGATCCTGCACGTGAACGGCGACGATCCCGAGGCGGTGACCTTTGCCTGTAAGCTTGCCACCGAATATCGTCAGACCTTCCACCGCGATGTTGTCATCGACATGTGGTGCTATCGCCGCTTTGGCCATAATGAGGGCGACGAGCCGAGCTTCACCCAGCCGCTCATGTACGCCAAGATCCGCCAGCACCCGCCCGTCAGCGCGGTCTACGCCGCGCGCCTTGAATCCGAAGGCGTCATCGACCACGGTTATGTCGCCGGGGTGACCGAGGAATTCACGAATCTCCTCGAGGACGAGTTTCAGGCGGCGGCGAGCTATAAGGCGAACAAGGCGGACTGGTTCGCCGGCCGCTGGTCCGGCCTGTATCAGCCTGCCAACCAGGAAACCGCGCGGCAGAATGTCGAGACCGCGCTTTCGCCCAAGCTGTTCGACAGCCTCGGCAAGACGCTGACGACAGTGCCGGAGGGGCTGAACGTCCACAAGACGCTGCGCCGCATTCTCGAGGCCAAGGCGCAGATGTTCGCGACCGGCGCGAATTTCGACTGGGCGACCGGCGAGGCACTGGCCTTTGGTTCGCTCCTGTCGGAGGGCTATGGCGTGCGCCTGTCGGGGCAGGATTCGGGGCGCGGCACCTTCAGCCAGCGTCATTCGGTCTGGGTCGATCAGGACACCGAGAATAAATATATCCCGCTCTCGACCGTGCCGCATGGCCGGTTCGAGGTGCTGGACAGCCCGTTGTCCGAATATGGGGTGCTTGGCTTCGAATATGGCTATGCCATGGCCGATCCCAAGTCGCTGGTGCTGTGGGAGGCGCAGTTCGGCGATTTCGTCAACGGCGCCCAGATCGTGATCGACCAGTATATCGTCGCGTCCGAGGCTAAGTGGCTGCGCGCCAACGGCCTGGTCATGCTGCTGCCGCACGGTTTCGAGGGGCAGGGGCCGGAGCATAGTTCGGCGCGGCTGGAGCGGTTCCTCCAGCTCTGCGCCGAGGGCAATATCCAGGTCGCCAACTGCACGACGCCGGCCAATTACTTCCACATCCTGCGCCGCCAGATGCTGCGCGCGTTCCGCAAGCCGCTCATCATCATGACGCCCAAGTCGCTGCTGCGGCACAAGCTGGCGGTGAGCAAGGCGGAGGATTTCCAGGGCGACCGCCATTTCATGCGCATCCTGTCGGATATCAATCCGGCCCCGGACGCGCAGACCCGTCGGCTGGTGCTGTGCTCGGGCAAGGTCGCCTATGACCTCATAGAGGCGCGCGACGCGGCGGGCGACAAGGACACCCAGATCGTCCGCATCGAGCAGATCTATCCCTTCCCGACCGATGCGCTGGCAACCCGGCTCGCGCGCATGACCAATCTCGAGGAGGTGGTCTGGTGCCAGGAAGAACCGCGCAACAATGGCGCGTGGTTTTTTGTCGAACCATTTGTCGAGCAGGCCCTTGAGGATGCCGGCAAGGCGCCGATGCGGGCGCGCTATGCGGGTCGCAAGGCGGCCGCGTCGCCCGCCACCGGCATCGCCAAGCGGCACCTCGCGGAGCAGGGCGCGCTGATCGCCGACGCGCTGGGCCACAGCGTCCGCACCGAAATCAAACGCCAGAAAAAGGGCTGAAACAGCGTCATGGCAACCGAAGTCAAAGTGCCCGCCCTGGGCGAGTCCGTCACCGAAGCCTCGGTCGGCCAATGGCTGAAACAGCCGGGCGACCCGGTGGCCGTCGATGAGCCGATTGTGAGCCTGGAAACCGACAAGGTCGCCGTAGACGTGCCCTCGCCGGTCGCGGGCACGATGGGCGCGCAGCTGGTCAAGGCAGGCGACACGGTGAATGTCGGCGCGGCCCTCGCCATCATCGAAGCCGGAACGGCCGGGGCCAAGGCGCCTGCCGCAGCCGCAGCGCCCGCGCCCGCCAAGGCGGAGGCTGCCGCACCTGCGCCGGTCCGGGCCGAGGCGGATGAGGAAGGCGGCGCCGTCACCCTCTCGCCCGCCGTTCGCCGCCTGGTGCTGGAACATGGCCTCGACCCCAGCAAGATCAGGGGCACGGGCAGGGATGGCCGCCTGACCAAGGATGATGTGGTCGCCGCGATTGCCGATGGCACAGCGGTCGCGTTGCAGGCGGCGGCGCCGGTGTCGTCCGCGCCCGCGGCTGTGCCCACCGCGCGTCGGCAGGAGCGGGTGAAGATGACCCGCCTGCGCCAGACCGTGGCCAAGCGGCTGAAAACCGCACAGGAAACCGCCGCGATCCTCACCACCTTCAACGATGTCGACATGTCGGCGGTGATGGAGGCGCGCAACAAATATAAGGATCTGTTCGAGAAGAAGCATGGCGTGCGCCTCGGCTTCATGGGCTTCTTCACCAAGGCCGTGTGCATGGCCCTGAAGGACGTGCCGGCGGTCAATGCGCAGATCGAGGGCGACGAGATCGTCTATAATGACTTCGCCGACATCTCCGTCGCGGTGAGCGCCCCCAACGGCCTGGTCGTCCCCGTGATCCGCGATGCCGACAAGATGACCGTCGCCGAGATCGAGCGCGCCATCGGTGACTTTGGCAAGCGCGCCAAGGACGGCACGCTGACCATGGAAGACATGAAGGGCGGCACTTTCACCATCTCCAATGGCGGTGTGTTCGGATCGCTGATGTCGACCCCGATCATCAACCCGCCCCAGTCCGGCGTACTCGGCCTGCACCGGATCGAGGACAAGGCCGTGGTGCGCGGCGGCGAGATCGTGATCCGGCCGATGATGTACCTTGCGCTCAGTTACGACCACCGCCTGATCGACGGGCGCGACGCGGTGACCTTCCTCGTCGCGGTCAAGAACGCGATAGAGGATCCCACGCGGCTTCTGATTGATTTGTAATTTCAACGTCACCCCAGCGCAGGCTGGGGTCTCAGGCCGCTTGGCGGCACCCGGCGGAGCAAGATGCCAGCCTTCGCTGGCATGACGGATGGGGGTTTAGAATGACCGACTTCGACTATGACGTCCTCGTGATCGGCGCCGGGCCGGGTGGTTATGTGGCGGCGATCCGCGCGGCGCAGCTGGGCCTCCGGACGGCCTGCGTCGAGGCGCGCGAGACGCTGGGCGGCACCTGCCTCAATGTCGGCTGCATTCCGTCCAAGACGCTGCTGAACGCATCGGAACTCTATCATGAGGCGGCATCGGGCGCGCTGGCCAAGCATGGCGTGAAGCTGGGCCCGGTTGAGCTCGACCTGCCTGCCATGATGGCCGACAAGGACAAGGCGGTGACCGGCCTGACCCAGGGCGTCGCCTTCCTGTTCAAGAAGAACAAGGTGGAATGGCTCAAGGGCCAAGCGCGCTTTACCGGCCCCAACACCGTCGATGTCGCGGGCCCTTCGACAGGCTCAGGACAGGCAAGGACGGTGACGGCGAAGAATATCGTAATCGCCACCGGCTCCAGCGTGACCCCGCTGCCGGGTGTGACCGTCGACAACGCCAAGGGCATCGTCGTCGATTCGGAAGGCGCGCTGGCGCTTCCCGCCGTTCCCAAGCATCTGGTCGTCATCGGCGGCGGCGTGATCGGGCTGGAACTTGGCTCGGTCTGGGGCCGCCTTGGCGCGAAAGTGACCGTGGTCGAGTTTCTCGACCAGATCCTGCTCGGCATGGACGGCGACGTGCGGGTCGAGGCGGCGAAGATCTTCAAGAAACAGGGCTTCGACATCCGCACGTCGAGCAAGGTCACCGGCGTGGTGGTGAAGGGCAAGAAGGCGACCGTCACCGTGGAACCGGCGGCGGGGGGCGCGGCCGAGACGCTGGAAGCGGACGCGGTGCTCGTCTCCATCGGGCGGCGGCCCAATACGGACGGCTTAGGGCTCGACGTGATCGGCCTTGAGACCAACAGGTTCGGCCAGATCGAGACGGACCATGACTTCGCCACCAAGGTGCCGGGCGTCTGGGCGATCGGCGATGTCATTCCCGGCCCCATGCTTGCGCACAAGGCGGAGGACGAGGGCATTGCGGTGGCCGAGAATATCGCGGGCCTGACCGGCATCGTGAACCATGCGGTGATCCCGTCGGTGGTCTACACCCATCCGGAGATCGCGGGCGTCGGTCTCACCGAGGAAGCGGCGAAGGAACGGGGCGCGGTCAAGACCGGCAAGTTCCCGATGATGGCGAACAGCCGCGCCAAGGCGGTCGACGATGCCGAGGGTTTCGTGAAGGTGATCGCGGATGCCGAGACCGACAAGGTGTTGGGCGTCTGGATCATCGCCGCACCGGCGGGCACGATGATCGCGCAGGCGGCGCAGGCGATGGAATTCGGCGCGTCGAGCGAGGACATCGCCTACACCTGCCATGCCCACCCGACGCACAATGAGGCGCTCAAGGAAGCCGCGATGGCGGTGACGGGCAAGCCGATCCATATGTGAGGAGTGATGTCGCCCCCTCCCTACCAGGGAGGGGAATCACCAAAGCAGAAGCCCGTCGACTATCGCATCAGCCAGGCACTCAACCATGCCAGCACGCCTCGGCTCTGCGCGGGTGCTGCCACTTGGCCTCCATAGCCCCGGCACTCCAGGCAGTCCGCGCGCAACGCCGGGCCCGACACCAATGCGCGCGCCTGCGCCACGGCGTCGATCGCCGCTTGCTGGCGCCGCCCGCCCTGGAGGCTCAGCCAGTCGAGCGCGGCCGGCCGCTGGGCGACTGCGATCCTTGCGGTCAGCGCCGACATGATTTTCGCGATCGGATTGGACGGCGGATCCAGATAGCGTGGGCGCGCGTCCCCGCCGCTCAGCTTTGCGCGACGCGCAGCATCGGCCACGGCATCTTCCAACGTGCCGAACTGATCGACCAGATGGAGCCGGTGCGCGGCGCCGCCGTCCCAGACCCGGCCCTCGGCGATCCGCTCCGCCTCGCTGGTCGGCAGCCTGCGTGCGGCGGCAACCAGGCCGACGAACCGGCGGTACATATTCTCGACCCCTGCCTGCGCCAGCATGTCGAATTGCGGGGAGACGCCGCCCGCCACATTGGGTTCGCCCGACAGCGGCGTTGTCTTGACGCCGTCGGTGGTGACGCCGATCTTGGCAAGCGTGGCCTCGAAGCTGGGGATGATGCCGAACACGCCGATCGAGCCGGTGATGGTCGAGGGTTGCGCAAAGATCCGGTCGCCCGTGGTGCTGATCCAATAGCCGCCGCTTGCCGCCACATTACCCATCGAAACGACGATGGGCAGCCCGGCCTTGCGCGCCTGCAACAGTGCCTGCCGGATGGTTTCGGAGCCCGTCACGGAGCCGCCCGGCGAATCCACCCGCACGACCAGCGCCTTGATGTTGCCATCGGCCAGCGCGTCGGCGACGAGCTGCGCGATGCTGTCGCCAGCCGCCTCGCCCGGCTCCCCTTCGCCATCGACGATATCGCCCGCCACCGTCAATATGCCGACCTTGCCCTGGTCGGCCTTGGCGGGATGGTGGCGCAGATAATCTTCCATGCTGATCGAGGAAAAGGCGCCGGGGCGTCCTTCCGGATCTTCGCCGGCAATGTCCGCGACATGGTCGGCAAAGGCGAAATCATCGCCCAGCTTGTCGACGAGGCCGAGCGCCAGCGCCGCCTTCGCTGCATCGCCGTCAAAGCGCCGCGCGACGATCATCGGGTCCGCGGCATAGGCGGCAACCGTCGCCCTGGGCCGGGCGCGCGTGACATTGGCGAGCCAGTCGTTCCAGAGCGCTGACGCGAGCGCCTGGTTGGCTTCCCTGGCGGGCGGCGACTGATCGGAGCGGATATAGGGTTCCACGAAGCTTTTGTAGGTGCCGACCCGATAGATGTGCGCGTTGATCCCGAGCCGGTCGATCAACCCCTTATAGTAAAGCTGGCTGCCGCCCGGCCCTGTGAGTGCGACCATCCCGAGCGGGGAGAGCCATGCCTCGCTGGCGTGGGCCGCCAGGGCATAACCGTCATCATCATAGGCAAGGGCGTTGGTGAACACCGGCTTGCCGGCCTTGCGCGCCATGTCCATCGCCGCGCCGATACGCTGGGCGGCGACCTGGCCGGTGCCGCCAAAGCGGGTGAGATCGAGGACGATCGCCTTGATCGCCGGATCACGGGCGCCGGTCTCGATCGTGTGGACCACGTCGCGCAGCCGGTATTGATGGACCGATCGCGCCTCGCCCAACAGCGCGAACGGATCGTCCGGCGAGGGCTGTTCGACCACAGTGCCGTCGAGGGCGATGACCAGCGCGCCCGCAACGGGCACGGGCGTCGGGCGGATCGCGGAGAGCGCCGCATAGAGCAGGCCGAAAAACAGCAGCAAGAAAATGAGGACGAGCGCATTCTTGACGACCATCAGAAGGCGCCATGCGCTCCGTATGAATGACACGCGCATTTTCTCCGGTTGCTCAGTCGAGGGGACAGTAAAGCAAGCGGTGCGCTGCCGCAATCGGGGCACGGCGCGCGGCTTCAGGGATGGCGGCGCGAAATTTTTATGGCAGCTTGCCTTGACGCACCGTCTCGCCGGGCCATATTGCGCTCCGTTGGCACTCGGGAACGCTGAGTGCTAACAACTGAATTTCGCGCCAGCCGGGATCGGCTCTGCGCCTCTTCCTCATCCTCGCCGCCAAGGCCGGGACGGAACGGCGGCAGATCGATCCCGTGGCGCATTATAGGGAAAGGACATCATATGGGATTTCGTCCGTTGCACGACCGCGTGCTCGTTCGCCGCATCGAAGCCGATGAAAAGACCGCCGGCGGCATCATCATCCCCGACACCGCCAAGGAAAAGCCCCAAGAAGGCGAGATCGTCTCCGTCGGTTCCGGCGCCCGCGCCGACGACGGCAAGGTCACGCCGCTCGACGTCAAGGCCGGCGATCGCGTCCTGTTCGGCAAATGGTCGGGCACCGAAGTCAAGGTCGACGGTGAGGACCTCCTCATCATGAAGGAAAGCGACATTCTGGGCGTGATTGCCTGACAGGTAAGCACGGATCCCAGCTTTCGCTGGGGTGACGAAATATTGGAAAGGTAAGATACCATGGCTGCAAAAGACGTAAAATTCTCGCGCGATGCCCGTGAGCGCATCCTGCGCGGCGTCGACATCCTGGCCGACGCGGTCAAGGTGACGCTCGGTCCCAAGGGCCGCAACGTCGTCATCGACAAGAGCTTCGGCGCACCCCGCATCACCAAGGACGGCGTTACCGTCGCCAAGGAAATCGAACTCAAGGACAAGTTCGAGAACATGGGCGCCCAGATGGTCCGCGAAGTCGCTTCGAAGACCAACGACGTTGCCGGCGACGGCACCACCACCGCCACCGTCCTTGCCCAGGCGATCGTTCGCGAAGGCATGAAGTCGGTCGCGGCCGGCATGAATCCGATGGACCTGAAGCGCGGCATCGATATCGCCGTCACCAAGGTTGTCGAAGACCTCAAGGCGCGTTCCAAGCCGGTCACCGGCACGAGCGAAATCGCCCAGGTCGGCATCATCTCCGCCAATGGCGACACGGAAGTCGGCGAGAAAATCGCCGAAGCCATGGAGAAGGTCGGCAAGGAAGGCGTGATCACCGTCGAGGAGGCCAAGGGCCTCGACTTCGAACTCGACGTCGTCGAGGGCATGCAGTTCGACCGTGGCTATCTCTCGCCCTACTTCATCACCAACCCGGAAAAGATGCAGGTCGAGCTGACCGACCCCTACATCCTCATCCACGAGAAGAAGCTCTCCAACCTCCAGTCGATGCTGCCGATCCTCGAAGCGGTCGTTCAGTCCGGCCGTCCGCTGCTCATCATCGCAGAGGATATCGAGGGCGAAGCGCTGGCGACCCTGGTCGTCAACCGTCTGCGCGGCGGCCTCAAGGTTGCTGCCGTCAAGGCGCCTGGCTTCGGCGATCGCCGCAAGGCGATGCTCGAGGACATCGCGATCCTGACCAACGGCCAGATGATCTCCGAGGACCTCGGCATCAAGCTGGAGAATGTCACGATCGGCATGCTCGGCCAGGCCAAGCGCATCACCATCGACAAGGACAACACCACGATCGTTGACGGTTCCGGCGATGCCGACGCCATCAAGGGCCGCGTCGAGCAGATCCGCTCGCAGGTGGAGGCCACCACGTCCGACTATGACCGCGAGAAGCTGCAGGAGCGTCTTGCCAAGCTCGCTGGCGGCGTTGCCGTCATCAAGGTCGGCGGTGCGTCCGAGGTCGAGGTGAAGGAGCGCAAGGATCGCGTCGACGACGCTCTCCACGCGACCCGCGCGGCGGTTGAGGAAGGCATCGTCCCCGGCGGCGGTACGGCGCTTCTCTATGCGACCAAGGCTCTGGAAGGCCTCAAGGGCGTCAATGACGACCAGACTCGCGGCATCGACATCATTCGCAAGGCGATTGAGGCACCGATCCGTCAGATTGCCCAGAATGCGGGCTTTGACGGCGCGGTTGTCGCAGGCAACCTGCTGCGCGAGAATGACGAGACCATGGGCTTCAACGCTTCCACCGATGTCTACGAGAATCTCGTGGCCGCGGGCGTGATCGACCCGACCAAGGTCGTTCGCGCGGCACTCCAGGATGCGGCATCGGTCGCCGGCCTCCTCATCACGACGGAAGCCACGATCGCCGAGCTGCCCGAGGACAAGCCTGCCATGGCGATGCCCGGCGGCGGCATGGGCGGCATGGGCGGCATGGACTTCTAAGTCCTGCCTCCATCGCAAGGAATTGGGGCCGGGGGAGCAATCCTCCGGCCCTTTTTCACGTCGTAAGGGGTATTATGCACTGGCCGCGTTCGGTGTGGGCGCCCGCAGGTCCTGAGCCACACCGAGCTTGATACGCCTGCGCAGCCGATCGACACCCGGATCGATCAGCTTGATGATCACAAAACTGGCGAGGATGGTGAGGAGGAGCGTCACCGGAAAAACCGCGATGGTGGCGGTGTTGGCGCGATGGTCCGGCCGTCCCAAAATGAAGCAAGCAGTCAACAGGCCCATTTGCCAGTGGACGAGATAAAAGGGATAGCTGAACTTACCGAGCAATGTGTCGATGCCTGGACTTAAAAGCGGAAGGTTATCGCGCTGCAGCCGGATGACGGCCGGTACGGAGACCAGGATGATCGCTGCGAGCGAAAGAACGCAAGTTTGGGTCGACTTCCAGCTGTGCTGGACCAGCATGGCGATGAGCATCACCGCGACATGAATCGCAATCCATTGGATCGCCGATAGCGCGCTTCGCGCATAGAGCGTGGCACGCAGATGATAGGCCAGACCGCCCATCGCAAAGGGCACGGCCCCTGCCGGGATCGCGAAATAGTGATATTCATACGGCGCGCCTACCGCGAACTGCCACGCATGATAGGCGATGCCTGCCATCAGGAGGAGGCTCGACCGGAACAACGTCCGCGTCGCGCCGAGGCCGATCAGCACATAATAGAATAGCTCGACCGTCAAGGCCCACGCGGCTGGAGATAGGCGCGGTGACACCCGGAACGGTATGATATCGGGGAAGATCATCGTTGCGTTGCCCAGCCAGGCCCCAGGGTTGTGCGGCAGGATTAGGACTTCGTTGAACGCGGCGGAAAACTGCTCGCCTGTGATCAGGATCATGCCGACGGAGAGGGCGATTGCCACCCAGTAGGCCGGATAGAGCCGCAACCAGCGATTCATCGCAAAGGCACCCATGCCCTTCGCGGTATAGCCATAGGTTTCAGTCATGATCATCGTCATGAGAAAACCGGACAGCACAAAAAAGGAGGCAACCGCGCCTTCGCCGATCGCGGGTACGCCCATCAGGTGAAAGGCCATGACCGCGACGGCAAGATATAACCGGAAGCCCCCAAACATGCATTCCCCCCAATATGGCGCCGGAGGTGCCTTGGCCTGTGAGGATGACCAATTTGTGACATGGCCGGTCTCCGTTTGCACGGGAAGTACCGGACCATTACTTTGAGTCGCTCGTTTCGCAGGCTTCCATTGCCGCCCAAGCTCAGCCAGGAGACCCTTCATGTTCAGATCGCTCGCCATCCTCCTGCTCGCCTCGACCGCGCTTGCCGCCTGTGCCGCGCAGAAAGGGGAGGCCGGTGCCGCCGCTACGCCTGTCGCGGAGGCGCCGCAGCCGAAACCCACCTATGGCAGTTTCGGCTTCGACGAGGCCGGCATGGACCGCACCGTCGCGCCGGGCGATGATTTCTACGGTTACGCCAATGGCACTTGGGCAAAGACC
>Ga0207675_100001381_pt1 | contig 24338 bp, 25 predicted proteins | sample KBSSwiS42_FD_184305 | JGI IMG/M metagenome (GOLD analysis project Ga0207675, IMG submission 184305) | Switchgrass rhizosphere microbial communities from Kellogg Biological Station, Michigan, USA - KBS Switchgrass S4-2 (SPAdes) (version 2) | ecosystem: Host-associated > Plants > Roots >...
TTCAGGATCTCGGCTTCCGTCTTGCCGACGTCCGCGATCGCCACCTGCTTGTACCCGATCGGAAACGCGGCATCGATCGGTTCCCACCCGACGTGGTCGTCGCAGTGAGGCGCGGCCACCGGCGTCAGCGTCTTCCATAGATCGGTCAGGCGTCGCAGGGGGGCGTAGACTGCGACGCGCTCGGGCGCCGGCGCGGTCCGTAACACCTGGAGGTAGCGAAACTCCATGGGGGAGTCGAGCAACGAGCCCACGTTCAGCTCGAGCCACTGGGTCGAGCCGCCCGCGTTCACGATCCACTTGCCGCCGTGGTCGTGCGCCGAGGCGTAGAGGATCACACGGTCGCCGTACTTCGCGCGCAGCGCGCCCAGCTCCGCGCGCGAGCCGTCGGTCAACGCAGACAGAGGGTGGTGCGCGGCGATGAAGACCAGCGCATTTTCGCGCTTCGCGTCCGCGAGCCATTCGGAGATCACGGCGAGCTCGTCCGGCGGGATGTCGCCCCGCAGGCCCGCGTTCGGCGCGAACGCCGTGCCCAGGATCGGAAGCTTGTCCAACGGAAGCAGCTCGGGCCGCTTGGTGTAGGCGGCGCTGTCGATGACGATGGCGTAGACCCGCTGGGCGGGCGCGCGATCGGGCGCCTCTGACCATGATAGGTCCACCTCCTGCGCGATCCACGAGCCCCACCGCTCGTCACGACGAACGTGCCAGGCCGCCCGCTGGAAGTACGCCCACTCGGTTCCCTGCCGGCGGTAGGCGAACTTCCCCGCTTCCTGTCCCGTGAATTGCTCGGCGAACTGCTTGAAGCCCGGGTCCGGCTCCGGCACCGACCCCTGTTTCTTCAGCGCGCCCAGATAGGTGCTGACGACGCCGGCCTTGTCGAGCGGCGCGCTGCCCGCGCACGCCTGGGCCCACAACGACAACGACACCGGCGCGGTGATGCCATCGTAGTTTCCGTAGAAGAACCCGTCGTGGTTGCCGGGCGCATAGACCCACCGCTTGCGGGCCTGAACGCGCGTCATCTCCTCCAGGAAGTGCTCGAACTCCGCGGCGCACGAGATGTCGCCCACGTCGCCGAGGTGAATGATCGGCACGTCCGCGTGAATGGCGCCCAGCGTCCATCGCAGGAAGCGCCAGCCCCACAGATCAGCTTGCGGCGGGCGGATCGCGGACGCCGAGAACCAGTCGGCGACGTTCGTCTGAATGACCGTCGGCGCGCCGTAAAGGTAGTGCGCGTGCGAGTCGGCGATCAACGCCACCTGCCGCGACAGCTGATTGGGCGTGGGCGGCGGGTTACGGAGGATCGTGAAGGTGGGCGAAAGGTTGGTGCCGCTGCCGCAGGCCACCAGCGCGCCGCTCGCCGCGCACAGGACCGCGAGCCTTCGTCGGGATCGTGCCGGCACCATGTCGAGCCGGCGCGATGGTAGCCCCGGCGAACCGCAAACACCATCGCCGCCGCGCCGAGATCTGTTTACGCGGCAGCCGGGATCGGCGCCGGCGCCTGGTGGTCAGCGCGCCGGCGCGGTGACCGTGAACGACTGCTTGGCGAGCTCGCTGTCGTCGGCGCCGAGCACGCGGACCTCGTAGGTTCCTTCGCTCACGCGGTGGCGCGCCCAGGAGCGCCACCGGACCGGCGAGCCGACGGGCAGGGTGTGGCGCGCGACCACGTTACCGTCGCGCAGCCACACCTGCTGAACGGAGTCACCGTCGAACCCCTTCAGCTGCATCCACGCGTAGACGTTTTCGCCGGCGGCGGGCGCGTGGCCCTGCTCGTACGGGACCGCCTGGCGGTCCTCGACGCCGGTGCCAATCACGAGCGTCACCTCGGCCTTGTCGGCGGCCGTGGCGACGGTGGCGGCCGCGGGGGTCGTGGGGGCGGCCGCCTGGCTGTCGGGCGACGTCGCGGTGATCAGGAACGCGGCAGTGACGAATGCGATCATGGGAGGCTCCTTTCGAGTGTCAGGTCGCCGTCGACCGCCGACGGCGTGTGCGCCGTCGCCCCGTGCACGGGTCATGCCTCTGTGAGGGTGCGCGCGCCGCAGCCGTTCGGCCGCTTGATCTCCGCGTCGCGGAAGGAGCATCTACCTTCCGCGGATCCGCGTTCTATCGAACGTTGCGCGTGGGTCGCATCGCCGGCAACATGGCGCTCGCCTATGCCGCGACGGCGTGCGCTGATCTTCGATCGCATTCTCGAGGTGGACACGGACGCCGCGATCGTCCGCGTCCGGCCGCTGCGCGCTGCCGCGATCGCGCTGGCGGTCGTCATCGCAGCCTTCCCGGCGGTGCTGCTGGTGATCACGCATCAACGACCGTACGGACTCACGCTGTACGGGACGATCTTCACGTGGGGTTACCTGCTCGCGGCCGTGGTGGTCCTGGCGATCGCCTTCTCTCCCGGCAATCGCTTCGTGGAGATCGACTTCCGGAACGGCCGCGCGCGGATCGGCCGTCGTTTCGGACTGGGCCGACCGATCGACGTCGCGCTCGACAGCGTGACGGTTCATTACGACGAATCGATCAAAGAGGTCGCCAACCAGACGATCGTTACGGGAAAGGCCGTCGCGTCGTTCGACGGCAAGGTGTTCACCATGCTCGCGATCTCGGGCGAGCACGTCGGCCTCGCCGAGGCGCTGGTCGCGACGGTCAGCGGCGGGGCACAGCATCTTCCGCAACTCGGCGCGCTCAGCGCGGCGATCGGCGCGCGCGAAGCGCGGCGGGTCATCTCGACCGTGGCTTTGATCTTGGGTTGCGGGGTGTTCTACGTCTGGTGGTACCTGTATCGCTGAGCTTCGGTTCTGTATGCAATGTGACGCGTCAGTTGCGCGCTGATTTTCCCGATAAAAGTCGTGTTACCCTGGCGCTCCAGAAAGGGGCTCGTGAACATGAATCAAGACCTGCAGAAGGCGTTAGAAGCGGCGGCAGCCAACGGTGGAGATCAGGGACCTGGAGTCGGTACCTATATCTTCGCGACCCTATTTGCCGTCCTGATGATTGCGGCGATGTGGAAGGTCTTCACGAAGGCGGGTAAGCCCGGATGGGCGGCGATTGTTCCCATCTACAACATCATCGTTCTGCTCCAGATCGCCGGAAAGCCGGTCTGGTGGATCATCCTGTTCTTCATTCCGATCGTCAGCCTCATCATCGCCATCCTGACGTACGTGGCGCTGGCTGAAAGGTTCGGAAAGGGTGGCGGCTTCGCGGTGGGGCTGGTGCTGCTGGGTCCGATCTTTTTCCCCATTCTCGGCTTCGGTAGCGCGCAATATCGTCCCGCGCTCGCCAAGGCCGCGTAAGCGCGCATCAACCATCACAAACGACCGGGATGGGCCCGACGGCCCGTCCCGGTTTTTTTTTGCCGCTGCCGCCGGCAGAGCTGCCTGATCGCGAGGTGCTGACGGCACTCAGGTAGGGATGTCAGCCACATCCTGGGTCGCGCGCGCAGGCAGGATCGCGCGCTTGCTGTCGCTTGCCATGGTCGCGGGGTGCGTCGGGCAGATCGGGGGAACGACGGGAACGGGGCCGCCGGACGACGGTCTCGGCGGCAGTGGTCCCGGTGGAAACGTCACCGGAATCGGTGGCAACGATTTCAGCGGGAGCGCGGGCACCGGCGCGGGCGCGGCTGGTACGGGTGGTGGGACCGATCCCACCGGGAGTGGGGCCGCTGGCACCAGCGCGGGGAGTGGGGGTGGAGGCGCCGGCGATCAAGGCGGCACCACCGGGGGCGGCGGCACTTCGGGCACAGGCGGAGCGGCCGGCACCACCGGCACCGGCGGTCGCGGCGGCACCACCGGCACCGGCGGTCGCGGCGGCACCACCGGTACCGCGGGCCGGGGCGGCGCCACCGGCACCGGCGGCTCGGGTGGCAGTGGCGGCACGGGCGGCGATCCGTTCACGGCCGCTGCGCGGTGCACGAGCGGCACGATGTGGACGGGCGCTAACCGCGGCTCCGCTGACATGAATCCCGGCCGCGCATGCATCACGTGCCACAGCACGATGAACGGTCCGTCGCTGACGATCGGGGGGACGCTCTACCCGAGCGCGCACGAACCGGACCTGTGCAACGGCGCGAACGGTTCGAACGGCGCGCGCGTGGTGATCACGGGCGCCGACGGAGCGACGCTGACGCTGACGCCGGGCGCGTCCGGAAATTTCAACTCGCGAACGCGCGTGATGACGCCGTTCAAGGCCAAGGTCACGTACATGGGCCGGGAACGCGCCATGAACGCCGCGCAGACATCGGGCGACTGCAACGCGTGCCACACGCAGAACGGTACGAACAGCGCTCCCGGTCGAATCCTGTTGCCGTGAGCACGCTCAAGCGGCGTTGTCGACGCCGTCAGTCGCGGTCTCGGACGCGGGCGCCCGGTGCTCGACGGCGCGCCGCGCGTGCTCCTTGCCGATGAGGACCACGAACGCGCCCCAGCCGAGCGCCAGCGCGACGTTGATGATCGCGAAGGTGCGCGTCGGCCAGCCGCGGTGCGTTCCGACGAACACCATCACGGCCGAGATGATCGCGCCCAGGCGCACCGCGATCGTGTCGACCGCCGTCTTGCCCACGAACTTCTCGGCGCGCGAGGTGACGAGGAACAGCGCGTGCCGGGTGGTGTCCTGCAGCGAGTACTGCAGCGCGTTCTCGCCGATCTTCACGAAGCGCATCACCGCCAGGACGGGGACGAACGCGGCGACGCCGTAGGCGCCGCAGGCAAACGCCGGCATGACCAGCAGCGCGCGCCGCACGCCGGCGATGCGAAGGACACGCGACACCGCGAACAGCTGCAGCGCAACGCCGATGGCGTTGTACCAGAAGTAGTAGTCGGCCTTGAACGCGCCGATGTACGCCTGGGACGACACACCGCTCGCGGCGGCGGCCTTGGCGGTGGCGACCAGCGTTCGATCCAGGAGGTATTCGCCCGAGCTGTTCACCCAGTTCAGCAGGATCACCATCCCGGCGATGAACCACAGGTACCTGTCGCGCGCGAGGAGCTGCCAGGCGTTCTCCCTCGCGATCGGCTGATCGGGGTGCGCGTCCTCGTGCCCGGGCCGCCGCTGCGGGATGCGCCGTTCGATCAGCAGGATCAGCGCGACGCACACCAGCAGGATGACGACGGCCGTCGCCATCAGGACGGAAGGGCCGAACGGAACCAGCGACTTCGCGAACAGACCGCCGATGACCGCGCCGATCGAGCTGCCCGCGCCGATGACGGGGAACAGCCGCTTGCCCTGGTCCTCGCTGTAGATGTCCGCCGCCAGCGCCCAGAACTGCGCGATCACGGTGTAGCTGAAGACGCCGACCCACAGGAAGAAGGGCAGGCCGATCGCGACGCTGGTCCGGGCGAGGACGGCGAAGATCGCCAGGTTCGAGATGAAGAAGAGAAAGACGATCGAGAGCAGGCGGATGCGGCCGACGCGGCGGGCGAGCTCGCCGTAAAGATGCACCACCCCCACCATCAACACCGCCTGACCGGCGCGCGCGTAAAGCTTCATCTCCGCGCCGCCCTGTAGAAGGATCAGCGGCTCGCGCACCGTCTTGAGGAGGTAATACGCGGTCAGGAGCAGGAAGGTCGTGAGCGTCATCAGGACGACGATCCCGACTTCGTCCGGGTGGACCTTGCTGAACGGCCGGAACGCCCGCGCGAACCCGCTGCGCAGCTGGTTCTGGAAGGTCATCGCGTCCTCCCTTCGGGTGGCGTCGCAAGAGCCGTGCCTGCGCCGCCGGCGCGCGTCGCCCGCCTCCGCCGCGGATGCGGCTCGACGGCGGACGGATCGGCCGCGAAATTCGTGCGTCGCGAACGGCCCTGCGGCGACAGCGTTGCGCGCAGCTCAGAAACGGAAGCTGAGGGTGACCTCGCCGGAGCTAGGCGATGTAGGACCGAAGCCGATGATCACCGGCGGCGCGCAGTACGTGCTCTCGTGAAAGTGAGGCCGCCGGTGGAAGTGGGGGACGAGGACGCCGATTCCGGCGCCGGCGAGGGATCCCATGATGACGTCCGTCGGAAAGTGATAGCCCGAGCGCACGCGCTCGTAGCTGACGAACGCGGTCAGCAGCGTCCCGACGCCGAGCGTGATCCACGGGCGCGCGTGCCGCGGCCCTGACCGCATGAAAGCGAGGTACGTCGCTGTCGCGCTGATCGCGCCGGTCGTCGAGGCGTGGCCCGAGAAGAATGAAAGCTGGAGATCCGTGCTCGAGCACCCCGGCGAGCCCGGAGGGACGTCGCCACACTGCGCGTAGTCGATGGGTCGCGGTCGCCGCACGCCGATCTTCGTGGCGCCCGTGAACGCCTGCGTCAGCGCGATCGACTCTGCATACAGCACCGCGTCCACCAGCAGTGCGTGGCGGCCGTCGCGAACACCGCTGAGGATGGGATCGAGCAACGCGTATCCGTACGCCGCGTAGAGACCGACCGTGGAGCGCGTGCCCGCATTCGGATCGATCGTCTGGGTCACCGCACCGCGATCGATCGACAGCAGCACGTCCGGGTTGCCGGGCTGGGTCGGGCGGATCTCGCCCGTGGAAAGGATGAGGCTGAGCATCTCCGCGAACCCGATGCCGCCCGCGACCAGGACGCCGTCGACGACCGGATCGATCGTGAAGTGCTCCGTCTCGGGGAGCGCCGGCAACGACGCGTTCTCGGTCGCGCGCGCCGCTGGCGCCGCCACGATCAACACCGAAAGCGATAGGGCGGTCGTCCGGACGGCGTTGCGAGTGAACATGCACACGGCGTTCGCAAGAGCCGTGCCCCGGCGACGGCGTCACAGCTTCGTCGCCGGAGCGCCTTCGTCGTGTTGTTCCCGCTTGCATCGACGAGCGCGCGTTCGAAGCCAACGCAGATCCTGCGCGCGCGCCGGCGCGGCGCGTTCAGTTTGCGCAGCCGATCCGGCTCTCGACCCAGATGCCGTCGGCGGCGCAGCGAAACGCGTGCAGCATTCCACCGGGGCAGTAGTTGCAGCCGCCCCCGATGTCCCTGGGGACGCAGGCCGTGCGCAGCGTCGGCTCGTCGGGCGGGCAGCCCGGTCCCTCGCGCACGAAGCCGCACAGCCAGGCCCAACCGCAGCTCGGCACCTCGCTGCAGACGCAGCAGTAGTCGGCGGTGCCGCAGGTGTCGCCCACGTGCTCGCAAGGCCCGGACAGGAGCGGGTACTGGCTGGGCGGGTCGCGCTTCGTCGGGCGCGGGCAGATCGGGCCGGGGACGTCGGTGGTCGCGTCCGGTGGCGTGGTCACGTCGCGGCTGGCATCCGCCACGTCGCTCCGGTCGGCATCGCCCGCAGCGCTGGCGTCGGCATCGCCGGCGGCGTCCGCCGTGTCGTCCGCATCAACATTGCCGGCAGCGTCCGCCGCGCCCATCGCATCCGCAGGACCGGCATCGACCGCGCCGCTCGCCATGTCGGCAGCCGCCACGTCGCGCGGCGCATCGGTGGATCCGTCTCGCGGCCCGATCGCCCGCCGGCCGCAACCGCCCAGCGCCAGCGCCGCCACGACGAACAAAGCCAGCCCCACCTTCATCGTTTGCGCGTTATTCTCGCCCTTGCGGTGCATGAAGAAAACAACGATGCCCGCGCAAAATGCAGGACGGCGCGCCTGTTGGTGCAACGCGATCGCCTGTTACCGGGAATATATGACCGCATGACCCGGCGCCTGTTTTCTGCGCTGCTCGGGATCTGGCTCGTGGCCGTCGTCGGCTGCGGCCGGACGAAGCTGAAGCCCTGTCCGGACGGCGTTCCCTGTCAGGACGCATCGGTGTCGATCTGCACCGGCGGCAGCTGCGACGGCGGGCGGCCGGACGTCAGCCCCGACGGACCGCGGGACGTCGCGCCGGACTTGCCGACGACGTGCGGGCCAGGATTCGAGGTCTGCGGCGGCGTTTGCACCGACGTTCGCAACGACGCCGCCAATTGCGGTACGTGCGGAAATCGGTGTGGCGCGAGCCAGACCTGCCGCAACAGCGTTTGCATCTGCTCGGCTCCCGGGCAGACGACCTGCGGCGACGAGTGCGTGCTGACGGCCACCGACCCGAACCACTGCGGAAGCTGCGAGCGCGCTTGCGCCGGCGGTCAGGCCTGCCTGTCGGGATCATGCAGCTGCCCGGTCGGCACCGTCGTGTGCAACGGCGCTTGCCGCTCGCTCGATAGCGATCCGCTGAATTGCGGTAGCTGCGGCTTTGGTTGCCCCAGCGCCACCCCCTTCTGCCAGGCAGGGGCCTGCGTTCGCGGTTGCGCCCCACCTCGCACGGCCTGCGGCCAGAGCTGCGTCGATCTGACCAGCGACTCGGGCGCCTGCGGCGCTTGCGGCGTGGTGTGCGGCGGCGGCCGTCGCTGCATGGCTTCGAAGTGTGCCTGTACGACCGGCTTCGCCGACTGCGGCGGCGCGTGCGTCACCGTCGACTTCGACCGGTCGAACTGCGGCGCGTGCGGGATCGCGTGCGGCGCGGACGCGCTGTGCGTTCTGGGCGCCTGCGTTTGCCGGACGGGAACCATCCCCTGCGGCGGCAAGTGCATCGACGTCGGCGCGGACGCGGCGAACTGCGGCGCGTGCGGGATCGCGTGTGCGGCGGGCCAGGTCTGCACGCGCGGCATGTGCGCGACCAGTTGCATGGCGCCGCTGGTCGCGTGCGGCGCGAACTGTATCGACGTGAGCCGCGACGGCGCGAACTGCGGCGCCTGCGGGACGGTCTGCCCCGCGCCAAGCGCGTGCCGGGCAGGGGCCTGCGTCTGCCCCGGCGGCCAGCAGGTCTGCGGCGGCGCGTGCACCGACGTCACCGACGATCCGGCGAACTGCGGCGCCTGCGGGCGCACCTGCGGGGCGCGTCAGATCTGCGCGGCCGGCGCGTGCGGTTGCGCGCCCGGAACGGTCGCGTGCGGCGCGACGTGCGCCGACATCGCCAGCGACCCGCAGAACTGCGGCGGTTGCAGCAAGGTCTGCGGCGCCGGCCAGGTCTGCGCGATGGGCGTCTGCCTGTCCGTTTGCCCGCCCCCGACCAGCAACTGCGGCGGGGCCTGCGTCGACCTCGTGCGGGACGCCGCGAACTGCGGCGCCTGCGGTCTGGCGTGCGCGCAGGGCGAGCAATGCGTGCGCGGCATCTGCGGCTGTCCGATCGGGACGCTCCGCTGCGGGGAGCGGTGCCTCGACATCCGTTCCGACTCGCAGAACTGCGGCGCGTGCGGGCGGACCTGCACGGGCGGCACCAGCTGCGCGGACGGGCTGTGCGTCTGCCCGTCGGGCGCCGTCGCATGCGGCGGGACCTGCACGTTCACGGCGACCGATCCCCGGAACTGCGGCGGCTGCGGAATCGCGTGCGGCGCGGGCCAGATCTGCAACGGCGGCCATTGCGGTTGCCCGGCCGGGACCAGCGCGTGCGGCAACGCCTGCGTCAATCTCAGCAGCTCGCAGCAGAACTGCGGGCGCTGCGGGAACGTCTGCCCGCCCGCTGCCAGCTGCACGAACGGCGTCTGCGCGTGCGCGAACGGGCTGGCCGCTTGCACGAACGCGTGCGCGGATCTACAGACCGATCCGAACAACTGCGGCAGCTGCGACCGCGCGTGCGGCGCGGCCCAGCTTTGCGTCTCGGGCGCGTGCCGCTGTCCGCCCGGCACCACCTTCTGCAACGGCACGTGCGTCGATCTGCGGATCGATCACGACAACTGCGGGCAGTGCGGTCGCGCGTGCGCCTCCAACCAGGTCTGCAGCCGCCGCGACTGCGCGACGACCTGCGGAGACGGTCTGACGGTGTGCGGAGATCAGTGCGTTCAGCTGCGCAATGACGGCACCAACTGCGGCACGTGCGGCCACGCCTGCGGCGCGGGCGAGTTCTGCTGGGACAGCGCCTGCATGTGCGGCCCGAACTTCCGCGCCTGCAACGGCAAGTGCATCGATCCGTTGAACGACCCCAAGAACTGCGGCGGCTGCGGCAGCGCATGCCCGACCGGAAGTGTCTGCTCCGGCGGCAGCTGTGGCTGCCCGGCCGGTGGCGCGGTGTGCGGGGACCGCTGCGCGAACCTCACGAACGACGTCACCAACTGCGGCGCCTGCGGCACCGCCTGCGCGGCGGGACAGAGCTGCGTCGCCTCGCGGTGTGCCTGTCCCGGCGGTCAGCAGGTTTGCGGCAGCGTTTGCACAGATCTGCAGATAGATCCGGCGAACTGCGGGCAATGCGGCCGCGTCTGCTCTGGCGGCGCCTCGTGCAACAACGGCACCTGCGCGTGCGGCGCCGAGACCAACCTCTGCGGTAGCGCGTGCGTGAACGTCCTGACCGACCCCCGGAACTGCGGGGGGTGTGGAAAGATGTGCCGTTCCGCACAGACCTGCCAAAACGGCTCCTGTATGTAATGATTACGGGCTTCGTCGCGAGCTTATATGTCGACCTCACGGCCAGAAAACTCGACCCGCGGAGCCGATGCGGGCGAAGCGGATCTGCGGAAGGGCGACTTACGCGGATCGGGCTCGCGCCATACCGACCCGCGCGAAGCGGATCTGATCGACCGCTGGCTGGACGAGGGCGATCGGCTGTCGGAGGACGGGCGGGCGGTCGGGCCCAGCGGGGCGTTTCAGACGCTGGGCGGAATGGCGGCCGATCGCCGCCGCTTCGCTTACGTGCTCGGAGCGGTGGCGGTCCTGGCGATCGCCGTCGGCGCGACGCGCGCGCTTTCGCACGCGCCCGAGACCAGCAAGGCTGAGTCCGACAAGCCGCCGGCGGTGGCGCCGAACCCGGTCCCTGCGGTCCCGGCACCGACTGCCCCCCCGGCGCCTCCTGTCGCCGCCGCGCCTGCCCCGGCGCCGGAGCAGCCGCCGGTTGCGGCCGCCGCGGTCGTCCCAGCGCCAGAGCCGCCGCCAGTCGCGGCCGCGCCGCCTGCGCCGCCAGTCGTGGTCGCGCCGCCTGCGCCGCCGCCCGTCGCAGTCGCGCCCCCTGCGCCGCCGCCCGTCGCGGTCGCGGCGCGTCCGGATCCGGTGCCCGCGCCAGCGCCGCCACCGGTCGCGGCGGCGCCGCCGCCCGTCGCGGTTGAGCCAGAGGTCGCGCCCGTTTCGGAGGCCCCCAATTCGGATCCCATGCCTGTCTCCGTGCGGAAACCGTCGCCAGCACGGAAGCCACCGCCCGTCGCCGCTGCCGTGGTTCGCCCGACGCCGAAGCCCGTCGTCGCTGCCGTGGTTCGCCCGGAACCGAAACCGGTTGTTGCGGCCGTCGTTCGCCCCGAGCCGAAGACTGTCGCCGTTGCGGTGGCGCGCCCGGAACCGAAGCCTGTGGCCGCTGCGGTGGCTCGCCCGGAACCGAAGACCGTCGCCGCTGCGGTGGCTCGCCCGGAACCAAAGCCTGTCGCCGCTGCCGCGGTTCGCCCGAATCCCAAGCCCGTCGCCGTCGCGGTGGCGCGCCCCGAGCCGAAGCCTGTGGCCGCGGCCGTGGTTCGCCCGGATCCCAAGCCCGTCGTCGCCGTCGCGCGCGAGCCGAAGCCCGGCCCGACGGCGCCCGCCGCGGCAGCCGCGGTGCCGGCCGCGGCGAGCGCAGGCGACAGCATGCAGGAATGCCAGGCCGCGGTCCGCCGCGAGCGCGCCAAGCAAGCGATGACCGCGTGCACGAAGGCCGCGAGCGCCAATCCCGTGTCGGCCGACGCGATGGCGTTGCTGGCCCACGCGAACCTGCTGTCCGGACGCGATCGAGAGACGCTGCGCCTCGCGCGCGCCGCCGCTGAGCTCGATCCGAAGTGCGCCGACGCATACCTCCTCATCGGAACCGTGCAGCAAGCGGCCGGGCAGACATCCGACGCCCGCAGCGCCTACGAGTCGTATCTGCGCGTCGCCCCCAACGGTTCGTACGCTGCAGAGATCCGCGCGATCCTGAAGTCCCTCTGATCGTCGTCAGCAGCGGGTGGACAGCAGTCCCACCATCGCTGGCAAACGCAGTGACAGTCCGGCGGTGGCGACGAACGCGTCGCGCCCGTCGGCGAGGTGCTGGCCGCCAGCTTCGACGAAGATGGCGGTTCCGACGGCACCGCGCCAGAGCATGAAGCTGCACCCGCTTCCGGTGCCGTGTCCGCTCATGAACAGCTCTCCCGACAGCCGCGCGAACGCGCCGGAGCCCCAGTTCGGCCCCTTCGTCAGCGCTTCGCCCCGGATGCCGGTTCCCAGGCGAACGCTGGTCCGCCGGACCGGGAACCAGTCGACGCTGCCGTAGATCCCCTTGGATCGCGCGCCATTTGCGTCGGCGTCGATGACGAAGCCGGCGCCCAGGTCGAACACGTCCGACTTGGGTAAGGCCTCGGGGTCGAGGCTGCCGGTGTGCAAGCCGATCGCGTAATGGAATGCGGTCAGATCGTCGGCGCCGAAGTCGTGCGCGGCGCCGAAGTCCATCCGTGACGGCGGCGAGACGAGCGGGATGAAGCAGGCGCTGGGGAGCAACGCCGGCAGGCACAGCAGCAGTCGCAGGACGGCTGTCCGAAAGGGTGACAAGGCCGCGCTTGGTCCTTGGTCCGGCAGGGTACTTCAAGCCCGCGGCATGCGCGACCGCCCCCATCGATTAAACTCGGGCGATGCGGGCCGGAGCCGGAGTGGTGCTGCTGTTCGGCTGGGCGGCGTTCGCCCGGGCGGCACCGGTGGCGCCGCCGTCGCCGCCGCCAATTGCGCCGCCGGTTGCGACGCCGCCGAGCGATCCGCTCGCAGCGCGCTTCCCGGACGCGCAGCTCGACGATCGGGCGCTGTGCGATCGGCTGATGACGCGCACCGCGGCCGACGTCATGTTCGCCGACCCGGAACCGCGCAACCGCCGCAAGGTGATCGTGAGCGATCTGCACCTGGGGCCGGGCAGCGCCGACCCACGGTTCAGCGGCATCGACGACTTCTATTCCGACGCCGAATGGCGGACCTTCCTCGAGAAGCAGTCCGCCGACGGGCCGACGGATCTGATCGTCAACGGAGACTTCATCGAGTACTGGCAGATCGCGGCCGCGCTGGGCGCGCTGCCGAAGCGCAACGATCCGCGCCAGCCCGCCACCGGCGCGGTGCTCGCCTCGGACCAGAAGTTCGCGGTCGGGGCCACGGAGCTGGTGCTCGCGGCGCACCGGTCGGTGTTCAGCGACCTCGGCTGGTTTCTCGAGCACGGCGATCACCGCGTGATCGTCATCGCCGGCAACCACGACGTCGATCTCCTTTGGCCGAAGGTCCAGCTCGCCATCGCGCGCGCCATCAAACCGCGTGATCCGGGGCGGCTGATCTTCACGCGCGGCCCCGGCTACGAGCACGGCGGCGTACACGTCGAGCATGGACACGCGTTCGATGCCGCGAATCGCTTCTCGACCAACAACGCGCCGTTCGGCCGCGACCGCGACGGCACCTGCCGCGTCCAGGCGAGCTGGGGCGAGGTGTTCGTCGACCAGTTCTACACGGACGTCGAACGCAAGGTCCCGTTCATCGACAACCTGTACCCGCAGTCCGCCGCGATCTTGTGGGCGATGCGCGACAATCCCGATCCGCAGCGCGACGTGGGCGCTGTCATCAAGTTCATCGATCTGATCCGGGTCGCCGAGGGCCGCGACTTCAATCGCAACGCGGTGGCGTCGCTGCTGCAAAGCACGCTGGGAACGCCAGGGGCCAAGGACCTGGGACCCGAATCGGTGGGCGAGGTCGTCGGACACGTGAGCGATCGCCTCGCAAAGGGGGACATGACGGCCGGCGCGATCACGGATGCGCTGATGCGCTTCAAGTTCGATCCGGAGCTGGCGGGTTTGTGGACGGCGCTCGCGCGCGCCGCCAAGGCGCTGCCCGACATGCGCGCGGCCGCGGCGGAGCTGCGCGCCGTCGATCCCGACGCGATGGCCCACCTGCGCGACGAGGTGTTCGGCGATCCGCTCAGCACGGCCGCCACGCGCATGCTGGGCGGCGACCGCAACATCAGCGTCGTCATCTTCGGCCACACCCACACGCCGGGCGGCTCGGTCGAGCGCATCCGCGCCAAGAAGAAGTCGGGCTGGTACGCGAACACCGGGTCATGGATCTCGGCGGCGTCCGTCGCGGATCTGCGCGCGCGCGGCGTCGGCTGGGACAAGCTGTCGCTCGCCGATCGGACCATGTTCCCGGCGAAGAATGTCGCCGTGACGATCGACTACGCGAGCGGCGCGCCGCAGAAGCCGGTGATCGTCAGCCAGTAGGTCGCGCGGGGCGCGCGACCGCCTCAGCCGACATGCGGGAGGCAGCAGCCGTTCGCGCAGACGGTGTCGACCGGGCACTTCGACGGGTCGATGCCGCCCGCGCCGCACACCGCGGCGCCGTTCGGGCACATCGGCGTGTTGCCGCCGTCCGGGCAGCCGTCGGATGATCCGCAGTTGCCTCCGGTGCCGGTGGTGTGGGGGTCGCAACCCTCGGTCGGACAGCTGCCTCCCGCGCAGAACAGGACGCAGGCCTCGCCCGAGTCGCCGCCGACCTTGTTCTGGTCGCCGTCGTGAACGATGACCTGGATTCGATAGGAATGGCCGGGGATGAGCGCGACGTTCCAGCGGGCCTCGGTGCCGTAGCCCTCGCTCTTGAGGCCGGAGGGCGGCGTGGCGCCGCCGGCGAGGTTCCAGTTGTTCTTGGCCGGATCGGCGTCGGGCGTGATGATGACCGTCGGCGGCGAGGTCGTCGTGTCGACCGTGCGGACCGCCGCCTTCCAGGTACCGAACACGCCGTTCGGCGAGATCGGCCGTCCGCCCTGCTGCCAGTCACCCGCCTTGCTGGTCGGATCGGCGCTGATGTCGGTGATGAACATGACCGGCCACATGGGGCGCAGCGAGGCGTCGAGGCCGCTCTGATCGCCGACGAGAATGTTGGTCCCCGTCTGCGGGTTCGTGACGGCGCTGGGGCTGGCCGCGAGCGGCGAGACCGGATAGTCGGTGGTGGTCATGCCGCCGGCGCTCTTCACCACGACGCTGCGGACGCCCATCGTGAGCGCGTGCTCGTCGTTGTAGAACACGCTGACCACGCCGTTCGGCCACGAACCCGAAGGCTGGATGGCGGCCAGCACCTCGCTCTCGTTGAAGACGGTGCTGGTGAGCGGGTTGCTGCTCGCGTACGGATAGCCGCAGTCCGTGATCACCAGCTGCTGAACGCCCGCCGTGCAGGTGAACACGCCGCTGCTTCCGCCCACGCTGGTCATGCCGCCGGTGGAGCCGCCCGCGCCGGCGCTGCCGGCGGGACCGACCTTGCCGCCGCTGCCCGGACCACCGCGGGCTGCCATGCCCATCGGGCCGCTTCCGCCGCTGCCGCTGGTCCCCGGGGAGCCCCCACAGCCGGCCATTGACGCAACGAGCAGTGCAGACAACAGGACGCCATTGGAAACTCGCATGGTGATTCCTCCGCCTCCGGACAGTGGCCAGCGCGCGCGCCGAGGTTAGGAAAAAAGATCAGGAAAAGATTCTTCGCCGAAGCGCCGCCAGGGGGTCGGGAGGGCAAGGCTCGCTGTCATCGTTCCGGCGCGACGCGACCGCGCGGGCCAGCGTGTCGAGAACGTCGATGGCGACCGCCGGTCCCAGCCACAGCGACACCGGACCGACGGACAGCACGAAGCCGACCTCGCGCTCGCAGATGTCGACCTCGACCACGCGACCCTTCACCGTCGATTTCTTGGCATCCACGGCCCGTTCAGTGGCGGGGGCGGCGCGGAGGTTAGGTGGTTCCGTCAGGGGAGCGCGCAGGCGCGGCCGCCCGCTTCGAGCTGCGCGCACGTCGTACCGCCGCAGCAGCCGCCGGAATCGCTGTCGCACGGTTCACCGGGGCTGACGCAGACGGGATCGACGGGCGCGCCGGGCACGGTCGCGCACACCGTGGCGCCCGGCGATCCCACGCACGAGCCGCTGCAGCAGTCGCCGGACGCCGCGCAGGCCGCGCCGATCGGGGCGCACGCGTCGCGACACGCGTGTCCACCGGCTCCGTCGGGCAGGCACCGCCCGCCGCAGCACTGTTCCGCGACCGAGCACGGAAAGCCCACCGCGGCGCACCCGGCCTCCGCCGGCAGGCAGCGCATCCGGCCGGTGCTGTCCGCGCGGCAGGTTTCGCCGTCGCAGCATTCGTCGGCCTTCATGCACAGCTCGCCGACGACGCGGCAGTGATCGGCGGTCCCGCGCGACGGCTTCGCGCACCGGCCCACGGCCTCCGGCCCGATGTTGCAGACGCCGGAGCAGCACGTCGCGCCCGTCACGCAGCGCTCCTGCTCGGGCTGACAGCCGGGCGCGCGCTCGCAGCGGCCAGGGCCGCCGGTGGGGGAGGGCGCGCAACGGCCCGAGCAGCACTCCTTGTCTTCCATGCACAGCTCCAGCGCCGGCCGGCAGCCCGGCAGCGCCTGACAGCGCGAGCCACCGTCGGGCATGGTCGTGCAGCGCCCACTACAGCAGGTGTCGCCGATCGCGCAGATCTCACCGTCGACGCGGCAGGCTGGCAACAGCTGGCACACCATGGCGCCGCTCTCGGGCGCGACGCAAGCGCGGCCGCAGCACTCGTCGTTCTTCGCGCATGGCTCGCCGGCCGGCCGGCAGTCCGGGATCGGCGCGCACTTGTCCGCCATGCAGTTCCCGCTGCAGCAGTCCTGGGCGACCTTGCACGCCTGGCCGGCCGGTGCGCAGCTCGCGCCGCCGCAGGTGCCGTCGTTGCACGCCAGCGCGCAGCACGCGCCGGCGGCGGCGCACGTCTGCCCGTCCGAAGAACAGCCCGCGGGGCTGGCGCAGACCAGCGCGCCCGAGCCGGCGGGATCCAGCGCGCAGACGAAAGAGCAGCAATCGGCGCCCGCCGCGCACGCGGCGCCTTCCGCGCGACAGGCCGCCAGCGCGCAATGTCCGTCGACGCACGATCCCGAGCAGCAGTCGTTTCCCTTCGCGCACGCGCCGCCGTTCGCCAGACAGGGAACGGTCGGGAGCGAGCGCGGGATCGTCAGTTCGACGTCGCGCCGGCAGCCGACAGCCAGCGCGGCGATCGTCAGCGCGATCAAGATGGGAGGGGAGAGGGTGGGGGCCCCCACCCTCCCCCTCCCAAACCCTCCCGCGATGTTACGCGGCGAGCAGAGCTCGCCGGCTCCACACGCGATCGCGAGACGCGGCATCAGCGCGGGCCGTCGCCGACGAGCTTTCGCGCCGCCGGCGCGCCCAGCCCGCGCGGAAACTCTTCGAGGTAGCGCGCCGCCAGGGCCCGGGCCCGCGGCGCATCACCGGCCGCTCGCGCGCTCTCCATGGCGCCCACCAGCGCCTCCTCGTGGAGGGCGCCGTGCGCCGCCGCCGCGCGTTCGAAGTCGGCCGCGGCCGACGTCAGATGTCCCTGGCGGCGTTCGATCTGCGCCGCCGCGTAGAGTGCGTTCTGCCGCATCGCCGCCGGCGCGCCTTTACGGTCGAGCGCGCGGTACGACGCGACGGCCTCGTCGAAGCGACCGGCCTGGTTGAGCGCCTCGGCGTGAAGGTAGCGGAGCTCGTCGTCGCAGGCGCCGGCGCTGCTGCCGCAGCTGGCCTCGCCACTGCGCGCGCGGCGCGCGTCGGCGAGCAGGCGCAGCGCGCGCTCGGATTCGCCGGCGCGCATGCTGGCGCGGACCGCGCGCGCCGTCGTCTGGCAGGAACGCGCGACGTCCGCGCAGCCCGGCGAGCGATCGCCGTCCGTCGCCGCCGGCGCCGGCGCCGGCGCGGTGGCCTCGTCGTCGTCGTCGGCATCGCTCGAGTCGAACGCGCTGCCGGCCGACACGAGGTTCGTGCGTCCGTCGGGCAGCAGCACCGCCACCTGTCCCTCGCTGACGGCGACGCGCGAGCCGGCGTCGGTCGCCGCGACCGAGAACGCGGTGCCGCGGACCTCGACGCGCATGTCGCGCGTGATCACGGCGAAGGTTTCGCCCGGCTGCCGGTGCGCCACCTGCGCACCCAGCTTGCCGTCGCCGAGGCGCACGGCGACGTCGTGCGCGCTTCCATCCAGCGTCAAGCGCGCCGGGCCTTCCACACGCAACGCCGCGCCGCCGTCCAGCGCCAGCTCGACGACGGCGCCGGCCGACAATGCGATGGGCGCGCCGACCGGCACGCGCGCCGCAGCCTGCGACGGTTGATCACCGATCCGGACGTCGCCGCTCAGGGTGCGGAACGCGGCGTAGCCGACGAGCGGCGCGCGCGCCGGGCCGGCGACACGGATCCAGACCGCAACGACGACGGCGGCGGCCACCAGTCCGAACGCGGGCGCCCACCACGGCCGCCAGTGGCGCGCCGGCGTCGCGGCGACCGCGCCCGCGAGGCGGCGCTCGATCTCGACCTGCATGCGCCGGGTCGCCATCGCGTCCGGACCGGGCGGCTCGGCCGCTCGCAGCCGGGGCGCCAGCGCACCCCACAGCGCGGCGCGCTCGCGGCAGGCGGCGCAACCCTCGATGTGCGAGTGGAAGCGGACGCTGTCGGCCGGATCCAGCCGCCCGTCGACCACGTCGACGAAGCGCGACTCGACGTCCGCGCAGCGCAGCTGCCCGGTCACGCCTCGCCTCCCGAGCGGTTCAGCACCGCGACCATGCCCGGATTCTGCTTCAATCGGCGCTCGATGTGGCGGCGGGCGTCGTGCACCCGCACCTTCACCGCGGCGGTCGACGCGCTGAGGATGGCGGCGACCTCTTCCATGGAATAGCCCTCTAGCACATGGAGCACGAAGGCGGCGCGCCGCTTGGGACGGAGCTCGGCGAGCAAGGTTTCGACGAGCGCGAGCGTCTCGCGGGCCGCCGTGACCTGTTCCGGCCCCGACACCTGCGCCGCGGGCTCCATCACGTCGTCCAGCGACGCCGACCAGGGAACCCGCCGGCGGACGGCGCGCATCGTCACCCGGACGGCGATGCGGGTCAGCCAGGTCGAGAACAGGGCGTCGCCCCGGAAATCGGGCAGCGAACGGAACGCCTCGAAGAACGCCGTCTGCACCAGGTCCTCGACGTCGGCGCGCGGACCGACCATCCGCCGCACCACCCGGTGCACGGCGCCGACGTGGGTCTGAAACAGGTCGCGGAACGCCGCCGGATCTCGCCGTCGCGCCCGGTCCACGAGCGCCGCGACCTGCGGTGCCGGCGGACGTGACGGGCTGGGCATGTCCCCCACGTCATCCATAGTGGGCCCACCCGGGGGCCTGGTTAGCATGAAAATCACTGTAGTCCGACACCTACACCGACGCTGCCCGAGAGCTGAAGGCGCGACGTGTCGAACAGGGGCGCGCCGCCGGCGTCATAGCGCTCGCCGTTCAGGACGCCGAGCGCCGCCGCCCGCACGAACAGCCACGCAGACGCCAGGAACGCGACGCGTCCCTCCGCTTCCGCGCCCAGGCCGACCATCACGTTGCGGGCGGACCGGACCGGCGTCGTGGCGCTGGCGGCCGACACCCGGATGTAGGTCGCGTCCAGGCAGGGTCCGCCGAAGAGCTGCCAGCGCCCGGCGCCGAACGACCGCCGCGCGGAGGCGTGCACGGGGATGATCGACGCGGTGGCGGCGACCGTTCCGTTCGACGCGGTGGCCGACGACAGCGCCGCGGTTCCCAGCGCCAGCTCGAGACGTGTCCGCGGCCGCCAGGCGGCTCTGACCGCGAGCCCGGCGAAGAACGGACCGCCGCCCGGAAACGCCACCATGCCGTACCCGACATCGAGCGCCAGCTGCGGCGCGTGCTCCGGCGGCGGCGGTGGCGCGGCCGTCGTGACCGGCGCGGGGGGCGCCTGGGCGACCAGCCGGCCCAGCGACGATCCTGGATCGAGATCACCGCGCGCTTCCGACAGCGTCGCGCGCAGCACAGCCTGGATCTTCAGGGCGAGCGTGCGGTAGAGGTCCGCGTCGCGTTCGGGGCGGGGGACGCTGACGACCAGCGCCTTGTCGGTCGCGAGATCGATCAGCTCGATCTCGATCGTGCCGCGCGCGCCGTGCTCGGCGCGCACGACCGCGACGGCGCGCAACGCTTCACCCAGCTGGCGCGCGTCGTCGATGCGCTTGCGCAGATCATCCGCCTCGCCGCCGGCGCCGCGCGTCTCGACGCGGATCCCGAATTCATCCAGGTAGACGCGCAACGCGTCCGCGAGGCGCTGCGCGTCGATCGACGGCGCAGCGGTCACGACGATCTGATCGGCGGCTTGCAGCCGCAGGAGCGCCGCCAGGACGAAACCGGCCGCCGTCACGCCCCCATGATAACCGGTCTCAGAAGTACCCTCGAACGCCCAGCCCGCCTTCCAGGGCCATGAACATGGAGGGCGCGAAATAGAAGACGGGCGCGATCTCGGCGAACACCTCCAGGAAGCTCGGCTGGTGGAAGGTCAGATCCAGCCCGAGCGGCGCGCGCGCGCCGACGTCCCAGCAATCGTACGCGCAGGGATCGCCCAGGAAGAATGCGCGCGCACCGGCGCCGATGTGCCAGTCCAGCTGGGCCGTGCGATCGATCAGCTTCGACTCCCAGAGGTAGTCGACGTGTACGCTGCTGCTGCCGTGGCCGTAGCGGCGATCGCAGATCGCGCGCCCGTCCCGATCGCGGAAGCAGCCGCCGCGGTAGCCGTAGCCGTAGAAGCCGAGGCCTATGTCGATCGCGTTCGTCTGGCCGATCCAGACCTTCCCGGATAAGCCGGTCGGATCGCCGACGACGGCGCCGACCCCGTACTTGCGGCTGTATCCAACCTCCGTCGCGTGCACCACGCCGCTAGCGCACAGGACGGCCGCGATCGCGATCGCGGTGATTCGCAATGTCGCAACCATGCGGGTTCAGTGGCTGCGGCTGCAAGTTAGGTTAGGTCGAATCGGCGGCACGGACCGATTTGTATGATCGATTCGCGCCTCTTCTCGCATTAAGTGGTCAAGGCGTCTGCTCGCGATCCTCGAGAGGAGGACGCGCTCGCCGCGCGGGAGCTTCCGCATCGAGAGGTGACGCATGCCTTCGTTACGCTACAGATCTATCGCAGCAGCAGCCGTTCTCCTCTGGGTTGCGGCGTGCGCACCCTCGAGCGGAGACGGCGGCAGCGGAGGAACGATCGGAGCGGCTGGTGGAGCGGGTACGACCGGAACAACAGGCGCGGCCGGAACAACAGGCGTGGCCGGAACAACAGGCGTGGCCGGAACAACAGGCGTGGCCGGAACAAAAGGCGCGGCCGGAACAACAGGCGCGGCCGCAACAACAGGCGTGGCCGGAACGACGGGAGCGGGCGCTGGCGCGGGGACGACGGGAAGGGGCGGAACGACTGGTTTCGCCGGAGCGACCGGAAGCGCGGGCACGATCGGCTCCGGCGGATCAGGCGGCGCGAGCGGCGGGCTCGGGGGGACCACCGGCACGGCGGGGCGCGGAGGAACGACGGGCGCGGGCGGCAGCGGCGGCAGCGCGACGGGAATGTGTCCGGCGACGGTCGCGAAGCCGGGTGACTCGACGAAGAACGTGATGGTCGGAACGTTGAACCGCTCGTACGTCCTGCACATCCCGACCGGTTACACCGGCACCAAGCCGATACCGCTCGTCATCGACTTCCATCCGCTCGGCGGCACCGGGTCCGGTCAGGAAAACTCGAACGGATGGAAGGCGAAGGCCGACAGCGTCGGATTCCTCACGGCGTATCCCAATAGCTACAACAGCAACAACTCGTGGAACGTCGGCTTCTGCTGCCAGGACGCGCAGAAGAATCAGATCGACGACGTCGGGTTCACGAAGGCGATGATCCAGCAGATCGGAACCATCGCCTGCCTCGACACCAAGCGCGTCTACGCCACGGGCTGCTCGAACGGCGGCGGCATGACGTACAAGGTCGCGTGCGACCTGGCCGACATGATCGCGGGCGCGGCCCCGGTGGACTTCAGGTGCGTCACCGGCGGGTCGACGCAGAGCCCGTCGTGCGAGGGCTGCAAGCCTGCCCGCCCGATCTCGATCACGCACTTCGACAACACGGGCGACAACGCGCTGGTTCCCTACAACGGCGGCACGACGTCGTTCGCCGCGGACTGTCCGCCGAATCAGTCGTGCGTCGGGATGGCATTCCCCAGCGCGCAGGCGAACTACACCTCGTGGCAGCAGATCGACGGGTGCACCGGCTCGCCGTCGGCGCTCAGCGGACATTCAGCGTGCACGACGAACATGTCCTGTCAGGGCAACGCCCAGGTCTCGATGTGCGTCCAGCAGGGTGGCTCCCACTGCGGCAATTACACGTCGCTGGGCGTCGTCGACATCGCGTGGGAGATGTTCCAGAAGCAGAGCCTGCCGTGACGCCGCGGCGGCGCGCGGTCACTGGGCGATGCAAGCCTGCTGCATGACCGCCCAGATCGCGTCGGCCATTGCGTTGCCGCCCGCGTCGGTCGGGATCGGGATGCCCGTGTCGTTGGCGGTGTACTCCGGGTGGCCCGACCAGATCGGCGTCAGATCGATGAAGTGACAGGGCACCGCGCTGTCCGCGCAGTCTTGCTGCAACAGGGGCCGCACCGCCGCGACGCCCGGGATGCCGGGCATCTCGGGCGTCAGAAAGTAGATGATGTGCCCGACGGTCCCGTCGGTGGCGACCTGCGCCAGGAACTGCTTGAAGGTGGCGTCGACGCTGCTGACCGACGCATCCGAGCCGTTCGCGATCAGCGTGTCCCAGGTGCCGCCGTCCATGACCACGACCTTCACCTTGGTCGCGCCCGCTTCGCGCGTGGCGTACTGGTTCGCGACCGCGGCGATCGGGGCCGCGGGCATCGCGCCGATGACGTAATCGTCGGTCGCTCCGATCGCGCCGGCCGCGCGCGCCACGTCCCTCACCCGCGTGTGCTGCGTCCCCGTCACGAGGACCCACGAATCGCCGATCCAGAGGACCTCGTTCGCGCTCACCTGACCGTGCACGCAAGGACCGCCGTCCGCGCGTCCGTTCCCGAGGTGGATCGCCTTGCCATCGCAGGCGGCCAGGGCGGCGACGGTCAATAAAAGCCACGCGCCGCGCGCGGCGGTCACCGATCGGACCACGGCGCGGATGCTACCATCCGCGCCATGACTGCGGGCGCGGCCCTGCTGAGTGCGCTGTTGCTCCAGGGCGCGATCGGCGCACCGGGCACCGCGCCCGAGGCCGCGCCGACGCGCGCGCGCCTCGACCTGCGCGGTCCGGCCGATTGCATCTCGCGCGCCGACCTGGCGGCGCGGGTCGCGGCGCGTTCGCCCCGCATCCATCTCGTCGACGACGCCGAGATTTACGCGCGCGTCGTGTTGACCTCCGCGCGTCCCGGGAACGTGATGGCGGAACTGGTCCTCGCCACCGCGGGCGCGGAGCAGCCGCCGCGCCGATTCGTCGCGCGATCGTGCGCCGAGGCGGCCGATGCGGTCGCCCTCATCATCGCCGTGACGCTCGATCCCACCGCCGATACGTCGCCCGCGCCGCCGCCGGTCCAGGCTCCCGTGATCGAAACGCCCGCACCGCCACCCGTTCCCGCTCCGGCGCCCGCGCGCAGTTGGCAATTCGGCGCGTACGCCGCCGGCCAGACGATCTTCGGCCCCGCGCCGGCCGTGATGCCCGGCATCGCCGTCTTCGGGATGGCGGCGCTGGATCGCGAAGGCGTCTGGGCGCCCGCCCTGTTCGTCGGCGGTACGCACGCCTGGCGGAACGACCTCGCCGAACCGGGCGGCACGGCGTCCTTCGCGCTTGATGCCGGCAGCGTCGACGCCTGTCCGCTGCGCCTCGGCCGGTCGCGGTTCGCGGCGCGTCCCTGCGCGTCCGCGCTCGTCGGGCGATTGGCCGCCAGCGGGGCGGACACCGATCAGCCTGCCGCCGCATCGCGGCCCTTCGCAACGGCGGGCGCCACCCTGGCGCTGACGGCCGGCCTCGGGACGTTGATCGAGCTCTCCGCGCGCCTCGGCGTCGGCGTCACGTTGCTCCGCGACTCGTACGACTTCGGCGGCGTCACGTTTCATCGCGCCGGCGCGGTCACCAGCACGGTCAGCGTCGGCGTCGGCCTGCGCTGGCCGTGAGGCGCTATCGTTCCTTGAGGCCGGCAACGTCCGCCACCCGTCGCGCCAGCAGACTGCCCGGGTGATCCGCGATGAATCGCTGCGCCAGCGCGCGCGCCTCGGCATCGCGACCCAGCTTCATCAGCGCCTCTACCTCCAGCGCGATCGCCTCGGGACGGAACGTCCCTGCCGGATACTTGCCCAGGTAACGGCGAAGGCTCTCCAGCGCTCGACCGTGCGCGCCGCTGGACATCGCGTCGCGCGCGGAATCGAGCAGGACGACCTGATCGCGAAGATCGGCTGCCGGCGTCGGCGCGGCGGGGCGGGCGTGCGGGTTCGGCGTGGTCGGACGGCGTTCCGGTTCCGTGACGACGGCAGGAGCAGGCGCAACCGGCGCGCTTGGTTCCGGCGCGCGCGGCGCCGGCGCCGCCGCCGGAGGACGGACGACAGCGCGCGGTTCGTCAGCCCTTCGGCTCACGCGGGGTGC
>Ga0207675_100001382_pt1 | contig 24330 bp, 19 predicted proteins | sample KBSSwiS42_FD_184305 | JGI IMG/M metagenome (GOLD analysis project Ga0207675, IMG submission 184305) | Switchgrass rhizosphere microbial communities from Kellogg Biological Station, Michigan, USA - KBS Switchgrass S4-2 (SPAdes) (version 2) | ecosystem: Host-associated > Plants > Roots >...
AGCGGGAGCGTGTCCCACAGGAGCTCCTCATACCGATGCGGTATGCCGGAGTCGAAGCGCAGGACGTACGCGAGGTAGTACGCGAGCGCCAGCAGGCAGGCGTCGACGCCGACCTGGCCCAGGCGACGGGCGTTGACTGAGGAGCTGAGCGATCTCATGAGTCGGAGGCGGAGAGCAGGAGTGTGACGAGTTCGCGCGGGTCTCGACGGACGCGCAAGCCGTTGTGCTCAGCAGGCCGTTCCACGTCCACCTGCGTCAGGTCGACCCGGACACGCGTTCGACGACCTGACGCACCTGGTCCTCGGTCAGGCCCGTCCCCATCGGCAGAGCCCAGTTCGTGCGCGCGGCCTCCTCGGTGCCGGGCAGCTCGGCCGATGCCCTGATCGCGGGCTGGCGATGCACGGGCGTGCGGTAGTAGCCGCGGCCGATCGGCAGCTCGCGCTCCGAGCGCACGACGTAGAGGTGGTAGGCGTGCTCGGCGCCGTCGGTGGCCCTCGGCAGCGTCACGTGCTCGCCGAGGCCCATTCGCTCGTAGGTGTCCGCCACCTCGCGCCGCCGGTCGATCCAAGCGTCCAGCTCGGGCAGCAGCACCCGCAGCGCAGCCGCCTGGAGCTCGTCGAGGCGCGAGTTCCAGCCCACGTCCGTGAAGTTGACCTTGTCCTTCGAGCCATGGAAGCGCAGGATGCGCATGCGCTCGGCGAGCTCGTCGTCGTCCGTGACGATCGCTCCGCCGTCGCCGAGGCAGGGAAGGTTCTTCGAGGGGAAGAACGAGAACGTGGCCGCGTCGCCGAGCGCTCCGGCCTTCGCGCCGTTCAGCGCCGCGCCGGCCGCCTGGGCGGCGTCCTCCACGACCGGCACCCCCAGCTCGCGCAGCTCGACGGCGGGGGCCACGTTCCCGAACAGGTCCACCGGCACGATCGCCTTCGTGCGCGCCGTGAGCGCGGCCGCCACGGTCTCGCGGGTCACGCAGAAGGTCTCCGGGTCGATGTCGCAGTAGACCGGGACGGCGCCCAGCACGAGCGCCGCCTCCGCCGTCGCGTAGAAGGTAAACGAGGGCATCACCACCTCGTCCCCCGCGCCCACGCCGACCGCCCTGAGAGCGATCGTGAGCGCGTCGGTGCCGTTCGCCACGCCGACGCAATGCCTCACCCCGAGGTAGCGCGCGAACTCCTCCTCGAATGCCTCGACCTCGGGGCCGAGGATGTAGCGGCCGCTGCGGGCCACGCGCTCGATCGCCGCGCTCAGGCGGTCGTGGTACGGCTCGAGGCTGCTCGCGAACAGTGGGACTTCACTCATACACGGCCAGCTACCCTACTTTGCCGCCGTGATGCTGATCGCCTCTCTGACAGACCCGATTGTCCAGGCGGCGGTCGATGTGGTCGACGCCCTGGGCCTCGCCGGAGTGTTCGTCCTGATGCTCCTGGAGAGCGCCTGCATACCGGTGCCGAGCGAGGCAACCATGCTGTTCGCCGGCTTCAACGTCTCGAACGGGGAGTACAGCCTGTTCGCCGCCACCGCTGCGGGAGTGCTCGGGAACCTCGTCGGGTCCTGGATCGCGTACTGGGTCGGGTACGCGGGCCGCGTGGACATCCTCGAGAAGCACGCCGGGAAGCTCCACATCAAGAAGTCGCACCTCGAATGGGCAGACCGCTGGTTCGAGCGCCACGGGGACGCGACCGTCTTCTTCACCCGGATGCTGCCGATCGTCCGGACCTTCATCTCGCTGCCCGCGGGCGTCGCGCGGATGCCCTTCTGGCGCTTCACGGTCTTCACCCTGCTCGGCTGCATCCCGTGGGTACTGCTGCTCACCTTCATCGGGAAGCAGGCGGGCGACAACTGGGCGTCGTGGAAGGACAGCTTGCACTACGTCGACTACGCGGTGGCCGCCGCGATCGTGATCGGCGTCGTGTGGCTGGTCGTGCGCAATAGGCGCCGCGCACAGCCCGAGCGCGCCTAGCTTTCTTCGTTTCCGGCGCTGGCGAAACCGGCGGACCGGACCTATTGTGAGAGCAGGGCGGGGCGCGATCATGATCCAGCCGACCACTGTTTCGACGACCCCTGCGCAAGAAGCCTCTGCGCCTTGGCGTGAGCGCACGCTGGAGCGCCTCGTGCGGCACGTGCGCGCGGTGCTGCGGGTGTCCGCGGTCGTGTTCCTGCCTGAGGAGCCGAGCGGTGGCCAGCCGGTGGGCTGGTTCGCCGACGAGAGCCTGCGCGACGCCATGGAGGCGTCGATGCGCCGCCTCGCGCGAGGCCGCACCCTGCTGCTCCCGCGCGTCGAGGCCTGGCAGGCCGCTCCCGAGCTGATGGACGCGATCGCCGCCGAGCTCGGCATGGAGAGGGCCCGCGAAGCCTGGACGACCTACAGACCGGCGTCGGTTGTCGCGTGCCCGATGCGGGGCGAGTTCGGCAGGCAGCTCGGCACGCTCGTGGTCGCATCGCTGGACGGGCGCCGCCGTCTCGGCAAGCAGCAGCTCCCCATGGTCGAGGCGCTCGCCGACATCGCCGCGATCTCCCTCGAGCGCACGGACCTGCTCGAGGCCGAGGGGCGGCGCGCCCGCGACGAGCTGAAGCTGAAGCACGCCGCGGAGGCGATCTCCGGCTCGCTCGACCCGGCCGAGGTGTACGTGCGGGTGACGACCCACGCCGCCACGATCACGGGGGCCACCTCCGCTCTCATCACGCGCTTGAACGCCCGCGCGGGCGAGGTGCGCACGGCCGCGACGGTCAACTGCCCGGAGGAGCTCGCCGCCCAGCTGGCCTCGCTCGACAGCGCCGCCTTCGGGCACGTCGCGCGCACCCGGACCCCGCTCGTGCGCAGCGGCCCCGACGCGGCGCCGCTGGGCTCGGTCATGCACGCCCCGATTGAGCTTGGGCCGCGCCTCTACGGCGTGCTCACGGTCGGCCACGAGGAGCCGGACCGCTTCGACGAGGACGACCTGGAGCTGCTCGTCAAGCTCGCGCGCTCGTCCGCGGGCGCCATCGCGAACGCAATCGACTTCCAGCGCGAGCGCCGCATCGCCCGCGCGCTGACGCAGGGCTTCGTGCCACAGTCGCTTCCCGAGCTGCCCGGCTACGAGACCGGGCTGCTGTACGCGCCGGCGGCCGGCGAGGCGACCGGCGGCGACGTGTACGGCGCCTGGCCCGTCGCCGGCGGCGACAAGGTCGCCGTGCTGGTCGGCGACGTGGCCGGCAAGGGCGTCGAGACGGCGGCCCTGAGCGCGATGGTGCGCTTCTTCATCGAGGCGCGCAGCTGGGACACGCTCTCGCCCGCCCAGGTGCTGGAGCAGGCGAACGCCATGCTCCTGGGGCGTCTCCCACAGGACGCGTTCGTGACGGCGTTCCTCGGGATCCTCTCGCACGACTCGCTCCAATACTCGAACGCCGGCCATCTGCCGCCGTTGCTCGTGCGCGGCGGGACGGCCTGCCCTCTCGACAGCCACGGCCTGCCGCTCGGGGTGCTGGAGAGCCAGCGCTACTCGTCGAGCGAGCTGAGGCTCGAGCAGGGCGACCTGGTGTTCGCGCACACAGACGGGCTGATCGAGTCGCGCCGGGCCGGTGAGATGTACGGCTCCGAGCGGCTCGTCCAGTTCGTGGTGGCGGCCGCGCGAACGCACACGCCGCGAGAGCTCGTGAGGGCCGTGCACGAGGACGTGATGGGCTGGGCCGACGCGATCTCGGACGACGCGGTGGCGCTCGCGCTGAGGCGCAGCGACTGACCACCCTCCAGTTCGCTTGAATGAGACCCATGGCAGAGGGCGCATATGCACGCGCCGGCGTGGACCAGCTCCTGTCCGGCAACGCGGTGGCCGCGCTGGTCGACGTGCTCGCGGGCATCCGGACCGGCCGGCCCTCCCGTGCCGCGCTCGCCAGCGGGCACTACGCCAACGTGCTGAGGCTGGACGAGAGCAGGGGCCTGGCGCTGTCGTGCGACAGCGTCGGCTCGAAGGTGATCGTCTGCGAGCAGCTCGGCCGCTACGACACGATCGGAGTCGACCTCTTCGGCATGAACGCGAACGACGTCATCTGCGTCGGCGCGGACCCGATCGCGCTGCTCGACTACATCGCCGTCGAGGAGGCGAACCCTGAGGTGCTGGAGCAGATCGGCATCGGCCTGCGCAGGGGCGCGGAGCAGGCCGGCGTCGAGATCCCGGGCGGCGAGCTGGCGGTGCTGCCCGAGGTCGTGCGCGGCCACCCCTCGCCGCACGGCTTCGACCTCGTCGGCTTCTGCGTCGGCCTCGTCGAGCTGGACGCCATAGTCACGGGGGGCCGCATCGGCCCGGGTGACTCGATCATCGGGATCCCTTCGAGCGGCATCCATTCGAACGGGCTCAGCCTCGCGCGCAACGTGCTCACCGACCTGGACGAGGAGCTCGCCGGCGCAACCGTGGGCGATCACCTCCTCGAGCCGACGGTCATCTACGTCAGGGCGATCCGCGAGCTGCTCGAGTCGGACGTCGACGTGCGCGGGCTCGCCCACATCACCGGCGACGGCTTCCTCAACCTGCTCCGGCTGGAGGCACACGCCGGCTACCGCATCGACGCGCCGCTTCCGGTGCCGCCCGTCTTCACGTCCATCGCGGAGCGCGGCGGCGTCGAGGACGCCGAGCTGTACGAGGTCTTCAACATGGGCTGCGGCTTCTGCGTCGTCGTTCCGCGCGAGCAGACCGACGCCGCGATCCAGATGCTGGAGCTGCACCACCCGGGCACCGCGGCAATCGGCCAGACAACCACCGCCACAGGCGTCGTCGAGCTCCCGAAGCAGGGGCTGATCGGCCGTCGCGGCGAGGGCTTCAAGCCGGCTTCGTAGCGCGGCCGCGCTCCTGGCGGCCGTGACCGCCGGCGTGTGCGCGCCGGCCGCTGTCGCGAGCCCGGCCGTCCCGGGCGACCATCCGGACCCGTCGCTGCTGCGCGCCGGCGGGACCTGGTACGCGACCTCGACCTCGGGCGACTGGCTGCCCGCCTTCCCGATCCTGCGCTCAGACGACCTGCGCCACTGGCGGCAGGTGGGCTCGGTGCTGTACCGGCGCCCGCCCTGGGCAGCGGACGACTTCTGGGCGCCGGAGCTGGTGCGGCGGGACGGACGCGTGCTCGCCTACTACTCGGCGCGCGCCCTGAGTGGGCGCCGCTGCCTGGCGGTCGCGTCCGCGGCACGCGTGACCGGGCCCTACCGTGACCATGGGCCGATCCTGTGCAGCCGCACCGGGGACATCGACCCGCTGCCGGTGAGGGACGAGCAGGGAGCGGATTGGCTCGTCTGGAAGCGCGACGGGAACAGCCGCGGCCGGCCCACCCCGATCCTCGCCGCGCCGCTCGCGCCGGGCGGCACGACGCTCGTCGCGCCGCCCCACGAGCTGTTCCGGGGCGACGCGCCCTGGGAGCGCGGGCTCGTCGAAGCACCGGCCCTGCTGCGGCGAGGCGGCATGCTCTACCTCCTCTATTCGGCCGGGCACTGCTGCGGGCGCAACTGCCACTACGCGACCGGTGTGGCCCGGTCGGCCTCCCTCCTCGGCCCGTGGGAGAAGCGCCCTGCGCCGATCCTCACCGGTGGCGGCGGCTTCCGCTGCCCCGGTCACGCGGGCATCGCGCGCGGCTCGGACGGCGTGCCTCTGCTCGCGTACCACGCCTACGTGGGCGGCGACCTCTCCAACCGCCGGCTGCTCCTGTCCCGGCTCCACTTCGACGCGGCGGGCTGGCCGGTGGCGGGCCGGCCGCGCGGCCCGGCCGCCAGGCCCTCGCCCGCGCGGTTCTGGTTTCGCTCCGCGCTCGGACCCGGTTGGGAGTGGCCCACGGGGGAGCGCCCGGCGAGCCGAGTAACGGGCGGCCGCCTGCTGCTCGGGCCCGGAGCGCTGGCGCGCCAGACCGGTACGACCCGCTTCATCGCCACCGCCACGGTCACGGACCGGCGCCACGCGGCTCGCGCAGGCCTCGCGGTCATGGCCCAGGGCGGCAACGCAGTCGGCGTGGAGCTGCACGGCGGCCGGGCGACGGTCTGGCGCTCTGACGACGGCCGGCGGACTTCACTCGGCTCCCGGGGCCTGCCACCCGGACGCCCCGTGGCGGATGCAGGCCGCCTGGAGCTGCGCGTCTCCGTCGGCGAGCACGTCCGGCTCGCGGTGCACGTCCGCGGGCGCTGGCTCGCCGTGGGCGCGCCTCAGCCGCCGCCGCGCTGGGCCGGAGGCGCATACGCGGGCGTGAGCGTCCGCGGCCCTGCGGAGGCGCGAGCCCAATTCGACTCGCTGGCGATCCGCCCGCGCTAGGCCGGGTCGGTAGGTGATCCCCGGGATGCCGCCGAACACCCTTAAATAGATGACGGTGATCGGCACGCTCATCAGCGAGCGCTACCGCCTGGACGAGAAGATCGGCTCGGGCGGGATGTCGAGCGTGTACCGGGCGTTCGACCCCATGCTGGAGCGCTGGGTCGCGATCAAGCTGATGCACCGCGACATCAGCCACGACCCCGACCAGCTCGAGCGCTTCAGGCGCGAGGCGCGCGCCGTGGCGCAGCTGAACCATCCGCACGTCGTGACCGTGATCGATGCGGGGGAGGACGACGGCGCTCCTTACATCGTCTTCGAGTACGTCGAGGGGGAGACGCTCAAGGACCGCATACGCCGGCTCGGCCGCCTGCCGGTGTCCGAGGCGGTGGCGTACGCGATCGAGATCGGGCGCGCGCTCGAGGCCGCACACGCGAGCCGGTTGGTGCACCGCGACGTGAAGCCCCAGAACGTGCTGATCGACCCCGACGGCCGCGCGAAGGTCACCGACTTCGGCATCGCCCGGTCGCTGGAGGCACAGGGGCTCACCGCCACCGGCCGCGTGCTCGGCACGACCGACTACGTCTCGCCGGAGCAGGCGCTTGGGCACGAGGTCACGGGGCAGTCCGACATCTACTCGCTCGGGGTCGTGCTGTACGAGATGCTCACCGGCGAGGTCCCCTACAAGGCGGACACGCAGGTCGCCGTCGCGATGAAGCACGTCCGCGACCCGCTCCCCGACGTTCAGCGCCGCCGTCCGGAGATCTCGGCGTCGCTCGCAGCCGTCGTGGAGCACGCGACCGCGAAGGAGACGCAGAACCGCTACCAGGACGTCGGCCAGATGGTGCACGACCTGGAGGAGGTGCTCGCCATCGAGGCCGCCCGGACCGGGCAGGCGACGGGCGAGGCGACCACCGTGCTCCAGTCGCTCTCCGGCGACACCGCGGACTTTGCGCCCATCCGCCTGAGGCGCCCGAAGCGGGTCCTCGCGATGACGCTGCTGGTTCTCGCCCTGGTGGCCGCGGCGGCGGTGTTCCTGGCCACGCGCACGGAGAAGGGCACGGTCGGTCGGGTCGTGAAGAAGCCCGCGGAGCTGACCGAGGTGCGGCTCGCGCGCGGCGCGGCGACCGATTACGACCCGGAGGGCGACAACAAGGAGTCGTCTGGCGCAACCGGCAACGCGATCGACGGGAACCTCGGGACGAACTGGAGCACCGAGACCTACCAGGGCGGCTTCGAGGGCAGCAACAAGTCCGGCGTCGGCCTCTATGTGGACGCCGGCAAGCCCGTGCCCGCGCGCGGCCTCACGCTCGCCACGGCGACGCCCCGGTTCAAGGCCGCCGTCTACGGGTCCGAGACGGTCCCGCCCAGCCTCGGCGGCTGGACGCGGCTCACGCCGACCGCCACGGTCAACCAGGACCACACCTTCCGCTGGCGCCCGCGCGGGCGGCTGTACCGCTACTACCTGCTCTGGATCAGCGACCTGCCGGAGAGCGGAGAGGCGCAGGTCCAGGAGCTGTCGCTGCTGCGCTAGGCGGCCGCGTCAGGGCGTCGTCTGCGTGCCGGGCTCGAGCGTATCGGTCTCCTTCAGCACTCCGACCACGATCACGACCTCCCGCCCCTCGTCCACCTGCGTCCCCGCGCCGGGGCGCTGCTCGATCACGACCCCGTCCTGGGCAGGGTCGGTCACCGTGCGCTCCTGGCGCACGGGGCTGAGACCCACGCCGCTGAGCCGCGAGGTGGCTCGCTCCTCGCTCATGCCCACCACGTCCGGCACGTCGACCTGCGGCTTGCCCGTCGACACGACGATCGTCACCGTTGCGCCGCGCGAGACCCGCGTCCCGGCGGTCGGGTTCTGCGAGATGACGTCGCCCTCGGCCACGTCTGACTCCTGTTCTTGGGCGGACACCTCGAGGCCCTCGTCGCGCAGCCGCGCCTCGGCGGAGGCGCGCGTCAGGCCGGTCACGTCAGGCACCGTCACCTGCTCGGGGCCCTGGCTCACGAGCAGGCGCACGCGCGTGCCCTTCGTGACCTCGGTGCCCTCGGGCGGGACGGTCCGGATGGCGAAGTCCTTCTTCACCTTGTCCGAGAACTCCGGGTCGGTCGTCACCTCCAGGCCCGCCTTGTGGAGCTCGCGCACGGCCTGGACCTCGGACAGGCGTTCGACCGGCGGGACCAGGACGTCGCCCGGTCCGCCTGACACCTCGAGCGTGACCGTGGAGCCCTTGTCGGCCTCCTCGCCGCCGTTCGGGTCCTGATCGACCACCTGGTCGAAGGGCTGGCGGCTCTGCACGCGCTCGGTCTGCACCTCGAAGCCGGCGCGCTCCATGAGCGCCCGCGCCTCCACGAGCTGCTTGCCGGTCACCCGCGGCACCTCGCGCTTCTCCGTCGCGAGCAGGCCGCTCAGGATCAGATACAGGAGGACCCCCACGAGCGCCAGGGCGAGCGCCCCGATCGCGTACCACGGCCAGCGCCGCTCGCGCTTTTCCTGCGGCTCGGCCACCGGCGCCACCACCGACGGGGGAGCGAGGTTGGTGGGTCCCGTCTCGTCGGGGACCGGCATCGGGATCGCCGCGAACGCCGCGGTGTCCTGGCCGCCGTTCGGGCCTGCCGCGATCTGGGTGCGGGCGGCCTCGAGCCCGGCCGCGAGATCCTCCGCCGACTGCCAGCGCTGCGCCGGGTCCTTCGCGAGCGCCGCCATGACGACGGCCTCGAGCGCGGGATGCACGTCCGGGCGCCACTGTGAGATCGGCGCGGGCGGCTCGGACAGATGCTTCAGCGCGACCGCCACGGCGCTGTCGCCCTCGAACGGCAGCCGTCCCGCGAGCATCTCGTAGAGCATCACGCCGATCGAGTAGATGTCCGAGGTCGCGGTGACCGCATGCCCCTGGGCCTGCTCGGGCGACAGGTACTGCGCCGTGCCCATGATCGAGCCGGTCTCCGTCATCTCGGATGCTCCCGCCCGCGCGATGCCGAAATCCGTGACCTTGGCGTGCCCCTGGTGGTCGACGATCACGTTGTGCGGCTTGAAGTCGCGATGGATCACGCCGTGGCTGTGGGCGAACCCCGCCGCCTGGAGGATCTGAAGGCCAAGGTCGATCACGCGCTCCTGCGACAGCGGCGCCTCGGCGGCGACGATGTCCTTGAGGGTCTGGCCCTCCAGGAACTCCATCGCGATGTAGTAGGTCCCCTCGTGCTCACCGCGGTCGAACACGCCCACCACGTTGGGGTGGTTCAGGCCCGCCGCCGACTTGGCCTCGCGCCGGAAGCGCTCGACGAACTCCTGGTCCTGCGCGAAGCGCCTGTGCAGCACCTTGATCGCAACCTGCCGGCCGAGGTGAATGTCCTCGGCGCAGTAGACGTCGGCCATCCCTCCCGAGCCGATGCGGCGCAACACGCGATACCGGCCGTCGATCAGCGTGTTGCCGGCGACCTCCGTCATCCGGCGCCTCCGCCCAGGAGCGCCTCGAGCACCGACTTGGCGATCGGCGCCGCCACCGTGCCGCCCTGCCCGGAGGCGTTCGGGATCGTCACGGCCACGGCCATCTGCGGGTTCTCGACGGGCGCGAAGCAGATGAACCAGGCCTGGGTGAACTCGCGGTTCGGCCCGGTTTCGGCGGTCCCGGTCTTGCCGGCCACGCGAATGCCAGCGAGTGCGGCCGCGGTGCCGGTGCCCTCCTCGACCACGCGGCTCATCATGTTGGCGAGCTCGTCGGCCGTCTCCGGCTTCATGACGACCGACTGCAGGTCGGGCTGGATGCGCTCCTTGACGCGACCGTCCTTCTGGACGATCCGGTCGGTGAGCTGCGGCTTCATCAGCCGGCCCCGGTTCCCGACGGCCGCGGCGACCTCCGCCATCTGGAGCGGCCCGGCGCGCACCTCGCCCTCGAGCCCGCCCTGGCCGATCGCGACGCGGCCGACGTCGAAGCCGTCCGTCACGTAGTCGCCGTCGCCGTTGATGATCCCGCTCGGGATCTTCTGTGTGTCCGGGTAGTCGAGCTTCGGGTCCGCGTAGAAGCCGTAGCGCTTCATGTACTCCACGAGCGTCTCGCGCCCGATGCGCTCGCCGACCTGGGCCCAGTACGTGTTCACCGAGTTCGTGAGCGCGTCGGTCGCGGAGATCGGCCCGAAGCTCTCGCCGCCGGCGTTCTCGAGCGGCACGCCGGAGATCGTCTTCGGCGACGACCCGTCGATCACCGTGTCGGGCGTCAGCTTGCCTGAGTCGAGCGCGGCCGTCGCGGTCACGACCTTGAAGGTCGAGCCCGGCGGGTAGAGCTCCTGCGTCGTGCGGTTGAGGAGCGGCTGCCTCGGGTCGCGGTTCAGCTGCCCGATGTCGGAGGGGATCAGGTTCGGGTCGTACTCCGGCTCCGAGACCATCACGCGCACCTTGCCGGTCTTCGGCTCCATGGCCACGACGGCACCCGTCCGGCCCGCCAGCCCCGCCACGGCCGCCTGAGTGCCGCGCACGTCGAGGTTCGTGACGACGTCGTTGCCCTCGCGGCTGCGGCTCTCGAGGCCGGACAGGATCGAGCTGAACTCGTCCTCCTTGCCCGCGAGGTCGTCGTTGCGGCTCTGCTCGAGGCCCCGGCGTCCGTTCCGGATGTAGGAGAAGCCCACCGGATGTCCAAACGTAGATCCGGTCGGATAGGTGCGTGTGTAAATGCGGTTCTCACCGCGGCCGTGGCCGACGCTGCGCGCGAGCTTCGTCCTCCCGTCCGAGGCGTAGATCACGCCGCGCGGGATCTTCTGCTCCTCGATCAGCGGGCGCCGGTTGTCGGGGTTGTTCTCGAGCGAGCTCGCCTCGAAGACAGTCCAGCGCGAGGTGAACGCGAGCAGGATCGCGAACAGCAGCGTGAAGAGCCCGAACAGCTGGACGATCTGGCGGTTCACGAGCTCACACCACGCCTCCGCGGCGCTGCGCCTCCGAGCGCGCGTGGTCGGAGACGATCAGGAGCAGCGCGAGCAGCACCATGTTCGCCACGATCGAGCTGCCCCCGTATGAGACGAGCGGCAGCGTGACGCCGGTGAGCGGGATCACGCGCGTGACGCCGCCCACGATCACGAACACCTGGATCGCGAGCACGGCGGTGAGCCCGGTGGCCAGCAGCTTCGAGAAGCCGTCGGCGGCCGAGAGCGCGGTGCGCAGGCCGCGATAGACGAGCAGCAGGTAGACGCCGATCAGCCCCGCGGCGCCGAACAGGCCGGCCTCGTTGGTGAGCACCGCGTAGATGAGGTCCGTGTGCGCGGCGGGCAGGATCGTCCCGCCCCCGGGTAACTCGAGGAGCGCCTGGCCGAAGCCCTGCCCGAACAGGCCGCCGTCCGCCTGGGCGAACAGGGACTGAGCCAGCTGATAGCCCTCCTTGTCGACGACGCCCCTGGCGAACGGGTCGAGCCACACGTCCACGCGCTCCTCCACATGCGGGACGTTCTGCGAGAGGTAGAAGGCGCCGCCGAAGAACATCGTCGCCCCCACGCCGATCAGCGACAGCCGCGCGGTGGCCACCCAGAGCAGAGCCAGGAAGCCGCCGAAGAACATCAGCGAGCTCCCCAGGTCGCGGATGACGATCAGCATCAGCATGGCGAGGCCCCACACCAGGAGGAGCGGCCCGAAGTGCTTCGGTGAGGGGCGGTCGCGGATGACCGCGGCGAGCGAGAACAGGAACACCGCCAGCAGCACGGAGCCCGCGGGCCGGAGGTCGAACACGGCGATGCCCAGGAGCGTCAGCAGCGCCGGGGTGCCCCACAGGATCAGCTGGCGCTGGTACGGCAGCGGCCGCAATCGCGGCCGCACCAGGATGTCGCCCGTCTCGCGCAGGTAGCTCGCGAGGAAGATGATGATCCCGAGCTTGGCGAACTCCGCCGGCTGGAACTGGATCGGCCCCACCTTGATCGCGAGGAAGGCGCCGTTCACCTGGCCGCCGATCCCGGGCAGCCGCGGCAGCACCAGGAGCCCGATGCTCACCGCCGCGATCGTGTAGCGGTAGCGCTCGAGGACGTGGTGGTCGTCGACCAGCAGGATCGTCAGGCAGAAGAGGGCAAGGCCGACGACGAACCACTGCGCCTGCTCGCGGGCGAGCTCCGGGTCGATCCTGTAGATCAGGACGAGCCCGATCCCTGCGAGCACCGCGGCGAGCGGGAACATGTACGGGTCGGCGTCCGGCAGCCGCGCGCGGATGAAGAGGTGCCCCACGACGCACAGGCCCAGGAAGAAGGCGCCGTAGGTGAGGGTGGCGTTCGAGACGTCGGTGGAGCGGGTGGACAGCACGGCGGCAAACCCGACGGCCACAAGCAGCGAGACGGGCAGGAGCCCGAACAGCTCGCGCATGCGGGCCGACATCAGTTCGAGGCTCCGGCGTCCAGCTGCCCTCGCTCGAGCGCGCGCACGAGGTCGACGGCGTCGGTCCGGCTGCGCCACTCGTGATCCAGCACGCGGGTGCGGCGCGCGTTCGGGATCGCCCGTGCGGGCATGCCGCTGGCGTAGTCCTCCGTGTAGAGGTTGACGCCAAGCGGCAGCTCGTAGGGAATGCCCCTGTAGACGGTCACGAGCCCCGCGTCGTTCGTCCCGACGAAGTAGACCTGACGGCTCAGCGCGTACAGGCCGCCGACGACCGCGGCGAGGACAGCCAGGCCGAGGATCACCCGCAGGGCGAACCGCCCGCGGCCGCGGCGGCTCCGGCGGCGGGGCCGCTCGGGCGCCGGCGCAACGGGCTCGGCCCTCCGCTGGATGATCGTCGCGTCGGCGGCGGGCTCCGCGGGAGCGCTGGCCGCGGCCCGGAGCTCGTCGGCCTTCAGGCCGACGACGGTGTCCTCCGCCGAAGGCGGCCGCTCGGTCGTGGCCGGCTGGCCGGCGGGGTCGCCCTCGCCCAGCCGGAACAGGATCACCGTGATGTTGTCCTTGCCGCCGCTCTGGTTGGCCGCCCGCACCAGGGCGTCCGCGGCCTCGTCCAGCGTGCTCGCCGAGCGCAGTATCGAGCCGACCTCGTCGTCGGAGATCATGGACGTGAGGCCATCGGAGCAGATCAGGAAGACGTCGCCGTCGCGCCCGGCGAGCGTGTAGGTGTCGACCTCGACGTCCGGCTCGGGGCCGAGCGCGCGCGTGATGATCGAGCGCTGCGGGTGATGCTCCGCCGCCTCGGGCGTGATCTGGCCGCTTCGCTCCAGCTCCGCCACCAGCGAGTGGTCGCGGGTCAGCTGGGACAGCTCACCGTCGCGCAGCCGGTACGCGCGGCTGTCGCCGACGTGGGCGAGGCTCACCTCGTCCCCGTGGACCTTGGCGAGGGTGAGCGTCGTGCCCATGCCGCGGCGGGACTCGTCCGCCACCGCCAGGTCGTAGATGCGCCGATTGGCGTCGCGCACGATTTCCGCGAGCTGCGCCTCGGCGGGCTCGCCGGACTCGCGCGCGCCCTCGACGGCCTGGACGGCCACGGCAGATGCGACCTCGCCGGCCTTCGCGCCGCCCATGCCGTCGGCCACTGCGAACAGCGGCGGCTGCACGACGAGCGAGTCCTCGTTCGCGGTGCGCTGGCGGCCCACGTCGGTCCGCCCGGCCTGCTCGACGATGCTGAGCGCCACCCCGCTACTCCTCGTAGCGGTATTCGCTGTCGCCGATCCGGATCGTGTCCGCCATCTGGAGCCGCTCGACCGACTTCACCTGGCGCCCGTTCAGGTAGGTGCCGTTGGTCGAGCCCATGTCCTCGAGGTACATGTGGCCGCCGCGGTCGAAGATGCGCGCGTGCGCCGACGACGCGAACTGATCGTGCACGCGTATGTCGGCTCCGTCGGAGCGGCCGAAGATCACCCCGTCGCCCACCTCGAAGGACGTACCCGGCTCGTGCCCCATCGCTGCAACCACCTGGACGCGCGGCGCCACCCCGGAGCGCGGCGCGGGCGTGCTGCGCTGACGCCTGCCGGGTGAGGGAACCTCGACCGGCTCTGCGGCCGCGGCGCTCCCGCCGTACCTGGCGAGGTCGCGCATGGCGCTCCGCACCACCCACAGCAGGAAGAGGTAGAGGACGACAAGGAACCCGAACTTGAGCGCGACGGCTAGCGGCTCGTCCATGTCTCAGTCGAGCTCGAAGGTGAGGTCCGTCACGCCGATGGTGATCTGATCCCCGGCGCTCAGCGGCTGGTGGTCGACCCGCCGCCCGTTTACCTTGATTCCGTTCGTGGAGCCCAGGTCCACGATCTGCCACCCGCCGTCGTCGCGGCGCAGCTCGGCGTGGCGGCGCGACACGTTCGGGTCCTGAAGCACGATGTCGGCCTCGCGGCTGCGGCCGAGCACCACGCGGCTGCCGCTCAGCACGTTGCGGCGGCCGCCGCCCACGAGCAGCGCCTGACGGCGGTCCTGAGCGGGCTCGACGCGGCGCGCGTCGCGGCTCGGCGAGTACACCATCGTGTGGCCGAAGTCGCCGGCGGACGGCGCGGGCGCGCCCGGGCCCTCCTCCTCGTGCTCCTCCTCGGGAGGCGCCAGCAGCTGGGCCTGGATCCCGAACTCGCCGAGGTCGAGGCGCTCGTCGGTGTGGAACTCCACCTGCGGGCGGGTCGAGAGCGCGAACGACTCCTGCCTCGCGTGCTCCAGCAGGTAGTCGGACAGCTCCTTGCGGAGCGCCGGCTCGTAGCTGGCGAACTGCTCGCGGTCCTTCGGCGACAGGAAGACCCGGTAGTGATTCGGGACGTAGACGCGCGACACGGAGGCCATCTGGTTGTCCTCCATCTCCTTCGCCAGCTTGTGGGCGAGCTCCACCGGTTGGACGCTCGTGCGGAAGGCACGGCCGAATGCGCCCTCGACGAGCCCGCCCAGCTTCGCCTCAAGGTTCCGCAGCATGCTCATTTGGTGCCTCGCAGGGTAGTCCTAAGCAGTTGTGACACGCGGAGCACGCCAGGGCTCCCGGCTTCCCCCCATGTGGAACGCCACAACGACCACGAGCGCGGCCGCGACGCTGCCCGCCACGGCCCCGCGCGCATGATCGAGCGCCACGTCGGCGGCCAGCGCGTTGCCCAGGGCCACGTGTGCGGCGATCAGCGCGGCGGCGCACAGCCCGGCTCCGACGACGTCCAGCGCGAGCCAGCGGCCGCGCACGACCAACGCAAGCACGACGGCGCCTGCCGCCCAGGCGAGGGCGGGCGCGAGCGCCGGCGTGGTCACGAGCGGCTCGAGCGCGTCGGAGACCGCCGCCGAGATCGAGCCCTCCCAGGTCGAGTGGGCCATCGTGCCGTCGGGCGAGCCGAACAGCAGCTCCCTGCCGGTGAGCGCCTCGCCGAGCACGAGCCACCAGAAGCCGGCCGCCGCCAGGCCGGCGCGGCGGGTTGGGGTCGACGCCAGCGCGGCGACCCCTACGAAGGCGGGCGCCAGAGCGACCGTGCCGAGCAGAGGCGCGAGAATCGGGACCGACCAGAGGAGCCCGGCGCGGGGAAGGAGGAACGGGACAGGGGCAGCCGCCGCCGCGAGCACCAGCGCGGTGCCCTGGCGGTCCGCCTCCGGGGACACCAGCCAGGCACAGAGACCGATGACGGCGAGGAGCCAGCCGATGCGCGGCAGCACGGCGGTGGCCACCGCCGCGAGGGCCGCTGCCACGAAGGGCGAGAACGAGGGGTCGGGTCCGAGCGTGAGGATGCAGGCAAGCACCAGACCGCCCGCGGCGAGCCCCGCACCGATGCGCTCCGGGATGCGCGGCGCCCGGCGGCCCTCCTCGAGCAGCTCCGAGCCCGGGAGCGGCCCACCGGCCGGGTCGCCGTCGCGCGAGAGGCCGAGGAGCGTCCGCCGCCGGCGCGTGGTCGTGGGCAGCCCGACCCTGCGCAACGTGGCCGGCTCGACCAGGCCGCCCTCGTCCGCGAGCTCGGCCTCGACGGCACACAGCTCCGCCCTGAGCCGCGCCGGATCGGGGCGGAAGGCGGGATCGACGTCGAGTGCGTCGTCGATCACGTCGCATAGCCCGACCGGAAGGTCGCGCCTCATCGAGGCGAGCGACGGGAGCGGGCGTCCGAGCCGGCGCGCGGTCGCGGCGGGCCCGGCCGCCTTCACCGGATTCGTACCGGTCCAGACCTCGTAGAGGGTCAGCGCGAGCGAGTAGACGTCGCAGGCGGGCGTGACGCGTGCGCCCTCGGCCTGCTCCGGAGCCATGTAGGCGAGCGTGCCGACGATGTCTCCGGTGCGCGTCAGCGGATCGTGGCTCGCCACGTGGGCAACGCCGAAGTCGGCGAGCTTGGCGAAGCCCGCGCCGGCGGCAGGCTCGGCCAGCACCATCACGTTGCCGGGCTTCACGTCGCGGTGGATGACGCCGCGCGCGTGCGCGTGCTCGAGCGCCTCGCAGAGCGCGATCCCGATGCGCGCCACGTCGCGGTCGGAGATCGCTCCGGCCTGCGTCAGCTCGGCGAGGGTTCGCCCCCGAACCAGCTCCGAGACGAGATAGACGTCGTGCTCGTCCGAGGCCAGCTCGTAGATGCCCACGATCCCTGGGTGGTTCAGGCGGGCGGCCGCCCGGGCCTCGCGCTCCACGCGCTCGCCGGCGCCGCGCTCGCGCGGGATCACCTTGACGGCCACCTCGCGCTCCAGCTTCTCGTCCCAGGCGAGCCATACAACCCCGAACCCTCCGGCTCCCAGGCGACGCTCCATCCGGTAGCGACCCAGGATGAGGTGAGCACCGGGAGCGCCCGGAAGCGGTTGTGTAGGGTCAGACCCTCCCAGGGGTAGCGTGCCCGCCTCGTCCGTGAAGCCAGTTTCGGAACGTCTCATGCCAGTTTCGTGTTCGTTTTCGGGCGAGCGCGTCCTGCCCCCCGTTCATACTCCCACCGACGCGCGTACGAGACGCGCACTGCGCTAGGAGCGATTCGCCTGTCCTTCCTGGACGAACCGGACGAGCCAGTACGTAGACCGCCTCGCCGCCCGCCCCGCGGTCCCTCCACCGACCGCCAGACGCTAATGGTCCGGCGCACCATAGCCATCGGCGGCGCGGTGATCGCGTTCATCCTGATCGTTCTGCTGTTCCGCGGCTGCCTCGACGCGCGCAAGGAACGCGCGATGAAGGACTACGTCCGCGACACGAACGACCTGATCGCGCAGTCGAACGCCGAGAGCAGCAGGCTGTTCGACATCCTGAAGACCCCCAGCGGGCAGGACCAGTCCGTGGACCGCCAGAACCAGGCAAACGAGCTGCGCGTCGACTCGGCCACGCTCGTGGACCGCGCAAACGACCTGGACGTCCCGGACGAGCTCTCAAAGGCAGACGGCTACTTCGGCGAGAGCCTGGAGCTTCGGCGCGACGCCCTCAACGTGGTCGCCGAGGAGCTGCCGGGCGCCCTCGCGCAGGAGGAGCGCCGCAGCAGCACGGCTCGCATCGCGCAGATGATGCAGGTGTTCCTTGCGAGCGACGTGCTCCTGAAGAGCCGCTACAGGCCGTCATTGAGCGACGCGCTCGACAAGGAGGGCATCGACGCGACGCTGCCGACCAATGCTCAGCTCACCTTCGTCAAGGACCTCAGCTGGCTTCAGCCGTCCTTCGTGGCCGATCAGATCGCCGGCATCCGCGGGACCGGCGGCAGCGCCACGCCGGGCCTGCACGGCAACGGGCTCGGCAGCGTGTCGCTTGGCGGCGTCGCGCTCACGCCCGGCGCCCCCGCGACCGTTCAACTGACGCGCGACACGGCGTTCGACGTTCAGGTCGCCAACCAGGGGGACAGCACGGAGACCGACGTGGTGGTGACCGTGACCGTCGGGCAGGGCGCGGACGCCACGAAGCTCGAGGAGACGCTGCCCGAGATCGCTCCCGGCGAGACCAAGAACGTGACCATCCCGCTGAACGGGCAGCCGCCCACGGGCCAGAACGTGCCCGTCAAGGTGGCCGTCAAGCCGGTGCCCGGCGAGGAGGTCACCGACAACAACGAGGCCGACTTCACGGTCATCTTCACCAGCTGAGCGGCTAGTACCCTGGCGGCGTGGACGACCTGAACTCGACACAGGGCATCGTGGCGCTCGCGGCGGCGGGGCTCGGGTTGGTCGCCTTCGTCTGGGTGGTCGTCCTGAGCGTGAAGCTTCGGCGCGTGCGGGCCGCCCAGCGGACGATCCTCGCCGGCGAGGAGACCGACCTGGCCGCGCATGCCGCGTCGCTCCAGGAGGCCTTCGTCCAGCTGCGCGACTGGGTCGAGGAGGTCGCCTCCGGGCTCGAGGGCCGCGTCAGCGGGGCAGAGCACCGGATGGACGGCTGCATCAGCCACACCTCGGTGATCCGCTACGACGCCATGAACGAGCTCTCGGGGCAGCAGTCCAGCACCGTCGCGCTGCTCGACGAGCGTCAGACGGGCGTCGTGATCTCCTCGATTCTCCACCGCGACCAGGCGCGCCTGTACGTGAAGCGCGTGCAGGACGGCAACCCGGAGTACGAGCTCTCGCCGGAGGAGCAGCAGGCGGTCGAGTCCGCCATGGCAGGCACGCCCGCCTGATGCGGGTCGCCTATCTCGGCCCCGCGGGGACGCACAGCGACGAGGCGCTGCGCGCGTCGGCGCCGCCCGGCATCGAGGCGGTCCCCTACCCCTCCATCTACGACGCCGTGATGGCCGTGCAGGAGGGAGTTGCCGACCGCGCCGTCGTCCCCATCGAGAACGCCCTCGAGGGCAGCGTCGCGGTGACGCTCGACACGCTCACCGTCGACGCCGATCGCGTCCGGATCCAGGCCGAGGTCGTGCACCCGATCCACCACTGCGTGCTCGCACGGGACGAGGTGTCGCTGCCGAGCGTCACGCGGGTCGTCTCGCATCCCCAGGCCACCGCTCAGTGCGCCCGCTTCCTGCGCGAGCGGATGCCGAACGCGGAGCACGTGAGCGCCCCGTCGACGGCCGACGCGGTGCTGACCGTGTGCCGCTCCGAGGACGGGAGCGTCGCGCTCGGCTCGAGCCTCGCTGCAGAGCTTTACGGCTGTCACGTCGTGGCCGCCAACGTCGAGGACCATCCGGACAACCAGACCCGCTTCGTCTGGCTGGCGCCGGCCGAGGAGGTCGGGGAGACCAGCGGCGACGCCAAGACCTCGGTCGTCTTCTGGGGCGGTGGTGACGAGTCACCCGGCTGGCTGGTCGACGTGCTGAGCGAGTTCGCGGGCCGCGGCGTGAACCTCACCCGGATCGAGTCGCGGCCCCGGCGCACCGGCCTTGGCCATTACTTCTTCTTCGTGGACCTCGAGGGAGCGGCGGGCGCGAGCCCGGTCGACGAGGCCCTGGACGCCGTGCGCTCCCACGTCGGCGAGCTGCGGGTACTGGGGTCTTACGGGCGGCCGCCCTGGCTAAACTGACCGGCATCGTGGCAGTCAGGGCGACCTTGTCCCTCGCGACCGAGCCGGGTGACGTAGAACCAGGCCCTGTCCTCGCGCTGCCCGGGGCCGGCCGGCCTGAGCAGCGCGCCGCGTCTCCCGGCCGGGTGCTGGTGCTGAACGCGTCGTACGAGCCGATCAACGTCTGCACGGTCCGGCGCGCCGCCGTCCTGATCCTGAAGAACCGCGCCGAGATCCTCGAGAAGGGGGACTGGGCGCTCCACTCGGAGAGCCTCACGCTCGCGCGGCCGGTGGTCATTCGGCTGCTTGCCTACGTGCGCATCCCGCGCGACGCTCACCGGCGCAAGATCACGCGGCGCGCGGTCTTCGCGCGCGACCGCTGGACCTGCCAGTACTGCGGCCACGAGCGCGGCAACCTGACCGTGGACCACGTGATCCCGCGTTCGAAGGGCGGACCCTCGACCTGGGAGAACATCGTGACCTGCTGCGCGCCGTGCAACCGGCGCAAGGGCGACCGGCTACCGAAGCAGGCGAACATGGTGCCCAGCCGCGCCCCGAAGGCGCCGAATCCGGCGATCTTCATCCACGTCGCCGCCCCGACCATCCCGGCGGCGTGGGAGCAGTACCTCGTGGTGGCCGCCTGATGCAGGAGCCGCCACGCCCGGGCGACGTGGCGCCCTACGTGGAGGACGACCGGCCCGCGACCGTCGGCCAGCTCAGGAGCACGCGCAGGTGGCTCGCGGTCGCCGGCGTATGGGCGGTGGCCGCGACAGCGCTCGGCGTGATCGCGCTGATCCAGGCGAACAAGGACGACGAGAGCGGGAAGACGCAGTCCGCCGCGGACCTCGCCCGCGTCCAGAACAACCTGTCCGGACGCATCGACGACCTCGAGTCGCGCGTGGACGACCTGCCTACCTCCGACGACGTCTCGAAGCTCGACGGGCGCATCAAGGACCTGGAGACCAAGGCCGACCGGACGGCCTCCGACGTCGACAAGCTGAACGGCCGGGTCGACGACCTCGAACAGCGGGTGGACGACCTCGAGTCGTCGAGCCAGACGCAGACGAACACCACGACGACTCCGTAGATCGATGGTCCGCCGCCACCGGCGGCCTCCCAACTACAGAGGGGCGCCCCTTTCGGGACGCCCCTCAGTTTCTGCTGGACTCGATCGACAACCCTCGTACTGCGGCCGGCGGGACCATCACGGCCAGAGTTGTCGACGGTGCCACGGTTGGACTCCGCCTGACGGGGCCCAGCACCGGTCGTCTAGCGGCCGGACACCTCCAGGGTCCCGAAAAATCTGTCAGTCAAGCTCGGACCACCTCCTTTCCCTGGTCCGGGAATTGAAGCAGACTCAGGAGTCGGCCTGTTCGTCCTCGAGCTCGACCTGCGCGGACGTGTCCTGCGCGCTCTCCATCACGAGCGCCACCGCGCTCACCGTGTCGTCCTCGCGGAGGTTCATCACGCGGACGCCCTGGGCCGGGCGGCCCTGCTTCGAGATGCCCTTCACACCGGTGCGCTGGACCATCCCGTTCTGCGAGATGAACACGAGGTCGTGGTGCTCGCGGACGATCAGGGCGCCGGCCAGGCCACCCTTCTTCTCGGTCAGCCCGATCGTCTTCACTCCCATCGAGCCGCGGCCCTTGACCGGGTACTCCTCGATCGCGGTGCGCTTGCCGTAGCCATTCTCGGTTACCACGAGCAGCTCCGTGTCGGGACGGACCACGTCCATCGCGAGCACGCAGTTGTCGCCGCGTGAGACGTTCATGCCCTTGACGCCGGCGGTGTCGCGGCCCATCGGCCGTACCTGGTCCTCGTTGAAGCGAGCCGCCTGGCCGGAGCGCGACACCATGATGATGTCGTCGTCGCCGCTCGTCCGGCGCACGGCCACGAGCTCGTCGTCGTCGCGGACCTTGATCGCGATGATGCCGTCGGCCTTGATCGGCGTGTTGTAGGCGAGGAACTCCGTCTTCTTGATCTGTCCGTTGCGCGTGGCGAAGACGAGGTACTTGCCCTCCTTGAAGTCGCGTGTCGCCTGCACGGCCTGCACGCGCTCGTCGGGGCGCAACGGCAGGAGGTTCACGAGCGCGCGACCCTTGGCGGTGCGCTGGGCCTCGGGCAGCTCGTAGACCTTCTGCCGGTAGACCTTGCCTCGGTTCGTGAAGAACAGCAGGTAGTCGTGCGTCGAGCTGACGAAGAGGTGCTCGATGTAGTCGTCGTCCTTCATGTCCATCCCGGTCACTCCGACGCCGCCGCGCTTCTGCTGGCGATAGGTGGCGAGCGGGAGGGTCTTGATGTAGCCGGAGTGCGTGATCGCGATGACCATCTGCTGGTCGGCGATCAGGTCCTCGATGTCGATCTCGTCCTCTGAGTGCGTGATCTGGGTGCGACGCTCGTCGCCGTAGCGGTCCTTGATCTCGAGCAGCTCTTCGCGGATCAGGCCCATGACCTTGGCCTCGTCGCCGAGGATGTCGCGGAGCCACTTGATGCGCTCGACGACGTCGGCGTGCTCCGTCTTGATCTCGTTCGTCTGGAGGGCGGTCAGGCGCTGGAGGCGCAGGTCGAGGATCGCCTGGGCCTGGATGCGCGTGAGCTCGAAGCGCTCCATCAGGCCGTCGCGCGCCACGTCCGGATCGCGGGAGCCGCGGATCAGCTCGATGACCGCGTCGATGTTCTCGATCGCGACGAGCAGTCCCTCGAGGATGTGGAGGCGCGCCTCCTTCTCGCGCAGCTCGTACTTCGTCCGCCGCACGATGATGTCGGTCTGGTGGTCGACGTAGTTCTTGACGATCGGCAGCAGGCCGAGCGTCCGCGGCACGCCGTCGACGAGCGCGACCATGTTCACGCCGAAGGTCGTCTGGAGCTGCGTGTGCTTGTAGAGCTTGTTGAGGACGACCTTGGGGATCGCGTCGCGCTTCAGCTCGATCACGAGCCGGATACCCGACTTGTCGGACTCGTCGCGGAGATCCGAGATCTCCTTGAGCCGGCCGTTCTGGACCTGCTCGACGATCTTCTGCATCAGGCCGCTGCCGTCGCCGCGCCCGTCGCCCTTGTACACCTGGAAGGGCATCTCGGTGACGATGATGCGCTCCTTGCCACGCTCCATCGGCTCGATGTGAGCGCGGCCGCGGACGACGACCCGGCCGCGGCCGGTCTCGTACGCGTCGCGGATCCCCCCGTGCCCGACGATGATCCCGCCGGTCGGGAAGTCCGGGCCCTTCAGGTGCTTCATCAGGCCCTTGACGTCGATGCCGGGATCGTCGATGTAGGCGACCACCGCGTCGATCGCCTCGCCGAGGTTGTGCGGCGGGATGTTGGTGGCCATCCCGACCGCGATGCCCGATGAGCCGTTCACCAGCAGGTTCGGGAAGCGCGCCGGCAGGACCAGCGGCTCCTGACGCGACTCGTCGTAGTTCGGGCCGAACTCGACGGTGTCCGCGTCGATGTCGCGGAGCATCTCCGTCGCGAGCCGCGAGAGGCGCGCCTCGGTGTACCGCATGGCGGCCGGCGAGTCGTTGTCGATCGAGCCGAAGTTGCCCTGCGGGTCGATCAGCGGGTAGCGCATCGCGAAGTCCTGGCCGAGCCGGACCAGCGCGTCGTAGATCGCAGAGTCGCCGTGGGGGTGGTAGTTCCCCATCACGCCGCCGACGACGTTGGCGCACTTGCGGTGCGGGCGCCCGGGCTGGAGCCCGGAGTCGAACATCGAGTAGAGGATCCGGCGATGGACCGGCTTCAGCCCGTCGCGCACGTCCGGCAGCGCGCGGCCCACGATCACGCTCATGGCGTAGTCGAGGTACGAGGAGCGCATCTCCTCCTCGAGCCCGCGCGGCTCGATGTTTCCGCCTGTCAGCTGATCAATGCTCATCTCTTACACGTCCAGGTTGGTGACTTCGCGGGCGTGGTTCTCGATGAACTCCCGCCTTGGCTCGACGCTGTCGCCCATCAGCATCGAGAAGATCTGGTCCGCAACGCTCGCGTCGTCGATCGTGACCTGCTGGAGCGTCCGGGCCTCGGGGTCCATCGTGGTGTCGAAGAGCTGGTCGGCATTCATCTCGCCGAGCCCCTTGAAGCGCTGGAGCGGCACGCCGTCGCAGCAAATCTCGAGCACCTTGACGCGCAACTCCTCGAACGACAAAACGTCCTTGTCCTTCTTGCCGAGGACGACGTGGAAGGGAGGCGCGCCGGCGAGCTCCTGGAGCTCCTTGTGGATCTTCACGAAGCCGGTGTACTCGGGCGTCTCGAACAGGGCGCGCGCAAGCCTGTAGGTCTTGGCCGTGCCGGTCTTGCGCTCGATCACCATCGCGACGACCTCGGTGTCGTTCTCGCGCACGAGTGAGGTCTTGTAGGCCTCGCCCTCATGGTCGTCCGCCTTGAGCAGCTCGATGACCGCCGCGGGATCCGTGGCGCCCTCGTCGAGCAGCGACGACTCCTCGAGGAAGCTGATCGGGTCGTGTCCCCACTCGGCACGTAGCGCCGCGGCCCAGCCCTCGTACTGCTTCAGCAGCCGGCCGTACTTCTGCCAGCGCGTGTGCGTGAGGCTGAAGGGACTGCCCTCGCGGTCGGTGACCTCGAGCTTCTCGAGCTTGTCGCGGAGCAGGACCTCCTCGAGCTCGGACTCCTTCTCGATGTAGATGTCCTGCTTGCCCGACTTGATCTTGTAGAGCGGCGGCTTCGCGATGTATACGTAGCCCTCGTCGATCAGCTGGGGCATCTCGCGGTAGAGGAACGTGAGCACCAGCGTGCGGATGTGCGCCCCGTCGACGTCCGCGTCCGTCATCACGATCACCTTGTGGTAGCGGGCGTTCGTGATTTCGAAC
>Ga0207675_100001383_pt1 | contig 24328 bp, 23 predicted proteins | sample KBSSwiS42_FD_184305 | JGI IMG/M metagenome (GOLD analysis project Ga0207675, IMG submission 184305) | Switchgrass rhizosphere microbial communities from Kellogg Biological Station, Michigan, USA - KBS Switchgrass S4-2 (SPAdes) (version 2) | ecosystem: Host-associated > Plants > Roots >...
TCTTCGCTGATCCGCGTCTTCAACGTGTTCACTTCGGAGATCAATCGCCCGCGCTCCAAAGCGTTCTCGATCTCCTGCACGACGCGTTCCATGTCTTCATCCTTATCGATGAAACCGAACGCGCCCAACTTGATCGCGCGCACGCAGCGCTCGTAGCTGCCCGTGCCCGTGTACACGATCACGGGAACACGAAAGCCGCGACCCTGCATCTCGGTCAGGACCTGAAATCCATCCAGACCGGGAAGCTCGAGATCGAGCACCACGCAGTCGACGGATTCGCGCTGCAGCACCTCGAGCGCGTCCTCGCCACGACCGGCTGTCACCACATGGTGGCCGAACCGGTGCAAGTCATAAGCATACTGCTCGAGCATGCTCGGATTGTCGTCAACGACCAGAACCACGCTCATATATTGCTTTCTCGGGAGTCTTGATCCCGGAAGATCCATTCGTGCGTTCGGGCTCCGCGGCCGGGAATTCGACCTCGAAACGCGTGCCGCGGCCTACCTGGCTGGAAACCCGAACCGAACCGTCGTAGTCCGCCACCAAACGCCGCACAATGCTCAATCCCAACCCCATCCCCTTTTCTTTGGTGGTGTAGAAATCGCTGAACACCTTGGAGAGATCCGCTTCGGCGATGCCGCTCCCGTTGTCGGACACAGAGAGGAACACACGTTCCAAACTGGTGTCCGTGTAGGTCTTGAGCTCGACCCGCCCCGCCTCGCTGCTCGACGAATCTTGCGCGTTTGCGACGAGATTTTCCACGATGCGATGCAGTCCCACCGGATCCGCCATGATGGGCGGCAACTCGTTCGCGAGCTGTATGTCGATCTTGACCGGTGAGCCTTCGCGCCTTGCATACACGACTTCACGAATCACGGTGTTGAAATCGCAGGCCTGGCGGGGCGGACTCCAGTAAAGCCGCGCGTAATTGGAAGCCAACCCTTCCAGATAGGTCATGCTCGAACGCAATGCCGGCTCACGCTCGCGCCACACCCGGTGCAGGTCTTCGGGTTTTTCCGAGGCAACCTCGCCCAGATGCCGGAGAATATTGCGGATCGGGGTCAAGCCATTTCGCACGTCATGATTGATCTGCCGCGCCATTTCACCGAGCGTTGCTCGCCGCTCTGCTTCGCGCAGTTCCTGCATATGAGCGCGCACGCGATTCAACATTGCATCCAGGAAACGCGAGAGCTCGCCCACTTCATCCTTGCGATCCGTGGCAAAGCTTTCAAATCGGTCGATACGCATTTGCGACGTGCGCGCGGCGAGATCGGCCAAAGGACGGCTGATGCGCGACGAGGTCCACAACGAAAGCAACAGCGTGCCGCTCACGGTAGCCACCAGCGCGGCACCCAGCCAAAGATCCAGATTCCGCAACAAATGGTTTAACGGCCCGAGCGAATGACTGATCACCAATGTCGCGGTCTGGGGTCCGTTCTGGTTGCCCACGAACGGTATATCGACGCGTTTCGCTTCCCGTTGCCAGTCGGGGAATCCAGGTTGCGAGCCCACTTCTTTCCGGTTATTGAGCAGCGTCGCCCGAAGCCCTTCACTGGAGGAAATGACACCTCCGGGATACACCAACGTTACGGCTTGATCCGCGGCGCGGGTGAGGTGGGATAGAAAACGCTCCTCGAGCTCCACGCCGCCGACCAGGTAGTACTTCTGATCGGAGAGCTGAAGCGAATCCATGACTGCGAGCATCAACACCGATCCTTCCGGTTTACGCGCGCTCAACAGCGACAGGTGATTCGATACCGCGCCAAGCTGAGCGATGAGAGCCGGATCGCGTCGGTCGTATTCGTTCCGGAAATGGCCCGAGCTCACAATGCGTCCTTGCGAATCCTGGATCTGGAGCATGGAAAAGCCCAGAAGACCCATCGCGTTTCCGGCGTAATCGAGCACGAAGGACTTGTCCTCGCCCTTCTGCATGGCCAGCCGGAATCGATTGTCGTTTTCGATCACGTTACGGAACGCGCCCAACCGCGCGCACAACGACGTCCGCAAGCTCTCGAGATCTTCCCCGGCCACATCGGCCAGCATGGCCACGCGACGATTGTATTCCTGGCTCAAGCGCCGGCTCATTTCCAGCTTCGTCGTGACCACAAGCAAGAAGAGCGGGATCCAGACGAGGACGATGGAAAAAATGAGAATGCGGCGGCGAAAGGTCACGGTGCTTCCACCCCGTTTCGCCCCGCCCCGGCCAGACACAGCGTGCCATCCCAGTCCTGCACCACCCCCGCCACGCCTCGACGCAACGCGACGTGATTCCGCGCGCTGAGAAGCGGAATTCCGGTCACGACCAGGGCGGATCCGCTGCGCGGTCGGGCGGCATTAACCCGCGCGGCCAGCCAGCGCAACGAACCCGAAAATGCCGCGGCATCCAGACACGGGTCAGTATAGGTGCGCTCGATGCACACCAGATAGGACCAGCGATCACCAGCTTGCAAGGACGTCGCATAGGCAGGGGGAACCAGCTGCACCGCGACCGCGTTTGCGGCCCCCGACGGAGGATCCAAAGCACCCAGGAGAACTTTGCCGTCTTTCGAGGGGTCGGCCGCGAGAGCAACCAACCGCTCCGCTAATTTCTTCGCGTCTAGATCACCATCCTGATACACCAGTTGATGTCCACCATCGGGATCCAGGGCAACTACGTCCTGGGAGACGACTGGAGTAGAGGTGATGTTCCGAGGCAGCGCGCAAGTCTTGCTTCCGGAAAGACTGGTGGCCGGCCGAGCGTCGGCGTCCACGATGTGTTCCGACAGCTCGGTGCGAAGCTCGCTCCACTCGGTCGACTGCGTTCGCGTTCCCGGGTAGTGCGGTGAAACCAAAACGTAGGTGCGATTCCAGGCCAGGGGATAGGTCTGAAAATCGCCGAGATCCTTGGCGTAGGACAATGCGCTCTTGGATTCGAGAAGCATAACGTCGGTTTTGGACAACACGTCTCGCGGATCACTGCCGTTATGCACAGAAAAATCTAGGGTGGATTTGCCGCGTCCCACAAACGGGTGACTCGGGTTCGGCTCCAACTCAAAACTCCAGGTGACGCTTCCTGGCGAAACGCGGTACGCACCGGTACCGATTGCCCAATCGCTGGTGGGCTTCCACACCGCGAGATCCGGATGCGAAAAGAACCCCGCTTGATTGGGCGGCGCGGAAGACAACCGCACAGTAATTTGTCGTGGACCGGAAACGCGGACCGCATCGTTCCGGATCCAGCTCCACGGGCCCGGACGCCCCGGCACGAACGGTTTCAATCGCGACGCTATCCACGCATCACGAATCTGGGCGGGGGTCACTGGAGTTCCATCCGAGAAATAAGCGCTATCCCGGAGCGTGAACACCCAGGTCCGACCGAAATCACGTGATTCCCACGAGCTCGCCAGCCCCGGCAAGATGCGACCATCGCAGTCCACCTGGACGAGCGTCTCGTACAACTGTCGAAACACCAAATCCTCCGAATCATTGACCGCAGCCGGCACGTGCGCCGGCTCGACCGGATCCACGAGCACGACACGCAATCGATCGAAACGCACCGGATCCTCCACGCCTAAGAAGCACGGATTCCGTTCCGGCTTTGGAGCCGGGATCTCCACCGGTGGGGTCACCGGAGCCTGGCTTGGCGCCGGAACCGAGGGGGGCGGCGCAGGCATGGGTTCCGGGGTGCGGGCCGTTCGATGGGCGCATCCGAGAATTCCCGAAATGCAAAGAACGTACCCAGCTTTTTTTAACTTCGGGAACATCGCTCAATTCTCCCGCAATTCGAGGCTATGCGGCCGGGCATTAACCTTACCGTCTGCAAGAGATCAGGAAAAGTCGAAAGACCCTTTCTACACCGGCAGTCGACGGAGAATGGCATTCATTGGTTTGAGGGGAAAAGATTTGGGACCCTTGCGGGTCCCAAGTTCCGAAGGCTGGCCCGCCTGCTAGGGGGGGCACCTAGGTCCAGGGGTTGGCGGGCCAAGCCTCGCGGAAAACCTTTTATTTTCAAGTTCCGAAGGCCGGCCCGCCCTACTAGGGGGGGCACCTAGGTCCAGGGGTTGGACGGGCCAGGCCTCGCGGAATTTGTTTCCCCGCCTTACGCGGCGGGGCCTATGTCTCTCCGGAACTCTTGAATCACCGGAGTAAAAGCAACCCTCCTTACAACCGTGGCGGACTGCGTGTCCAACTGCACGTGAAAGTTCTGCGCGACGTTGAAGTCGAGCACTAACGTGGTCAACGCGCCTTCCGGAACATCCAGATCGTTACGGAGCAGTACCTTGATTCCCGATTGCTCCCCGCTCGGAGTGGTCAGGATCGCGGTCGTGCTTCCGTCGGGAAACGTGAATCCATCGGCCAAGGTGACAGTTGCACTCGAAACCACGACCCGTACCTGGTCATATCTGCCTGCCGGGATCGTCATTTGAGCCAACTCGGACTGAAGCCCACCCTGGAGATTCAATAGATCCACTGTTTTTCCCGTCGATGACGAAAAAACCTCAATCTCTTCACTCGAGAAACCGGACACCGGCATCAAGAACACACGCGTCACAGTGACTTCCGCACCGGCCAAGACCTGCTGCGTGAGTGAACCGAATGGCGAATCCGAAACCGGCGTGCTCGTCACCATTGTCTCGATCTGCCCCATTGCGGAAGCGTCGAGGCCCTGGTCGTGACACCCAAACGCCAAGTAGGTCACGACCAGGAGTCCGATGCCGAGCAATACTTTCGTCTTCATCGCTCTATCCGGTTGCCCTCGAACTTTATCACTCACGCGTAACTAGGCTAAAAACTGAACTCAAAAAACCTTGTTATCAGTCTTCAAAATCAGCAAGGCGTCGCGCCGGCACCCGCCGACGAGTCAAGGAGTTCAGGAATGAGGCCGGCGTCCAAGTCTTCGTCGTCCTCGGAAGGGGGTAGTTCCTGATCTCCACGAGCTCGTAGAGGTGACCCTGCTTGTGGCGGGGCCGGACGCGTGGGTAGCGACGGATATCCAAGTTGAGCTTCATGTTGCCGTGATCCATCGCACCCAAACTCCACGGTAAAAAGTTGCATGCCTTTATCTCAAGACTTCCGCGCCCGGGGGAGGAAACCCGAGGCTGTGAGAGGCCCCTCGGGCGCGGAAGACCTTGAGCTGCCTGGAGGGCGGGGCATGCCACGCGTATAAGCAAGAGGGCGGCCATTTCGCCCAAAAGAGTGCCGGCCTGCGCGAAGCCGTTGTTTATTCGCCGCTTAAACTTTGCACAATGGACCCGGAAGGTTTCGCGGCTGTTTCATTTCGTGTCTTTGGTGTCCGAAGGGACACGCGAAGGCGTGGAGTGCAGGACACGCGAACCGGGGAAACCAGGAGCAAACACCCTAAAAACATCAAATAATCATGGGGATCCTGAACCTTGATTCTCTTCGCGGCGCAGAACCGCAAGCCACTCCGCCATTTTTTCCCGTCCTTTTCCTTTCAGCTGGAGAAGCACCTCGTCTCCCCGGGTCCCCACCAGCTCGCGGTCGTCGAACGGGAGTTCCTGGTACATGACCCCCCCGGCAAAATGGCAGCCTTCGCATTGGTCATGCAGGATGGGAAGCACGACCGCGTCGAACCCACGCTGAGAATCCATGCCTTGGAGGCTTGGATAACGCTTCCCGCAACCGAAAAACACCAGCGCCCCTAGCAATGCCACCCATAGGGCGGCCAGGTAGCGGTTCATGTAGAGTCGCAATCGGAAACACATTCGGAGGTCGAGATGTCCTTTCAGCACATCCAACTCGAGCGCGAGGGAACCGTGGCCATTCTCCGGCTGGCTTCGGGAAAGCTCAACGCCATCTCCCCCGAGCTCCTGGAGGAATGCCACCGGGCGCTGGATGCTTTGGAGAACGATACCGCGACCACCGGTCTCATCATCACCGGGGGTTCGTCTCGCTTTTTTTCCTACGGCCTCGATGTGGCCCGGCTCCTGACTGTGAACCGCTCGTTTCTCGGTCCGTTCATGAAGAGCCTGAATCGATTACTGTCACGTCTGTATTTGTTCCCGCAGCCGGTGGGCGCCGCCGTGAATGGACATGCCACCGCGGGGGGCCTGCTTCTCGTCATGACCGCCGATTGTCGCGTAGCGGCGGAAGGCAACTTCTCGGCGGGGCTGTCGGAGGCAAAGCTTGGACTCGCCGCGCCCGCGGCCGCACTCCGGATGATCGCGCGCCGCCTGGGAACCGCGGCGACCGCGGAGCTGGCGCTGCGCGGCATGATGCTGAATCCTGAGGCCGCGCTCGCTCTCGGCATCTACGAGAAGATCGTGCCCGCCGATCAGCTCCTAGGCGAAACGATGGAGAGAGTGCGCGCGATGGCGATCCCAGGCGGCGCGATCCTGCTCAACAAGCGATTTCTGAGCACCGGCGTCTACGATCTGCCGGACGCGATTCAGGATCGAGAGATCGAAGACTGGCTGGACCGCTGGTTCTCCCCCGAGGCGCAAGCCGAACTCCAGAAGCTGACCTCGCGTAAATAAAGACCGCTGTTAGGCCGGAGCGAATGGGGAAAAGCCCAAGCGCTCCGGCAAAAGTGCTCGCAAGCTCGCAATGCCAAACCCGAGCGCATAGGGTGCTGCGCGTTATGCCTTCCGCGCTTGGGCTTTTCCCCATTCGCTCCGGCCCCCCAACGTCAATTGTTTCGCGCGCCTTCGAGAATCCACTGGCGGAGCAGTTGTAGATCGGCGGACGACATCGCGGGACGATCTTTCGGCATGCGCACGCCTTGAATGCCCGAATGTCCTTCGACTTTCCAGAACATGTAACTCTGATCGGGGTCGCCGGGCTTGATCTCGCACATGCCTGCTTGATGTGCTTCGCTTGCTTGATCGAACAACTCGTCATAGCTTCCCATGCGGTATTCGGTGAGCCCGGGCAAGTTGGACGCGTGACACCCCTGGTCTCCGCAGTTGTACTTGGTGGGGGAAAAAAGCGGAACGATGTCGTTCGCGTAACTCAGCGTGGCAGGCTGCGTCGTGTCGGCCACGCTGGTGCAGTCGGCAGTCTTGGGGGTCGTCGTGATGCTGTCGCAACCAAATACGATTAATACGAAGAAACATAGACCCGCTAACACTCCGCCCATCCACCGCGTTGCCATGACGCTCGCTTTCTCCCCTATCAGGGGTGTTCTACCCGCCGTATCACGGAATTGTACGTATCGGCGACGAGCAAGTTCCCGTCTCGATCCAGAACTACCGCAAACGGATGGGAGAGTTGCGCTTCCTTGGCAGGTCCCCCGTTGCCGGAAAAGCCCGGCGTCCCCGTCCCGGCCAACGTCGTAATCACACCCGCCTCGTCCACCCGGCGAATACGATTGTTGTATGTATCCGCAATGTACAGCCGGCCGTCGGCACCCAAACGCGCGTCGTAGGGAGAATTGAGCTCCGCCTGGGTGGCCGGTCCGCCGTCGCCGGCGAAGCCCGCCGTTCCCGTTCCGGCGACTGTAGTAATCACACCCGTGACATCGATGCGACGGACGCAATGATTGCCCGTATCGGCAATGTAGAGATCTCCGCTCGCCGCATCGAGACGCACACGAAATGGGCCGTTCAAGAGCGCGTTCGTTGCCGGACCGCCGTCACCCGCATATCCGGGCGTTCCGTTCCCGGCAATGGTTTCGATGATTCCGTTCGCGTCCACCCGCCGAATGCAATCGTTCGCGGTGTCGGCGATGTAGATCGGAAATCCGGATGCGCCCACTGCGACCCCGCTCGGTGTGTCAAGCAAGGCATCCAATGCCGGACCGCCGTCCCCCGCATATCCGAAAGTCGTTTTCCCAGCCGCTACCCATACCCGCATGTCCGCATCCACTCGCATCACCAAGTGAAGGTGATTAGCGGCGAGAAAGATGTCCCCCACGCTATCCAGTGCCATCGAAAACGAATGATGTAGGGGTGTTTCCAATGCAGGCGCGCCATTCACGATCGTTTCGGTCTCTTCGCCGCCCGTGCCCACGATCGTTCGCACGCGACCATCGTGATCCACCCGGCGCAAACGCAAGTTGCTCCAGTCGATGACGAGAAGACGATCTTCGCCGTCAAACGTAAGATCGATGGGGTTATACAACGCGGTGCTTTCGGGTGGCGCGCCGTCTCCCGTGAATCCTTGCAGGCCGGTGCCCATGTACGTGCAGATGGAACCCGCCCCGCCTTTGGGGAAAGTGGTTGCACTTTCTTCGTCATGACAACCCAGCGCAATCAACGAAACACAGAGAAATGAAAAAACGCCGGCAAAGTTATCGCGCACGTCCCCTTCTCGCTAGTTATTCCTCGCGCCTTCGAGGATCCAGGTCCGCACGACGTTTACGTCCGCGGCGGACACGCAGTCGTTGGGATCGGGAGAGGTCGTGCAACCGAGCGGCATGCGTTGCATGAGAATTCCCTGGCGGCCCTCCACTTTCCACAAGAGATAGCTCGCCTCCGGATCGCCAGGCTTCACCGCGCACATCGCGAGCTGCCTCGCCTCGTCACCCGCGTGCAACACGTCCTCGTAAGAGGCCAGCGAATAATGGGAGCTGGCCAGGCCGCCGCCATGACATCCCGCTTCGAGACAGTTGTACTTGTCGGGCAGGAAAAGCGGAACGATGTCGTTTGCGTAACTTACCGTGGCTGGCTGGGTGGTGTCGGCCACGCTCGAGCAATCGACCGGTGTTTTGGGCGGCGTGGATTCGGAGCACGCAAACGCGGTCAGGATCACGCCAATTAGAACAAGGGGGAACCGAAGACGCGTCATAATGCGGAGTGTCTTGAACTAGGGGGCGACCAGGACAACCTTGCGTATCACCGAGTTGCCGGTGTCGCAGATGTACATGTTCCCAGTCGCGTCGAACGCAATCGCGGTGGGCTGATTGAACTCGGCATTGAGCGCTAAACCACCATCCCCGGCGTACCCCCGGGTCCCGTTCCCGGCCACGGTGGTGATGATCCCCGCGGCGTCCACGCGGCGCACGCGATGGGCCTGCGCGTCGGCAATGTAGAGCGCGCCGTCGGGACCCCGTCGCGCGTCCAGAGGAGCGTACAAGGTTGCGGCGGTAGCGAGGCCCCCATCACCCGTGGAACCTGGAACGCCCGTGCCGGCAACGGTGGTGATAGTGCCGGATGCATCCACGCGGCGCACCGCATGATTGTTCAGGTCGCATATATAAATTGCCTCAGTTGCCTCGTCATATCGGACGCGGTACGGCTGGTTGAGGGTGGCGTTGATGGCGGGGCCGCCATCGCCGGAATAACCCTCAATCCCGGTCCCACACACGGTGTGGATCGTCCCGGACGCATCGACCATGCGCACACAATGATCACCCGCATCAGAGATGTACACCGGAGCTCCAGAGCTCGCCACGGCAACCCCAGTGGGAATGTTGAACGTCGCCGACACCGCCGGCCCGCCATCCCCGAGGTGGCCAACTCCGGGGGTATCCACTCCCGCAAAGACGTAGACCAGCTCATCGGGCGTTTCACGCAGCACCCATGGCACGTGGTAACCGGCGATGTACAAGTTTCCGAGGCCGTCATAAGCCATCGAATAAGAATGATGGAGCGGAGTTTGCAGGGCCGGCGTCCCATGAACTTGAGTCGTGTCTTCGTAACCCGTGCCGACGATCGTGCGTACGCGCCCGTCTAGATCCAGGCGGCGAATGCGAAAATTCGTCCAGTCGAGGACGACCATTCGGTTCTGGGAATCGAATGTAATATCAATCGGGTTGTATAGAGAGACGTGGGACGGCGTCGCTCCCTCCCCGGCCCAGGCGGACACTCCATTTCCCATAACGGTGCAAATAGTGCCCAAATCGCCACAATTTGCGGGAGTCGGGGAGGTGGAAGAGTCGCCGCACCCCTGGGCCAGAAATACGCCCACGATCAAGGCAAAAAGACCCGGGGTCAGAGCGAAAGAAGGCCGGAATAGTTTAATTGTGCGGATGGGGGTTATCCTTTCGAGCGCATGCTAGACTATTATACTTCGTCTTCATCTCTCCATACCCATCTCGGGGGACCTATGCGCAGAATCTCCGCCTTGATCGGCTTCCTGCTAATAACCTGCCTAGCCGTTTTCGGTTCCGGCTGTAACGATTCTTCTCAGCCGGTAACCGCGTCCTGCAGCGACCAAGCAGGCACCATTTGCACCTGGGCGGGCACCGGGACCCCTGCCTACGCCGGTAACGGCGGCCCGCCCGAAGAGGCGAGCCTCTACTGGCCCATCGACGTGACCTTCACCTCCGACGGGACGGCCTACATCGCGGACTGGAACAATCATTCCATCCGCCAGGTGAAGGACGGAAAGATGCATACCGTCATCGGCGGAATGGTGGTTGGCGATGGACCCATGGTCGGGTCCACGATTACGGATCGCGTGCCTCCCGGCGCGCCCGGAAGCGAGATCGCTCTCAACCACCCCACCGACGTGAAAGAGCTCGCCGACGGCCGGCTCTTGGTGGTGTGCTGGCACAATCACAAGCTCCGTCATTACGATCCGACCACCGGTCTGGTACTGGTGACATGTGGAGCCGGAAACGGTTTTGCCGGTGATGGCGGACCGGCGGCGCAAGCGCTCCTCAATCAGCCCAGCAAAGCCGCCATCGATGCATCGGGCAACATGTTCATTCTCGATCAGCGCAATCAACGTATTCGCATGATCGACGTCAACGGCATCATCACCACCGTTGCCGGAACCGGCACGGCGGGTTTTAGTGGCGATGGCGGCGCTCCCCTCTCCGCTCAGTTCCATTTCCCGGCCGGCCCGAATCCCGCTCCTGGCGGAGGTCTTGCCTTCGACAGCCAGGGGCGTCTCTACGTTTCCGATTCGATCAATCGCCGCATTCGGCGGATCGATTTCGGGACCGGCACCATCGAAACCGTCGCGGGCACGGATTCCGGTTATGCCGGCGACGGCGGCCAAGCGGCGGCCGCGAAGTTTGCGTATCCGTTCGATATCGATTTCGGTCCCGATGGCCGGCTCTATGTTGCCGACCAGCAGAACAATCGCGTGCGCGCGATCGATCTGACGACCGGGATCATCACCACTGTGGCTGGTAACGGCACCGCTGGATACAGCGGCGACGGCGGGAACGCGCTTGACGCGGCGCTCTGGGAGCCGTCCGGGATTGCCTTCGATGCGTCGGGACACCTTTACATTGCCGACACTCACAACAACCGCATTCGTCGCGTGACTCTCTAGGAGACCCTCATGAAACGCTTTGTTTCGTACATTGCCCTTGTTTCGCTCGCGGCGATGCTCGCGTGGGGATGCAACGACAGCACCGAGCCCACGCATCCCGGCGAATACGGCGTCATCAAGACGTTTGCCGGTAACGGCATTCAGGGTGGCGGCACCGACGGTGTCGCGCCCACCAAGACCGCGCTCTACTGGCCGCAAGACATGGCGTTCGCTCCCGACGGGAAGCCCTACATCATCGACTGGAACAACTACCGCATTCGCGTCATTGAAAACGGCATCATCCACACGGTGATCGGGAGCGGTAATCCTGTGCCCGATGGCGAGTCGGAAGCTCCTACGGGCGTGGCGACCGAAGTGGATTTGAACCATCCGGCCCACATCAATTTCGACGCCAATGGCAACCTCATCCTGAGCGGGTTCCATTCGTCGGCGGTGTTCCTCTGCAACCTGACCTCGAACATGATCGGGCCGATTTGCGGAAACGGTGTTCGTAGCTACGGCGGTGACGGTGGTCCGGCAACGGCAGCCATCGTCAACTTGCCGGTGTGCTCGCATTACGACTCCCAGGGGAACCTGTTCATTTCCGATCAGGCCAACCAGAGAATCCGTAAGATCGACACCAATGGCATCATCACCACCTACGCTGGTTCCGGCACCCCCAACACCCCGGGCGCGTTCTCGGGCGACGGCGGTCCTCCGGAGTTGGCGCAGTTCAACTTTCCTCTAGGGCAGCAGGCGTATCCGGCCGGCAAGTTCACCATTGGTCCCGATGACCGCATGTACATTGCCGACACCAAGAACCAGCGCATCCGCATGATCGCCAACGGCATCATCGCCACCATTGCCGGTAACGGCATACAGGGTTATGGCGGAGACGGCGGTCAGGCGACGGATGCCATGCTCAACAACCCGAACTCAGTGGCGCTCGATTCGAATGGCAATGTCTACATTTCGGATTACGACAACAACATCATTCGGAAAGTGGACATGACCACCGGCATCATTACCACCTTTGCCGGACATCCCGAAGAATGGTGTCCGCGCAGTAACTGCACCGACGTCACCTCGCTCAGCAACTCGGAAATTGGAGACGGTGGCGATCCCAAGGACGCCTATCTCCATAACCCGGCTGGTCTCACGTTCGACAGCGCGGGAAATCTCTACATCGCCGATCGCGCCAACAATCGCATCCGGGTGATCTTGAAGAACCCCTAGGGAGTCTTCTTGGCCGGCGTGGCTGCTAACTGCGCCAGCGTGGATTTCACTTCGGTAACCGTGGCTCCCGTGGGCAGAAATATCCGCTGACAAAACGTGCTGTCGGGGGGAGCTACCTGATTTATGTAAGCGAGCGAATCCGCCACCGCTCCGTTCAGGTAAAACCCATCCTGACTGAACAAGCGCTCGGTGCCGTCGTTCAAGTACCGGGTCAGGATCATCGTCCAGCGCCCTTTGGGATCAGACGCGGACTTGCCTTGGAACTGCGCGATCATGAGCACCCGGTCTCCGGGATAGAACACCTGGGGTTGCTCCGAATAGGCCGAATACACGGGTGAAAACTGCGACGTCACCCGCTGAAACCCCGGCTGAAAATAAAAGACGCACGGCACCGTGACGTCGACGCTCTGGCGCGGCGATCCCATCAACATCTTCACCGAGCCGATCTTGAGTGACCAGTAGGGTTCGCTCCCCTCGCTCTTTGGAATGCGTGAGCGAACCACTCCGGTGAAGATGATCGGATGATCGGCATTCTCGGCGATGGAGCGGATGAGCTTGGCATCCCCGGACGGTGCGGCCGATTCTTCGGCTAACCCACACGCGGGCAGGAACAAGAACAGAAGAACGAAACCCAGACGCCTCAACCACGCACCTCCAGACATTTCAACGCGCTCCGGCGGCAGGGTCCTCGGCCAGGGCGGCCACGCCGATACCTGCAAACCCCGTCGCACCCAGACCGTACCGATTCTCGGGGGAGGTCGCTTCCGCCCCGACCCCGATTTTTTTAGCGAAAACAGGATCTTCGATCGCGCCAAACACGGCGGCGATGAGACGATCCAAATCGTCGGTGCCCCCTTTGACGGCCTTGTACCCCTCCAGGAGATAGAGGATACCCGCCCGCTTGGAGCGCTCCCATGTGTCCCCTTTGTGAAGCCAAGCCCGCGGATCCTGCCATAACGAGGCCAGCGACCCTCCCCGGAAGTAACGGTCGAGGGCGGTGCCGATCGTGTCCTGGCCGGCCGCTCCCGCGATCGGGTGCACCCACAACAAGCTTTCAATCACGTAGAAGAGATCGCCCACGCTTTCCGCGGGGAGGAGCAAGGTCTCTTCCTTATCGTGCGGGTGCAGGCGAACGCTCCCATCTTTCTCAATGCTGCGAGCCAGGTAGAGCGCGGCGTGTTCCGAGGCGGCCTGGTAACGTCCGTCCTTGGTGAGCTGGTAGAGCAGAGCGAGATGGGCCGCCTGTACGGCGGTGGCAACCGTGTAGGGATGCGAAAAGTCTTTGCTGTCGAAGCGTCCGTTCGGAAACGCGCCCGACGGAAGTTGGGCGGGCAGCACGACCTTGTCCGCATACGCAACGTCGAGAGCCTCATATGCTTTAGCCCGTTTCGCATCCACGCTTTTGGCCGCCGACGCAAGCGCAAGCGCCATGCTTCCCACATCGGCCAGATTCCGAGAGCGGTTTTCATCGATCGTTGCTTTGGCGATGGGGCATCCCTCTGTGCCGAAAAATTGCGCGGACCAGCCACCGTCGGGGAGCTGCTCGGACGTGAATCGATCCACACAGGCAAGAGCCGCGGTCTCGTAACGCGGCTCGTTGAGAACGCGCGCCGCGGCGAGCAAGGTTCGCACGGGATAGGAGCACTCGTACCAGGTGCCGTTTCGTGAAAACCCGCCTTCGGGCGGCTGCTGCGCGAGGAGATATTCGGCTTCGGCGCGCAACACCTTTCGCGCGCGCGACGTCAGAGAATCCGCATCCGCGCGGGTCGGCCGGAACGGAGGTTCAGGATCCGCATTCCGGCCCCGATTCGCGGCCGGCATTCCTTCGGCATACAGCGCCACACCGTTCACGGCAAACGTCCGGCACGGCGCGGCCTCGAAACGAATCGTGAGCCATTTTCCAAACGCGGTGGCCTTGAATCGCAGATCGGTGAATTCGCCGGGCTTGGTGACCAGCGAATCGGCCAGCACGCGATCATCGATGGAGATCCGCATGGGACCGCGCGCTTCCTTGGCGTCTCCCACGGTGAGAATCAGGAAGTACTGTGTTCCCGATTCGGCGGACAATGCGAGGTCCGCGTTTTCGCCTTCGATGAAGTCGCTCAGATAGGCGTCGGTCAGCTCAGGCCGGGCTTGAATGCGCACCATGCCACGCGACCACACCGCGTGTGGGTTCCAGTCCATGGCATCACAGGGTTCGGAGCGTGGCTCGACGCGATCTTCGGGGCCGAAATCGATGCGGTTACGCAAACGCCACGTTTCCACGCGCTCCCAGCGCGTGCGGTGGCGCTCGATGCGCACGTCCTCCTGCGCGAACGCGATGGAGGCGGGTATCAACAGGCAACAGAGATACGAGAGAGCACGAAGTCGACGCGACATTCAGAACTGGATGCGAATACGCGGCAGATGTTCGGCGATACGAGACACGATTTCGTAAGCAATGGTGCCGCACCAGCCCGCATGATCCTCCGCCGAGACGGTCTCTTCGCCTTGGTGGCCGATCAGGACCACTTCATCCTCCAGCTCCGTCCCGGGAATGTGGGTGACGTCGATCATGGTCACGTTCATGCACACGCGGCCGCGCACCGGCGCGCGTTGCCCGCGGACGAGCACGTGCGCGACGTTGGAATTGGCGCGATCGAACCCGTCGGCATAACCGGTCGGCAACACGGCAATACGCGTGTCGACGGGCGCTCGCCATGAACACCCGTAACCCACGAACTCGCCCTTCTTCACCGTCTTTACCTGAGCGACGCGGGTTTTCCATGTCATCACGGGGCGCAAATCCATTTGCCCGCCGTCCACGTGGGTGGACGACACCTTGGTCTCCTTGCTCGGCCACAAACCGTAAGACGCGATCCCCACGCGCGCGGCGGCGAAATACGCCTCGGGAAAGAGAATGGCCGCGGCCGAACATGCCGCGTGAGGTAGCGGCACCGGAAAGCCTTTCTCGCGAACTTGCGTGAGCACGCGCTTGAAGGTGGAGAGCTGCGAATGCGCGAAGGAATGATCCGTAGTGTCCTCGATGTTCGCGAAATGTGTCGTGAGGCCTTCCAGGCGGAGGCCGGGCAGCTCGTTCAAGATGTCGAGGTACTCGGGAATATCGCCTTCTTCTATACCATAACGGTGGGTACCGGTTTCGATCTTGAGATGCACCTTCACTTCGCGTCCGCGCCGCGCCGCTTCCTTCGACAGCGCGAGCAGGCTTTCTTTGTTCATGATGACCGGGCTTCCCTCGGCATCCACCACCGCTTCCCAGCTCGACAACGGCACGTAACCAAGAATCATGACCGGAAGCTTCACGCCCGCTTCGCGCACGCGCACTAGCTCTTCAACCGAAATCACCGAGAGCGAATGAACGAGACCGGAGGCTTCGTCTTCGCGCGCGACCAGCTCGAGCCCGTGTCCATACGCGTTCGCCTTGATCACGTGCGAGAGCTCCACCCCCGAACCCAGGCGCCGTCGAAACGCGTGCAGGTTGTGGAGCAGCGCTCCCCCGTCGACTTCCACCCAATTGAGGGCCGTCTTGGCCAGGCGGTGCCGGGCGAGGCTCATTTCACGCGCAAGCTCACTCCCACGCCGTCGCGCACCGGCATGAGGCTGGAGATGAAGCGCGGATCGTTCCACATGAGCCCTAGGTATTCGCGAACGCCTTCCGTGGTGGCGTCCTTTTCGCCCTTGGCCACCTTTCCGCTCCAGATCAGGTTGTCCACAATCACCAAACCGCCCATCTTCACCCGATCCTTGAACACGTGGTATCCGCTCGGATACTGGTCCTTGTCGATGTCCATGAACACGATGTCGAACTCGCCCGGCGTGTCCTTCAGAATCTCGCGCGCATCACCGGTAGAGAACACGACACGGTCATGCAAGCCGGCCTTCTCGAGATATGCGCGCGCTTTCGCGGTGTTGGCGGGGTCACCGTCGGTGTGATACACGCGTCCAGTGGACGGAAGTGCGCGGCCAAACCACAACGTGGAATATCCAAACCCCGATCCCATTTCGAAAATGCGTTCGGCCTTGGAAATGCGGGCGAGCTGATATAGCAATCGGCCGACTTCGGGACCAACGATGGGAAACTTGCGTTCCGCTGCTTCGTGATGCATCGCATCGAGCACCGGATCTCCGGGAACCTCGGCCAGACCACGCAACCATTTCTGAACATCTTCGCGCATGAAATCCATCGTGAAGCCTTTCTTCGGGAAGACCCGAGTCGTCGGAAAGATGATTGGGTTGGCGAGCGCTCCTCGGACGGAATCAGTAGCGGGGAATGGACGGATCTACTTCCACGGCCCAGCGCTCGATGCCTCCGGCGAGGCTTCGCACATGCTCGTAGCCAAGCTCCCAGAGAAGGAGTGCTGCGTCCATGCTGCGCACTCCGCCGTGGCAATAAAGGACCACTTCGTCTTCGGGGTCGATCTCTTCGAAGGCGCGATAACGCAGCTCGTTGAGCGGAATGTGGCGCGAGCCGGGGAGCGCGACGATTTCGGTCTCCCAGGCGTCCCGGACATCGACCAGGACCACGCACTCACCCAGGTCCAGGCGACGTTTGAGCTCACGGGGAGTCATCTCCCAGCTCTCCACCCGGTCGGTGTTGAGGTGACTTCCCGCCCGCCAATCTTGGAGCCAACCCGCACGATCGCGGGACTGTGGAGGGTGTTCACGCATCAACGCACCCGCTTTCTAGTGCCCTCGACTTGGAGCGGCGGTGACGAAAGCGAGACCGCCGCGGGAAGGACACATTGAAATGATACAACCTTTTCATCGGGGAACGTATGGGCATCAAGCGTGGAGTACCGCGCGAAGCGCTTTTTCCAGATCCGCGTCCACGTGCGCGGGATTGGTGCCCACGAGGCGCTGCTTTTCGAAGAACGCGAGGCGGATGACCATGCCCAGGAGCAAGGCCGCCTTGAGATGTGCATTTCCCGCCGGGATAGCCCCTGTCTTCATCGCCGACTCGATCTCCCCCACCACCACGTCGCGCGGCATACGGTGCGAGCCCAGCCAGCGGGCGTAGTCGGAATGGAAGACCTGGAAGAGGAAGGCATAGTCGGCCGGATTGGCGCGGGCGAATTCCAGGAACCCGGTCAGGCAGCCAAACACCCGCTCGACCGGGGTTCGGGCCTTTCTGGCCCCGGATTCCATGGCATCGATCAGGCGGCGGTGGGCGGCGTCGAAGGTCTCGCGGGCCAGGGTGTCCTTGCTGTCCCAGTACTTGTAGATCGCCGCCTGCGAACAGGACGCCCGCCGGGCGATGTCCTGGGTGGTGGTGCCGGCGACTCCCTTCCGGCCCATCAACTCCACCGCCGCATCCCGGATACGATCTCGAGCGGAAAGCTCCATAACTGGCATGTCCCCCCCCTTTTTGTGGCCAGTCGTTAGTGAATTTTTACTCACCTGGCTCAGCTTGTCAATCACTCACCTGAGGCGTAATCTCTTGTGCCTCCAAAGAACGGGGGATCCGAGTGGCAGACGAGTCAAGGCGTTACGACCTGGTAATCATTGGCGCCGGCCCGGGCGGCTATGTGGCCGCCGCTCGCGCGGCCCAAGTCGGCCTGAAGACGGCGGTCGTGGAAAAAGACCGCGCCCTGGGCGGCACGTGTCTTTTGCGTGGATGCATTCCCACCAAGTTCCTACTCCAAGCCGCGTCGTTGCACGACGAGATTCAGCACGGTGGTCGCTACGGCATCACGGTCGACGGCTTGCACCTCAACTGGGCCAAGACGCTCGAAGAAAAAACAAAGACGGTTCGCCGGCTGTCCGGAGCGGTGTCGGCGCTCATGAAAAAGGGAAAGGTGGACGTGCTCTCCGGCACCGGCCATCTGCAAGGTCCACGCAACGTTATCGTCACCAGCGAGAACGGCCAGGTGACGCTCGAGACCCGGTTCGTATTGATCGCCACCGGCTCCCTGCCCAAGATGCTCCCCTTCGTTAAGCGCGACGGACAACGCGTCATCACCTCCGATGAGGCGCTCGAGCTGCCCTCGATCCCGAAATCGTTGATCGTGGTGGGCTCGGGCGCGGTAGGCTCGGAGTTCGCGTCGATTTATCGTTCGTTCGGCACCGAGGTCACGTTGATCGAAGCCCTCCCTCGCTTGATTCCACTCGAAGACGCCGACATGAGCAAGGAGCTGGAGAAAGCATTCACGAAACGTGGCATTGGACTTCGCGTGGGCGCAAAGATGGAAGGCGCCGAGGTTTCGAACACGGGCGTGACGGTGACGGTCACTACCGGCGGGAAGAGCGAGTCGATTCAGGCGGAGGTTCTGCTCGTCGCGGTAGGGCGTGGGCCATACACCGAGAGCCTCGGTCTGGAGAGCACATCCATTCGTCCTGACCCGCGCGGCTTCTTGACCGTCGATCCGTTCATGCGCACGAGTGAGGACGGTGTGTACGCGATCGGTGATGTCGTCCCCACGCAGGGACTCGCCCACTTAGCGTCTAAGGAAGGCATCCTGGCTGTCGAGCACATGGCCGGTCATCCCGTGGTGCCGATTCGGTATGAGACGGTGCCCAACGCAATTTATTGCGAGCCCGAGGTGGGTTCGGTGGGGCTTACCGAAGAGGCGGCTCGCCAGAAAGGCATTGAGGTGAAGGTGGGCAAGTTCCCCTTCACCCACTCGTCCAAGGCGATGATCGCCGGCCATCAAGAAGGTCTGGTCAAGATCGTGAGCGATGCGCGCTACGATGAAGTACTGGGCGTGCACATCATTGGACCGAAAGCCACCGAACTGATCTCGGAAGCCGTGGTGGGAATGACACTCGAAACCACGACCGAGGAGATGTATCGCGCCATCCATCCGCATCCGACGCTCTCGGAAGCGGTGATGGAGGCGGCGGAGAACTTACATGGCCAAAGCATCCACATCTAAACCCGACGGCGGGCGTCGCACGGCTTCGAACGGCGGTCATCCATCCGACCATTTGAGCCGCGAGCAGCGATTGGAAATTCTGCGCTGGATGCTCCTCACCCGGAAACTCGAGGAGCGGCTGGTGAACCTGTATCGGCAGAACCAAGTCGTCGGGGGTCTTTATCGCAGCCTCGGTCAGGAGGCGGAGACGATCGGCGCGGTGTACGCGCTGGAGAAAGAAGACGTCGTCGCCCCCCTCATTCGCAACATGGGCGCGGTGCTGGTGAAGGGCTATCGCCCGCGAGACGTGGCCATGCAGTACATGGCGCGGGCGGATGGTCCGAGCCGCGGCAAGGATTTGAACATTCATTTCGGCGAAGTGCCGGATCCGGGTGTGGTGTCCCCCATCAGCATGTTGGGCGCTTTGATTCCGGTGATGGCCGGCGTTGCGCTGGCGTTCAAGTTGAAGAAACAACCTCAGGTTGCACTCGCATTCATCGGCGACGGCGGCTCGTCCACCGGCGCCTTCTATGAAGGCATGAACCTCGCCGCGGTGTGGAAGCTGCCCTTGATCGTGATCGTGGAGAACAACGGCTACGCCTACTCCACCCCCATGCACAAACAAATGGCCGTGAAACACATCGCCGACAAGGCACCGGGGCTGGGGATGTTTGGCGCGACGGTGGACGGAAACGACGCGCTGGCGGTTTACGATGCGGTGCGGGGTGCGCGGGAGCGCGCAGTGCGTGGTGAAGGGCCCAGTCTCCTCGAGGTGATCACGTATCGCCGGAAAGGTCACGCCGAGCACGACGCACAGAAATACGTGCCGGCGGGTGAAGTGGAGAGCTGGGAGAAGAAAGATCCGGTGGACCGCTACGAGCGCGTGTTGATCGAAGGCGGTTTCGCCACGCGCGAAAGCATCGATGCCCTGGCGAAGGAAGTTATCGCGTTTCTAGAGGAAGAATTCGACGCCGCGTTCGCGTCCCCCCTGCCCGAGCCCGAGGTGGCGTTGGAAAACGTGTATGCGAACCCACCGCGGGTGGAAGACGTGCTCTCCCCGTATCGGAGGCGCTCATGAGCACCACGGAAACAATCAAGAAAGAAGGCGCGGAAGCCGGAGCCAAGACCGAGACCACGTATCTGGAAGCCATCCGCCAGGCGCTCTTCGAGGAGATGGAACGCGATGAACGCGTGATCATCCTTGGCGAAGACATTGGCTTTTACGGTGGCGCATTCGGGGTGTCGCTGGGATTGATGGAGAAGTTCGGCCCCGAGCGCGTGCTCGAGACGCCCATCGCTGAGACCGGATTCACGGGCGCGGCGTGCGGCGCGGCAATGATGGGCTTTCGCCCGGTGGTTGAGTTTCAGTTCCTGGATTTCATCTCCACCGCGTTCGACATGATCACGAACTTCGCCGCCACGAGCCGCTACCGGACCGGGATGGGCATACCGATGGTGGTGCGCGGACCCTGCGGGGGAGGCGTGCGCGGCGGCCCGTTCCACAGCCAGAATCCCGAGGCGTTCTTCTTCAACACGCCGGGGCTCAAGATCGTGGCGCCGTCCACGGCGTATGACGCGAAGGGGCTGTTGAAGGCAGCCATTCGCGATGACGATCCGGTGATCTTTTTGGAGCACAAGTTCCTCTATCGGCGCGTGAAGGAAGTGCTGCCGGCCGAGGAGTTCGTGGTGCCGATCGGGAAAGGCATCGTGCGTCGGACCGGTGACGACCTGACGCTCATCACCTACGGCGGAATGATGTCGCGATCCATCGAGGCGGCGGAGATGCTCGAGAAAGAAGGCATTTCGGTCGAGGTCATCGACATGCGCAGCATCCTTCCCTTCGATATGGATCTCATCCTCGAATCGGTCAAGAAAACCTCGAAAGCCATGATCGTGCACGAGGCGACCTTGACCGGAGGCGCAGGTGGCGAGTTCGCGGCGCGCATCACCGAGCACGCGTTCGAATACCTGGATGGTCCCGTGCTGCGGGTGGCTAGCCAGGACACCCCGGTTCCCTACAGTCCGCCTCTCGAGGACTTCTTCATGCCAAATACCGACATCATTGCCAACGCGGCGCGCAAGCTCGCGGCCTATTAGGAGATTCCGATGTCTAAAGATGTGATCATGCCGCAAATGGGAGAGTCCCTGGCCGAGGGAACGATTACAAAATGGCTCAAGAAAGTCGGCGACAAGATCGAGCGCGACGAGCCGTTGTTTGAGATCTCCACGGATAAAGTGGATGCGGAAATTCCTGCGCCCGCTTCTGGGACGCTGAGCGAGATCGTGGCCGCGGAAGGCGTGACCGTGCCCGTGAACGCGGTGGTGGCCCGTATCGCTGGTGAAGGCGAAGGCGCTCCCGCGGCCGCGGCGCCCAAGGCTGAGCCTGCGAAGCCGGAGGCGCCTGCGAAGCCCGCACCGGCTCCTGCTCCTCAAGCCAAGGCTGAAGCGCGGCCGGCGGCGGTGGCAACGCGCGAGCCGGAGACTCCCCGGCCTTCCACACCTAAGGGTGACGGTCAAACGAAGCTCGAGAAGCCGTACGGTCAATATCCGGTCGAGGAAATGCGACGCGTGCGTTCGTCGCCGGTGGTGCGAAAAATCGCCGCAGAGCACGGGGTCGACATAACGGAAGTAGCGGGACACGGCATTTCGGGTCGGGTCACCAAGCAAGACATCTTGAATCACATCGAGACCGCGCCGGCTCCTGCTCCCGGAACGGCGCCGGCTCCTGCTGCTAAGCCGGCCCCCGCTATGGCTCCCCCGCCGGTCATGCCGGCCGGCGCGCCGATGCCTATGGGCGGGCTCTTCGTTCCCGACCTTCGCATTCCTCCCTACGTGGAAGGCGAGCCGGTCGAGATCGAGCCCATGACGATCATGCGCAAGAAAATTGCCGAGCACATGGTCTATTCGATGTCGGTCTCGGCCCACGTCACGTCATTTTTCGACGTGGATTTCGAAGCGGTGGCGCGCCAGCGCACGAGCATGAAGCACGACATGGAGGAGAAGGGCATCAAGCTCACCTTCATGCCATTCGTGGTGCGCGCGGTGGTGGAAGGACTGAAGAAGTATCCCTACCTGAACGCCGCGGTGATGGGCGACAAGATCGTGTTCAAGAAAGAGATCAACGTCGGGATCGCGGTCGCGTTGGAAGACGGCAAGGGTCTGATCGTTCCCGTCATCCGGAATGCGGACGAGAAAAACCTGCAGGGCCTGGCTCGCGCGATCAACGATCTGGGCGAGCGCGCGCGGACCAAGAAGCTCATGCCCGATGACGTGCTCCGCGGCACATTCTCCATCACCAACCCGGGCGTGTTCGGCGGCCTCATGGGTACACCGATCATCAACCAGCCTCAGGTTGCGATCCTGGGCGTCGGCGCCATCGAAAAACGCCCCGTGGTCGTGAACGATGCCATTGCCATTCGTCACCGTGCGTACCTGTCGCTCTCTTACGATCACCGGCTCGTGGATGGCGCCATGGCGGAAATGTTCATGGCTTCGGTCAAGCAATTCATCGAAGCGGGAAATGTTCAGTAGCCGGTGGCGTAGAATGGATGTATGAGTTCTCGACGGCTTGAGACGAGCTTTCTGGGGAGAGTGAGCTACGACGAGGGCCTCCGCCTTCAGGAGGCCCGGGTGGCCGCGGTGCAGGCAGGTACGGCGTCCGACGCCTTGTATTTGCTCGAGCACGACCCCGTACTGACGTTGGGCCGCTCCGCGCATCGCGAGAACATCGTTGCGTCTTCTGCGGACTTGTCGCGGCTTGGCATTCAGGTCTTCGAGTGCGGTCGGGGCGGTGATGTGACGTATCACGGACCGGGACAGCTGGTGGGCTATCCCATCATGAACTTGTCTCCCGATCGCAAGGACGTGTGGAAGTACGTTAGAGGGTTGGAAGAGGCGTTGATGTTGTCCTTGGCCGAGTACGGCATAGAGGCTGGTCGCTTCGAGCGGTTGACTGGAGTGTGGGTAGGCCAGGAAAAGATCGCCGCGATCGGCGTGCGCGTGTCCCGGTGGGTGACGAGTCACGGGTTCGCCTTGAACGTTACGACGAATCTCGATCACTTTCGTACGATCATCCCCTGTGGCATTCGGAGCTACGGGGTGACGAGCATGGCGCGTTTAATCGATACGCCGCCTTCGTTGGAAGAGATGGGGCGCTTGGTCGCCGTTCATTATGCGCGGGTGTTCGACCGTGAGGTCGTGTGGATGGAAGAGCGGGAGCCCGCGGGACGGCCGGCATGAGCGAAACCAAAATCCGGCGCCCGGAATGGATCAAGGTTCGCCTGCAGAATACGAGCGAGTTTCGCGAAATCCAATCCTTGGTCAAGAATCTGCGCTTGAACACGGTGTGCGAGGAAGCGCGCTGCCCGAACATTTACGAGTGTTGGGGACGCGAGAAGACGGCCACGTTCATGATCATGGGCGACATCTGCACGCGTCGCTGCATGTTCTGCAACGTGGCGAAGGGACAGCCGGGATACCTGGATCCCGAGGAGCCCCGTCACGTGGCCGAAGCAGTTTTGGCGCTGGGGTTGCGGCATGTGGTGATCACGCAAGTGAATCGCGACGACCTCCCCGATGAGGGCGCAACGCACTTCGCCGCGACCATTCGCGCCATTCGAGAATGGAACCCTGGCTGCCGGGTTGAGGTGTTGATCAGCGATCTGGAAGGTAACTGGGAAGCGTTGGACATCATTCTCGACGCCCGGCCGGACATCTTGGCTCACAACACCGAATGCGTGCCCCGGCTGTACAAGCGCGTGCGTCCGCAAGCGGTATACGAGCGCACGCTGGAACTGCTGTCGCGGTCGGCGCGGGCTCGCGGGGATCGAATCAAAGCAACGAAATCGGGGATCATGGCCGGGCTGGGAGAAACGCAGGAAGAAATTATCGAGTTGATGAACGATTTGCGGCGCTCGGATGTGGACATCTTCACCGTGGGACAGTACCTGCAGCCCACCAAGAAGCATTTGCCGGTCATGAAGTATTACCCTCCGGAAGAATTCGATCAGTTGAAAGAGGCCGGGCAGCGGGCCGGGTTCGTGTACGTGGAATCGGGACCCCTGGTGCGTTCGTCCTATCACGCCGGCCGTGGCGCA
>Ga0207675_100001384_pt1 | contig 24327 bp, 22 predicted proteins | sample KBSSwiS42_FD_184305 | JGI IMG/M metagenome (GOLD analysis project Ga0207675, IMG submission 184305) | Switchgrass rhizosphere microbial communities from Kellogg Biological Station, Michigan, USA - KBS Switchgrass S4-2 (SPAdes) (version 2) | ecosystem: Host-associated > Plants > Roots >...
GGCGGGACGAGGCTGCCATGGACCACCCGCACGATAATGCCTCGACAAGTTAGCCGTCCCGTCTCGGCACAGCCAGCGGCCCGTGTTCCTATGACGATCGTGCCCAGCAACTGATAGGAACTTCAAATTCACCGCACTAGGCGCGCATCGCGGCCGGGGCTATGAACGGACGATCATGCGTCGCCCGATTCGCATCCTTGGCATCGATCCGGGGCTCCGCCGCACCGGCTGGGGCGTGGTGACGATCGAAGGCAACCGTCTGAGCTTCGTCGCGTGCGGTTCGCTTGCCAGCGACGAGCGCGCCGATCTCGCCGTACGGCTGCTGTCGATCCACGACGGCTTGCAGCGCGTGGTTGCCGAGCATGTACCCGACGAAGCGGCCGTCGAGGCGACCTTCGTCAACAAGGACGCCACCGCCACGCTCAAGCTCGGCCAGGCGCGCGGCATCGCGATGCTGGTGCCGGCCATTGCCGGGCTGCGGGTCGCCGAATACGCGCCCAACCTGGTGAAAAAAACCATCGTGGGCGCCGGTCACTGCGAGAAGGCGCAAATCCGCATGATGATCGGCGTGTTGCTGCCGAAGGCGGATCCGGCATCCGACGATGCCGCCGACGCCCTCGCCATCGCGGTGTGCCATGCGCATCATCGCCAGAGCGCGGCGCTGAGGGTGGCGGCGCCTTGATCGCGTCTGGTTGCCCTGGAAGAGCGTTGATTTCGGCGGTGGCTGTTGCGGTCGGCGATCGATGATTAGATTGCGGCCCTGTTCGCTCGAGGATGTCGGCCATGGATGTTGCCGCGCTTATCCTGTTCGCTAGTACGTTGCTGCTGGCTGCGGCGTCGCCGGGCCCGGGCGTCGCCGCCCTGGTCGCGCGGGTGGTGGGTCGCGGCGCCCGCGGGGCGGGTGCGTTCGCCGCCGGTCTCATCCTGGGCGACCTGGTGTGGCTCGCCGTGGCAATTCTCGGCCTTGCCGTGGTGGCGCAGACCTTCCACGAGGTTTTTCTCGTCATCAAATACGCCGGCGCCGGCTATCTCGCTTATCTCGCCTACCGCATGTGGACGGCGCCGATCCGGCCGCGCGACGTCGCGGGCGATACCCGCCGCGACGGCTATGTGCGTCTGTTCTTCGCAGGCCTCGCGGTCACGCTGGGCAACCCGAAGGTCGTGGCGTTCTATCTCGCGCTGCTGCCGACCCTCATCGACCTTCCGCGCGTCGGCCTGTTCGGCTACGTCGAGCTTGCCGGCATCAGCGTCGTCATTCTGACGGCCGTTTTCGGCGCCTATGTCCTTGCGGCGGCGCGCGCGCGAACCCTGTTTCGCAGCACCCGCGCCATGCGTCTGCTCAACCGCGCCGGCGGCACGATGATGGCGGGCGCCGCCGTGGCGGTGGCCGCGAAGTAGGCCGTACAGGCGCGACATGATCGGCAAGCTCAAGGGCATCATCGACAGCTACGGCGAGGACTGCATCGTCCTCGACGTCAATGGCGTCGGCTATCTCGTGCACTGCTCCGCGCGCACGCTGCAGGAATTGCCCGGCACCGGCCAGGGCGCCACGCTGTCGATCGAGACGCATGTGCGCGAGGATCAGATCAGGCTGTTCGGGTTCCTCTCCGACGTGGAGCGCGAGTGGTTCCGCCTGCTGCAGACGGTGCAAGGGGTGGGGGCGAAGGTGGCGCTCTCGGTGCTCAGCACGCTCAAGCCCGGCGATCTCGCCTCCGCCATTGCGTTGCGCGACAAGGCCATGGTCGCGCGCACGCCCGGCGTCGGACCGAAGGTCGCCGAGCGCATCGTCACCGAATTGAAGGACAAGGCCCCGGCCTATGCGGACGTCGATCCAGCGGTGATCCGGCTCTCCGGCGCGGTCGAGGACAGGCGTGCGCCGCAGCCGATTGCGGACGCGGTCTCAGCGCTGGTCAATCTCGGCTACGGTCAGCCGCAGGCGGCGGCCGCCATCGCGGCGGCCACGCGCAACGCCGGTGAGGGCGCCGACACGGCGCGGCTGATCCGGCTCGGATTGAAGGAACTGGCGAAATGACCCGCGCGCTGCGGGCCTGCCCGGTTTGCGCCATTCAGATTCGATTTGGACCGATGGAGCCTGCGAAATGAACAATGCGGACCTTGCCTGATGCTGAACGCGCGCGACCAGGAACTGATCAACGCGGCGACCGAAGCGATCAAGCGGCGCTATCGCAACGACTGGCAGGAGGTCGGTGCGGCGCTTCGCACGCGCGACGGACGCATCTATGCCGGCGTGAATCTCGACGCCTATCTCGGCCGCATGGCGGTGTGCGCCGAGGCGGTGGCGCTCGGCCAGGCCGTGACCGAGGTCGGTGAGACCGGGATCGAGACCATTGTGGCGGTGCGCCATCCCGAGCCCGCCGACAAGGACCAGACCATCGTGGTGGTGTCGCCGTGCGGGAGTTGCCGTGAGCTGATCTGGGATTATGACCGCAACGCCCGCGTCATCGTGCCCGGGGCGAACGGACCGGCGATCGCCGCCATCGGCGAGTTGCTGCCGAACAAGTACAGCCGGGAGCGCACGCTGTGAGGATGGTTCGGTGACCACCACCCCGCGCCGCCTGGTGACGGCCGAACGCAGCGAGGAGGACGCCGCGGACAGCTCGCTGCGGCCGCAGCGGCTCGCCGAGTTCGTCGGCCAGCAGCAGGCGCGCTCGAACCTGGCCGTTTTCATCGAGGCGGCCAAGACGCGCAAGGAAGCGCTCGATCACGTGCTGTTCGTGGGGCCGCCGGGCCTCGGCAAGACCACGCTTGCGCAGATCCTGGCGCGCGAGCTCGGGGTGAATTTCCGCGCGACGTCAGGGCCGGTCATCGCCAAAGCCGGCGACCTGGCGGCGCTGCTCACCAACCTCGAAGAGCGCGATGTCCTTTTCATCGACGAGATCCACCGGCTCAATCCGGCGGTGGAGGAAATTCTCTATCCCGCCATGGAGGATTTCCAGCTCGACCTCATCATCGGCGAGGGGCCGGCGGCGCGCTCGGTCAAGATCGATCTCGCCAAGTTCACGCTGGTCGGCGCCACCACCCGCGCGGGGCTGCTCACCAATCCGCTGCGCGACCGCTTCGGCATCCCGGTGCGGCTCAATTTCTATTCCGAGGCCGAGCTCGAGCAGATCGTCAATCGCGGCGCGCGCGTGCTCGGCATCGGGATGACCGCCGACGGCGCCAACGAGATCGCGCGCCGCGCCCGCGGCACGCCGCGCATCGCCGGCCGCTTGTTGCGCCGGGTGCGCGACTTCGCGCTGGTCGCCGGCGCGACCTCGGTCGACCGCGCCGCCGCCGATCGCGCGCTCGTCCAGCTCGAGGTCGATGCCGCCGGGCTCGACGCCATGGACCGGCGCTACCTCGTCAATATCGCGGAGAACTACGGCGGCGGGCCGGTCGGGATCGAGACCATCGCGGCGGCGCTGTCGGAGCCGCGCGACGCCATTGAGGAAATCATCGAGCCGTTCCTGATCCAGAAAGGCTTCATCCAGCGCACGCCGCGCGGGCGGCTTCTGACCTCGAACGCCTTCCGCCATCTCGGCCTCGCCGAGCCCGCGCGCGATCCCGCGCAATTCGGCCTGTTCGGTGAGGGAACCGAGGATTAGCGCGTGATCCCGAAAAAGTGGGAACCGGTTTTTCGGAGAAGATCACGCGCAAAACAAATTTAGAGCGGGATGATGACTCAAAGAGAATCATCCCGCTCTGAGGCGACAATCGGACGCGCGCGGATGATGTGAAAGGCGATCATGCCATGCTGACCATGGAAGGCGGGTGCCACTGCGGTCGCGTGCGCTTCCGCGTCACGGCCGATCTTGCGGTGATCGATTGCAATTGCTCGATCTGCATCAAGAAAGGAATTCTGCACCTGATTGTCCCGCCGGAGCGCTTCGAGCTCATCAGCGGCAAGGACGACCTCACGACCTACGAATTCAACACCAAGACGGCGAAGCACACGTTCTGCAAGCATTGCGGCATTCATCCCTTCTACGTGCCGCGCTCGGACCCCGGCAAGATCGACGTCAACGCCCGCTGCCTCGACGATATCGACGTCGCCGAGCTCGCGCCGACGCCGTTCGACGGGAAAAACTGGGAGGCGGCGGCCGAGCAGCGCGCGTCCGGGCGATGAATGCACTCGATGGCGAAAATCGCCGCGGCCACCATCACATGTCGGCGCGCGTCATCGGCGCGCGATCGAAGTTGCGGCGCCGCGAACAACGTGAAGCGAAGAGTTAGATTCGAATGAGCGCGTTCTCGCCCCTTCTTGACGGCGAAATCCACTCCGGCCGGCACATCATGTCCATCCGGGTCTATTACGAGGACACCGATTTTTCCGGCATCGTCTATCACGCCAATTATCTGCGCTTCATGGAGCGCGGACGCACCAATCATCTGCGCCTGCTCGGTGCCGGTCATCGCAGCCTGTTCGAGGAGGCGCAGCAGGAAGCGCCGGGCTTCGCCTTCGTGGTGCGCTCGATGCAGGTCGAGTTTCTCAAGCCCGCGCGCATGGACGATGTGCTGGAGGTGACGACCGCGCCGGAAGAGGTGAAGGGCGCTTCGATCACGCTTCATCAGCGCATCGCCAGAGGCGAGGACCTCCTGGTGGAGGCGCATGTGCGGGTGGCTTTCGTATGTGGCGGGCGGGCGCGGCCCATCCCCAAGGCGTTGCGCGTCGCCATGCGGGCTGGTCAGGGTCTGATCGGGAGTTGACCGTCGCAGCCGCGGGCGAGCGCGCGGATTCGACGCCCCTGCCCGAGTCATGTAAAGGCCCTTCACATGAGCTGGTCCAGGCAAGGCGGACGTTCGGGTCCCCGCGGCTATCACCACGGCAACCTCAAGGAAGCGTTGATCCGCGCCGCGCTGGAATTGATCGCGGAGAAGGGCCCGGCGGGCTTTACCTTCGCGGAAGCGGCGCGCTGGGCTGGGGTCAGCCCGGCCGCCCCTTATCGGCATTTCCGCGACCGCGATGAGTTGCTGGCCGACGTGGCGCGACGCGGCTTCGATGCCTTCGCGACGGTGCTGGCGGCGGCGTGGGATGGCGGGCGTCCGGACGTGTTCACCGCCTTCGATCGTGTCGGCAAGGCCTATCTCCACTTCGCCAAGACCGAACCGGCCTATTATTCGGCGATGTTCGAGGCCGGCATCCCACCGGAGGCGAATCCTGAATTGCGCGAGGCCGGGGAGCGCGCCTTTGCGGTGCTGCGCACCGCCGCCGAGCGGCTCGTGGCCACCATGCCGGCGCAGAAACGGCCGCCGGTCCTGATGATGGCGCTCCACATCTGGGCGATGTCGCATGGAATCGCCTCGCTGTTCGGTCGCGGCGATGCCGCCAAGCGTGCGCTCCCGATGTCGCCGGAAGACCTGCTCGAGGCTGCGGTGCTGGTCTATCTGCGCGGCCTGGGCCTGGACTTGCCTGGGACCAGATAGCCCCCATCTCCTCCGTCGGCCCGCGCTTGACAAGCCGGCGGGTCGGCTGTAGCTATGTAAATGTGCTTAACATTCACGGACGAGGCCCACATGCCTATGGTTGCAAAGCTCGACGAGTTGGGAAAACCGGCCTGGATCGCCCTTATGATCCTGGGCTTTGTGGTCTGGTGGCCGATCGGCCTTGCCACCTTGGCCTTCATCATCGGGAGCGGACGGATGTCTTGTTGGAAAGGCGGCGGCATGACCCGCTGGCACGGTGCGGCGGACCAGATGCGTCAGGCCGGAACGTGGTGGCCGCCCTCGCGGTCGAGCGGCAACCGCGCGTTTGACGAGTATCGCCAGGACACCCTGCAGCGCCTCGAAGAGGAGCAGCGGGAGTTCCACGACTTCCTCGCTCGCCTGCGGATGGCGAAGGACAAGGCCGAGTTCGATCAGTTCATGGCCGAACGTCGCAACCACACCGGCGGCCCGAGCTCCGGGACCTCGCCGCAGGGCTGAAGCCCTTTCGACACGAGGGAGTTGCGGGCCGTCCCCCTCCGGGTGGGCGGCCCGATTTGCATTGCGGGTTCGGCAACCGCGTGCGGGCATTTGGGACAGATCGACGCGGTCCCGGGTTTTTGGCGGTGAAGCCGTACGCGCGGCGGCGGCGATAACCGGGCATTAACCCAATCGGCGCAGCAACGCTCGGGGCGGCTGGTTTCGCGCCCTAGTTTGGTCACCTTTGGCGGGGTATCGATACCTTTACCGGTGGGGGCCGGCTTTTCTCGCAATTTCGGGTCTTCAGCGGCGCAGGCGATGCCGCTTGGCGTGCCGGTCTTGTCGCTGGGATGGCCCCTCACTCCGGTCGTGGACGCGGAACTGGGACGCCGGAAGAACTGGATACCCGGAGGGAGATGCCATGCCGTCCGCCGCCGCACCGCTTTCGATGTGGGAGCTGTTCCTGCATGCGGACTGGATCGTCAAGTTCGTGATGGTCGGGCTTCTGATCACCTCCGTCGCGGTGTGGGCGATCGCGATCGACAAGCTGATTCTCTATTCGCGCACCCGTCGGGCCATGGACGGATTCGAGCAGGCGTTCTGGTCGGGTCAATCACTCGACGAGCTCTACCGTTCGCTCGCGTCGCGGCCGACGCACTCGCTGGCGGCGCTGTTCGTGGCGGCGATGCGGGAATGGAAGCGCAGCGTGGAAAGCCAGCCGCGCTCCTTTGCCGGCCTGCAGATGCGCATCGAGAAGGTCATGGACGTCACCATCCAGCGCGAGGTCGCGCGGCTGGAGCGGCACCTGCTTGTCCTTGCAACAGTGGGCTCGGCGGGCCCCTTCATCGGCCTGTTCGGGACCGTCTGGGGCATCATGACCAGCTTCCGGGCGATCGCGGGCCAGCAGACCACCTCGCTGGCGGTGGTCGCTCCGGGCATCGCCGAAGCGCTGTTCGCGACCGCAATTGGCCTCGTGGCCGCCATACCGGCGACCATTTTCTATAACAAATTTATCTCCGACGTGAACAAGCAGGCGCAGCGCCTGGAGGGGTTCGCCGACGAATTCGCCGCGATCCTGTCGCGGCAGATCGACGAACGGGGGTAGATCGGAATGGCGATGAACGGCGGCACGGCCGCGGTCGCCGGGAGGCGGCGACATCGCCGCCGTCCGGTCATGTCCGAGATCAACGTGACGCCCATGGTCGACGTCATGTTGGTGCTGCTCATCATTTTCATGGTGTCGGCGCCGCTGCTGACGGTGGGCGTCCCGCTCGATTTGCCGCAGACCCAGGCCAAGACCCTGGATCAGGACAAGGAGCCGCTCACGGTCTCGGTGAACACCAAGGGCGAGGTCTACCTCCAAAATACCGAAATTCCGTTGGACGAATTGGTCCCCAAGCTCAAGGCCATCACGGAGGCACGCGGGGGGGCTGAGGAACGCATCTTCGTGCGGGGCGACCGGCAGGTCGACTACGGGACCGTCATGAAGGTGATGGGGCGAATATCGGCCGCCGGCTTCCGCCGGGTGGCTTTGGTGACTGAGGTCGAGCAGGGGTCGGGGCGCTGATCACGTGATACGGGGAATCAATAAGGCCTACGCCATCTCGGCGGTCGGGCACGGCGTGGTGTTGTTGTGGAGCGTGCTGTCGTTTGCGGCCAAGCCGCTTCCGACGCCGCCGAGCGAGGCGCTGCCGGTCGACATCGTGAGCGTGTCTGAATTCACGCAGATGACCGCGGGCAACAAGGACGCCCCCAAGGTCGAAGCGCAGAAGCCGCTGGTCGAAAAGGTCGCAGAGGCGAAGGCGGTCGAGGACCCGACCGCAAAGGTGGTGGAGAAGAAAGAGGTCAAGGCTGCGCGCGAGGCGCCGCCGCCGGTGCCCGAAACCAAGCCGGCCGAACCCGAGAAGAAGGTGGCCGAGGTCAAGCCCGACCAGGTCGCGGAGGCGCTGGCCAAGGACGAAGCCAAGCCAACGCCGCCCGAGCCGAAAAAAGCGGAAGCCAAGCCGCCAACCCCGACCAAGAAGCCTGCCCCACCTGCGCCCAAGTTCGATCCCAAGAAGGTCGAAGCGCTGCTGGACAAGCGCGATTCGACGCGGCTTGCGGCCGCCGGCGACACCCTCAACAGCGCGACCTCGTTGGGGGCCTCGAGCGGAGCGTCGTCGCAGATCTCGTTGAGCGAGCTTGACGCGTTGCGGCAGCGCCTTGCGCAGCTTTGGACCCCGCCGGCGGGGGCCAAGGATCCGCAGGAGCTCGTGGTCGTGTTTCGGATCAAGCTGCGCCCCGATGGCCGGATGGCCCCCGGGCCGTGGCCGCAACTGGTGGCGAGCGGCAACACCCCGCTCGCGATCGCCGCCCGCGAAAGCGCCGCACGTGCGCTCAACCGCGGCCAACCTTTCGACATGCTCAAGCCCGAACACTATGAGCAATGGAAAGACATCGAGATCACTTTCGATCCACGCGACATGTTCCGTTAGTCATTGCCGCCAACGTGCGGAGACGGCCAAGCCATGATTGAGCGCGCTTCTCTGCCGAACCGCCACGCATTGAGCCGCCGCCGGCTGATCACCGTGGGGGCGGGAGCGGCGGTCGGCGTGCTGGCGGGCTTGTCGCCGCGGCGCGCGGGCGCCGTGCTCAAGCTCGACGTCACCCAGGGCACCATCCAGCCGGTGCCGATTGCGATCCCGGATTTCGTCGGGGTCGGGCTGCAGGATCCCAACGGCGGGCGCAATGTCAGCCAGATCATCGCCTCGAACCTGCAGCGCTCCGGCCTGTTCGCGCCGATCGACCCCGCCGCCTATCTCGAGAAAATCTCAACCATCGACACCTTGCCGCGGTTTGCCGACTGGCGGGCGATCAACGCCCAGGCGCTGGTCACCGGTCGCGTGACGCAGGCCGACGGCCGGCTCAAGGTCGAGTTCCGGCTGTGGGATGTGTTCGCCGGTCAGCAGTTGCGCGGCGAGCAGTACAACACCACGGCCGACAACTGGCGGCGCATCTCGCACATCATTTCGGATGCGGTCTACGAGCGGATCACCGGCGAGAAAGGGTACTTCGACAGCCGCATCGTGTTCGTCGACGAATCCGGCCCGAAGGAGCGCCGCATCAAGCGGCTCGCGCTGATGGACCAGGACGGCGCCAATGTGCGCTATCTCACGCGCGGCGACGATCTCGTGCTCACGCCGCGCTTCTCGTCGGCCGCCGACACCATCACCTACATGTCGTACAGTCAGGGCGATCCCAAAGTCTATCTCATGAACATCGAGACCGGACAGCGCGAGATCGTCAGCAACTTTCCCGGCATGAGCTTCAGTCCGCGCTTCTCGCCCGACGGCCAGCGCGTGATCTTCAGTCTGCAGCGCGGCGGCAATTCCAATCTGTTCGTGATGGACTTGCGCTCGAAGGCCACGACCCGCTTGACCGACACGCAGGTGATCGACACCGCGCCCTCCTATTCGCCCGACGGCATGCGCATCAGCTTCGAGTCGGACCGCGGCGGAAAGCAGCAGATCTACGTCATGGGCGCGAACGGCGGCCAGGCGCAACGCATCAGCTTCGGCGACGGCGCGTACTCGACGCCGGTATGGTCGCCGCGCGGCGACTACATCGCCTTCACCAAACAGATGCCGGGCAGGTTCGCCATCGGCATCATGAAGGCGGATGGAACCGGCGAGCGGATCCTGACCGAGGGCTATCACAACGAAGGACCGACCTGGGCGCCGAACGGACGCGTGATCATGTTCTTCCGCGATCCCGGCGGGAGCGGCGGGCCGGCGCTCTATACGGTCGACGTGACCGGCCGCAACGAGCAACTGTTGAAGACGCCGAGCTACGCGTCCGACCCGGCCTGGTCGCCACTGTTGCAATAAGACGACACTCAATCGCAATTTTGAAACGGAACTTTGCGGAAGCCCATAAGGCGCCGCATTCACCGGCCATTAACCACCGCAAGGGGTTTCGGCTTTTTCCTCGACTTGAGTGTTCCGGGCAACAGGCGCGCGAGGTTCGCGAGAACGTTCGCTTAACCACGCACCTGCTAGACCTGCGGAATGTGGAGTAAGGACGAGACGATGGGGGGCACCGGAATGACGAATGTTGTAGGGAACGTCATCCGCGCCGCGAAGTTCGCCGGCTTCTTGGCGTTGGCGCTTGCCGCGGCCGGCTGCGCGAACAGGCAGAACGAAATGGGGGCCGGCGCGGGCAGCGCGGCGCCCGGCAGCCAGCAGGATTTCGTGGTCAATGTCGGCGATCGAGTCTTCTTCGAGAACGACTCCGCGGAGCTGACGCCGCAATCGGTCGGCACCTTGGAGAAGCAGGCCCAATGGTTGCAGATCTACAATCAATACACTTTCACCATTGAAGGGCACGCCGACGAGCGCGGCACGCGCGAGTACAACATCGCGCTCGGCGCCAAGCGGGCCCAGACGGTGCGCGACTATCTTGCTTCGCGCGGCGTCCAGACCCAGCGCATGCGCACGATCTCATACGGCAAGGAACGTCCGGTTGCGGTGTGCAACGACATTTCGTGCTGGTCGCAGAACCGCCGCTCGGTGACGGTCCTCAATACGAGCTCCTGAGCAGGGGAACACGGGGGAAGGGGACAACCGGCGCCTTCGGGCGCCGGTTGTGTTTTGGGGCACAGACCCCGCTTCCACTTTCGCTCGCAGGATCGTAGTTTGGTTTTTTGCGAGGGTTGCGCGCCGCATCCGCGGGCGTGTTTTCAAGCCAGCGTATTGACCATGAGGCCTGAGGTCGCGCGATGACGATTGGTCCACCGCCGGCGCCACATCACCGCATTGTCGTTTGCACGCTCGCCGCCGCGCTGGCCGCGACGCTTGCCGCCTGCGGGCAGGACAACCGCTATGTCGCGCCGCCGCCCCCGAAGGTGACCGTGGCGCTGCCGGTGCAGCAGAAGGTCACCCGCTATCTCGAGGCCACGGGTTACGTCGCCGCGGTCAACACCACCAATCTGGTCGCGCGCGTGCAGGGCTTCCTGCAGGCGATCAATTACAAGGACGGAGAAGAGGTCAAGGAAGGTCAGACGCTCTTCACCATCGAGCCGGCTCCGTACAAGCTCAAGCTCGAGCAGGCGCAGGCCGCCGAGGCCGGTGCGCAGGCCACGGTGAGACAGACGGAGGCCGACTACGAGCGCCAGACCGACCTGTCGAGCCGCCAAGTCTCCACCAAGGTTGCGCTCGACAATGCGACGGCCAACAAGGATACGGCTGCGGCGAAGTTGAAGCAGGCCGAGGTCGAGACCAAGGAGGCCGCGCTCAACCTCGGCTACACCGAGGTGAAGGCGCCCTTCGATGGAATCGTGACGGCGCGCAAGGTGTCGCTGGGCGAGCTGGTGGGAGCCAATGGCCCGACCCAACTCGCCACCATCGTGCAGACCAACCCGGTCTACGTGAACTTCACCATCAGCGAGCAGGAAGTTCTCAAGATCCGGGCGGAGATGCGCCGGCTCGGCGTCAGCAAGCAGGAAGTGGCCTCGGTTCCGATCGAGGTCGGGCTGCAGAACGACACCGGCTATCCGTATCAGGGCACGCTCGACTATGTGTCACCCAGCGTCGACTCCGCGACCGGGACGCTCGCCGTGCGCGCCATCATGCAGAACAAGACCGACGTGCTGGTGCCCGGCTATTTCGTGCGCGTGCGCGCCGCGTCGGACGAGCAGAATTCATTGCTGGTGCCGGATGCCGCGCTCGGCAGCGACCAGGGCGGGCGCTACCTCCTGATCGTCAACAAGGACAACGTGGTGGAGCAGCGCAAGGTCACGATCGGCCCCAAGGTCGGCGACCTGCGGGCGATCGAAAGCGGGATCGAAAGCGGGGATCGCGTCGTCGTCGCCGGTATCCTGCGAGCGATACCGGGCCAGAAGGTCGACCCGCAGATGCAGACCATCGCTGCGCCACCCGCGCCCTCTGCCGGCGCCGCCAAGTAGCGGCCGGCGATCATGATCTCGGATTTTTTCATCCGGCGGCCCGTTCTCGCCAACGTGCTCGCCATCCTGATGGTGGTGATCGGAATCGTGGCGCTGTTTGCGCTGCCGGTGGCGCAATATCCCGACGTCGTGCCCCCGACCGTGCAGGTCACCACGCGTTATCCCGGCGCCAGCGCCCGCACCGTCATCGACGCCGTCGCTTTGCCGATCGAGCAGCAGGTGAACGGCGTCGAGGGCATGATCTACATGCAGTCCTACAGCGCCGCCGACGGCACCTACACGCTGACGGTGACGTTCAAGATCGGCGTCGATCTCAACGTCGCGCAAATCCTGGTGCAGAACCGGGTCTCGAGCGCGCTGTCCTCGCTGCCGCAGGCGGTGCAGGCGCAGGGCGTGGTCGTGCAGAAGAATTCGACGGCGATCCTGCAGATCGTGACGTTGACCTCGCCGGACCAGCGCTACGACAGTCTCTATCTCGCCAATTTCGCGACCATCAAGCTCAAGGACGAGATCGCCCGGTTGCCGGGCGTCGGCAATGTCGTCGTGTTCGGGGCCGGCCAGTACTCGATGCGCATCTGGCTCGATCCCGACAAGATGCGGGCGCGCGGGCTCGTGCCGCAGGACGTGATCCAGGCGCTGCAGCAGCAGAGCGAGCAGGTGACCGCCGGCCAGATCGGCGCGCCGCCTGCGCCCTCGGGCCAATCGTTCCAGTACACGCTCAATGTCGCAGGCAAGCTCAGCGATCCGGCCGAATTCGCGGCGGTGATCGTGAAGACCGGCCAGGCCGGGGAGATCACGCGGGTGCGCGACGTCGCCACCGTCGAGCTCGGGGCGCAGACCTATGGTCAGGTCTTCTCGCTTGACGGCAAGCCGGCGGCCGGCCTGGCGATCTTCCAGGCGCCCGGCGCGAATGCGCTCGAGGTGGCCAGCGCGGTGAACAAGAAGATGGCGGCGCTCACGCCGGAGTTTCCGCCCGGGCTCGTGTCCTCCATTCCCTTCGACACCACCAAATTCGTGCAGCAGTCCATTCACGAGGTCTACAAGACCCTGTACGAGGCGGCGATCCTCGTCCTCATCGTGATTCTGGTGTTCCTGCAGGACTGGCGGGCGATGCTGATACCGGCAACGACGGTGCCGGTCACCATCATCGGCGCCTTCGCCGCCATGGCCGCGCTCGGTTTCACCGTCAACTTCTCCACCCTGTTCGCGATCGTGCTGGCGATCGGCATCGTGGTGGACGATGCCATCGTGGTGGTCGAGGGCGCGGTCCACAATATCGAGAAGGGCATGTCCGGACGCGAGGCGGCGAGCGCCGCCATGCGCGAGCTGTTCGGGCCGATCATCGGCATCACGCTGGTGCTGATGTCGGTGTTCCTGCCGGCCGCCTTCCTGCCGGGTCTGACCGGGCGCATGTATGCGCAGTTCGCGTTGGTGATTGCCGCCACCGCGCTGATCAGCGCGATCAACGCCGCCACCCTGAAGCCGACCCAGGCCGCGATGTGGCTGCGGCGCCCGGTGCCGCCGGAGCGGCGCAATATCTTCTATCGCGGGTTCAACCGGGCTTACGGCGCGACCGAGCATGGCTACACGAGGTTGATCTCGGGCATGGTCAACCACAGCGTGCCGATGGTGCTGCTGGCGCTGGTCCTCATCGGTGTCACCGGTTTCGGGTTCTCGCGCGTTCCCACCGGCTTCCTGCCGATCGAAGACCAGGGCTACATGATTGCTCTGGTGCAGTTGCCCGACGGCGCCTCGCTCGAGCGCACCCAGAAGGTGCTCGACCAGGTCAGCGATGTCAGCCGCAAGACGCCGGGCGTCGCGCAGGTCGTCACCATCGCCGGCGTCTCGCCGCTCGACAACAGCGCGACGCTGTCGAGCGCCGGCGTGGCCTACATCATCCTGAAGGATTGGAGCGAACGCGGCAAAGGCGAGGACCTGCGGGCGCTGTTCACGGGTCTGAACGCGTCGCTCAGCGCCAACGCCGAAGCCGATATCCTGGTCATGCCGCCGCCTCCGATCCAGGGTGTCGGCAACGATGCCGGCTTCACCATGCAGGTGCAGTTGCGCGACGGCAGCTTCGACATGGCCAAGCTGCAAGGCGTGACCAATGCGATCGTGGCCAATGCCAAGACCCAGACCGCCATCCAGCTGGTGCTGGCGTCGTTCCGCTCGAACATTCCGCAATACTCGGTCGAGGTCGACCGGGTGAAGACGCAGGCCATGCACGTCTCCCTCGACCAGGTCTTCGCCGCGCTCGGGAGCTATCTCGGATCGAGCTACGTCGACCAGTTCAACAAATTCGGCCGCGTGTTCCAGATCTACGTGCAGGGTGACGCGCAGTCGCGGCTGCGGCTCGAGGACATCGAGAACATGTTCGTCCGCAACAGGGACGGGCAGATGGTGCCGCTCGGCACGCTGGTGACGATCACGCCGACCGTCGGCCCCTCGCTCATCAGCCTGTTCAACCTCTACCCGACCGCGACCATCATCGGCCTGCCGGCGGACGGTTTCTCGTCGGGCGAGGTGCTGACGCTGATGGAGGAGATTGCCCGGCGCACGCTCCCGCCGGGCACCGGCTTCGAATGGAGCTCGATGTCCTTTCAGGAGAAGCTGGTCGGCCATCAGATGTACATGGTGTTCGGACTGGCGCTGCTGCTGGTCTATCTCGTGCTCGCCGGCCAGTACGAAAGCTGGTACGCGCCGGTCTCTGTGATCCTGGCGGTGCCGCTGTCGTTCATCGGGCCGGTGGCGGCGCTCTTGGCGCTGGGCAAGAGCGGGCTCAACAACAACCTCTACGTCCAGATCGGGCTCGTTCTGCTGATGGCGTTGTCGGCGAAGAACGCGATCCTGATCGTGGAATTTGCGCGCGAGTTGCGTGAGCGCGGCATGACCATCCTGGAATCCGCGGTCGGGGCGGCCCGCGCGCGGTTCCGGCCGATCGTGATGACGTCGCTCGCCTTCATTCTCGGCGTGGTGCCGCTCGTGTTCGCGACCGGCGCCGGCGCAAGCGCGCGCGCCTCGATCGGCATCACGGTATTCACCGGCATGATCGCGTCGACCTGCCTCGCCGTGCTGTTCGTGCCGCCGTTCTTCGTGCTGGTGCAGGGCTTCGAGGAATGGCGCGCACGCCGCAAGACGCCCACTTCGGCGAGCGCGCCGGCGGAATAGCCGGCCGCCGGGGGTGCGACGGCCTCGCCAGAGCGCTTGCGACACTGTTAACGAAACATGAGTGCGGCGGATTTGAACGTCGGGACGGGACGCCAGTCACAATTTGGACGCAGGGATTCGTATGGTATTCAGGGGTTTCAACCACACCAAGACACCCATGGCACGCTTCGCGCCCCGTGTGACGACGGCATCTCTGCTCGCCTTTGTGGCGATCGCGGCGACGGGGACGATTGTCGTTTCCGCACACGCGCAGGAGGCCGAACGCCCGGCCGGACTGTTCGACCGCATCTTCAGCGGTAGCGAGCGCTTCGGTGGCGGCAGCGAGCGCGCGCCGTCTGCCGACCGCACGGCGCAGATGTCCGACTCCGACCTCATGCTGCGCCTCGACCGTCTCGAAACCCAGATCAGGCAGCTCACAGGCGTGATCGAGCAGTTGCAGTTCCGCAATCAGCAGCTCGAAGGCCAACTCCGCCGCCTGCAGGAAGACACCGACTACCGTTTCCAGGAATCGAACGCGAAGGGTGCGGCGCGCCCGGCATTGCAATCACGTCCGCAGAATCCGCCGCCGCAACCACCGGGTCCGGCCACGCCCGCCGCGCCCGGCCGGCGGGGCGATGCGTTTGATCCGACGCAAAATCCGAACGCGCCCGGCGCGCCGCACACATTGGGCTCGGTCAACGCTCCCGGCGGTCCGTCACCCATGTCGTCGGCACCCATGCCGTCGTCGCCGATGCTGCCACCGATGTCCGCGGATGGCGCCGGCGAGCCGATCGGCGCCCCCGGTGGACGTGGGGCAGGCGCTCCGCTCGATCTGGCGACCATGGGTCCGCCGGGCGGTGCGCCCGGACCCGCGCTTCGCAATCCCAACGCCGGCGGCGCGGTGGTCGCCACGCTGCCGCCCTCGCAGACCCCGCGTGACGAGTACGACCTCGCCTATGGCTACGTGCTGCGCAAGGACTATGCACTCGCCGAGGAGGGCTTTCGCAGCTTCCTGAGCAGATATCCCGGCGACCGCATGACCGGCGACGCCACCTATTGGCTGGGCGAAAGCCTGTTCCAGCGTCAGCGCTACCGCGACGCGGCCGAAGCTTTCCTCAACGTCTCGACCAAATATGAGGCGACCCCCAAGGCGCCGGACGCGCTGCTGCGGCTTGGACAGTCGCTTGCCGCGCTCGGCGAGAAGGAAGCCGCCTGCGCGTCGCTCGGCGAGGTCGTGCGCAAGTTTCCCCGTGCATCGGCCGGTGTAAAGCAGGGTGTCGAGCGAGAACAGAAGCGTGTCCGCTGCTGACGATGCGGCGCCGGTCTCCGCCGCCGAGGCGAAGACGCTGTTTGATCCGCTCGCAAGTGCTACCGCTCTTGTCCTCGCAGTCTCCGGCGGTCCCGATTCCACCGCGCTGCTGCTCATGGCGGCGCGCTGGCGTCAGGCGCGCAAGACCGGCCCAAGGCTGCTCGCCGTCACCATCGACCACGGCCTTCGGCGCGAATCTGCCGGCGAAGCGCGCGCGGTAGCGCGATTGGCGCACGCACTTGGCGTGCCCCATCGCATCTTGCGCTGGACCGGCAAGAAGCCGGCGACCGGATTGCAGGAGAATGCGCGTGACGCGCGCTATCGGCTGCTGGCCAAGGCCGCCGCGCGTGCGAAGGCCGGCGCCATCGTCACGGCACACACGCTCGACGATCAAGCCGAGACCGTGCTCATCCGCATGAGCCGCGGCAGCGGCCTCGGCGGGCTTGGCGCCATGGCGCGCGAGGCGCCGCTGCCGGTCGGTGGCGAAGCGGTGCTGGTGCGGCCGCTGCTCGAGATTCCGAAAGCGCGCCTCATCGCCACGCTCCGGCGCGCCCGGATTGCATTCGCCGACGACCCCTCGAACCGCGATCCGCGCTTCACCCGCGCTCGCCTGCGCGAGGTGATGTGCGCGCTCGCCCGCGAGGGGCTCGATGCGCGCCGGCTGTCGTTGCTGGCGCGGCGGCTGCGGCGCGCGGAGGCCGCGATCGAGACCGCGGTCGATGGCGCGATGGCCGCGCTGTCACCGGCACCGTGGTCGGAGCGCGGGCCGATCGTGTTCGATGCCGGCCACTTCAACCGTCTGCCCGCGGAGGTGGCCCTGCGGTTGCTCGGCCGCGCGATCGCTCGCACCGGCGACGAGGGATCGCTCCAGCTCGGCAAGCTCGAGACCCTCTACGAGGCGCTGAAGCGCGCAAATGCCGACGACGCGTCGCCCTGGCGCCGCACCCTGGCCGGAGCGCTGGTCACCCTGGGCGGTACCAGGCTCGCGATTGAGCGTGCTCCGGCCCGCCGGGTGGGCGCCGCACGCGCTGTTTGGAAGCTGAAAAAGCTGGCGAAATCCGCCACTCAGGGGCGGCAGGATGGTAAAAGGAATTGACCCGGGTTCCCTTGGCAGGAGCCCCCCCGGCACCTAGATTGTAGCGGTGCCGGCCCTGAATCGGCCCGTAAGTTGCCGTATGGACCGGCTGCGGTGCCTGCGGCAGCCAAGAAGGACACGGGATGAACGCCAATTTGCGCAATTTCGCCCTTTGGGTGATCATCGTTCTGTTGCTGCTCGCGCTCTTCACCCTGTTCCAGAATCCGGGACAGCGCACCACCTCCCAGGACATTTCCTTCTCCCAGCTGCTGAACGAGGTCGACCAGGGCCGCGTACGCGACGTTTTGATCCAGGGACCGGAAATTCACGGCACCTTCACCGACGGGCGCAGCTTCCAGACCTATGCGCCGAACGACCCCAGCCTGATCCAGCGGCTCTACGGCAAGGGCGTGTCGATCACCGCCCGCCCGCAGCAGAACGACGTGCCGTGGTTTGTGTCGCTCCTGGTCTCGTGGCTGCCGTTCATCGCGCTCATCGGCGTATGGATATTCCTGTCGCGGCAAATGCAGGGAGCCGGCGGTAAAGCGCTCGGCTTCGGAAAGAGCCGCGCCAAGCTGCTGACGGAAGCCCACGGCCGCGTCACGTTCGAGGACGTCGCCGGCGTCGACGAAGCCAAGCAGGATCTGCAGGAGATCGTCGAGTTCCTGCGCGATCCCGGAAAATTCCAGCGGCTCGGCGGGAAGATTCCGCGCGGCGTGCTGCTGGTCGGCCCGCCCGGCACCGGCAAGACCTTGATCGCGCGCGCCGTCGCCGGTGAGGCCAACGTGCCGTTCTTCACCATTTCGGGCTCCGACTTCGTCGAGATGTTCGTCGGCGTCGGCGCGTCGCGCGTGCGCGACATGTTCGAGCAGGCCAAGAAGAACGCGCCCTGCATCATCTTCATCGACGAGATCGATGCCGTCGGTCGTCACCGCGGCGCCGGGCTCGGCGGCGGCAATGACGAGCGCGAGCAGACGCTCAATCAGTTGCTGGTCGAGATGGACGGGTTCGAGGCGAACGAGGGCATCATCCTGATCGCCGCCACCAACCGCCCCGACGTGCTCGACCCGGCGCTGCTGCGCCCCGGCCGCTTCGACCGCCAGGTCGTGGTGCCGAATCCGGATGTGGTTGGCCGCGAGCAGATCCTGAAGGTGCACGTCCGCAAGGTGCCGCTGGCGCCCGACGTGAACCTGCGGACGATCGCGCGCGGCACGCCCGGCTTCTCCGGAGCCGATCTCGCCAATCTCATCAACGAGGCCGCCTTGATGGCGGCAAGACGCAACAAGCGCATGGTGACGCAGAGCGAGTTCGAGGATGCCAAGGACAAGGTGATGATGGGCGCCGAGCGCAAGTCGCTGGTCATGACCGAGGAGGAGAAGCTCCTCACCGCCTACCACGAGGGCGGCCATGCGATCGTCGCGCTCAACGTCAAGGCCACCGACCCCGTGCACAAGGCCACCATCATCCCGCGCGGCCGCGCGCTCGGCATGGTCATGCAGTTGCCCGAGCGCGACAAGCTCTCCATGAGCCTGGAGCAGATGACGTCGCGCCTCGCCATCATGATGGGCGGGCGCGTGGCCGAGGAACTGGTGTTCGGCAAGGACAAGGTCACCTCCGGCGCCGCGTCCGACATCGAGCAGGCCACCAAGCTCGCGCGCATGATGGTGACGCGCTGGGGGCTGTCCGAGGCGCTCGGCACGGTCGCCTATGGCGAGAATCAGGACGAAGTGTTCCTGGGCTATCAGGTGGCGCGTCAGCAGAACGTCTCCGAGGAAACGAGCCGCAAGATCGACGGCGAGATCAAGCGCCTGGTCGAGGCCGGCTATGCCGAAGCCCAGCACATCCTCGAGGAGAAGCGTCCCGATCTCGAGACCCTGGCCAAGGGCCTGCTCGAGTTCGAGACCTTGAGCGGTGACGAGATCAAGGACCTGCTGGCCGGCAAGCGTCCGACACGCGAATCGGTGATCGAGCCGACCACGCCGCGCGGCTCTGCTGTTCCGCCGGCCGGCAAGCCGCGCCCGCGCCCCGAACCCGGTGGCCTGGAGCCGCAGCCGCAGGCGTAAGCCGCCCTGATATTTTCAGCCGACCAGCAATGCCCGCCGCGAGGCGGGCATTGTGCTTTGGTCCGTCCATTTCCCAATTACAGCTACATTGTGACTTTGATGTTGACTACGTATCGAGTTTGTAGTACAAGGATTCGTATCCTGGCTCAGAGGGGCGTTTTCTAGAAACGATCCTGAAAGACGGAGCAAGGAGTGGCGTCCCACGCTGCGGCGCGAACCGCAACGCGGGAGGTCCGGACCCCGACCGCCAGGCCTTATGGCGTGGCGCGGGCAGTCGCTGCGGCTCCGGTTCCACTGCCGGGAGCCGGCTTCGTGGGTCCGCATCCGAAAATCGCCACGGTGGAGCGCCGAGAGAGGTCCCGGTCGCCCCGGGACAGGGTGGTCGCGCTGCGCAGGCGCGACCGAAAGAATGAGTGCGCCTGTCGGCGCTCCATCCACCCCTCGTTCGGGGTCGATGCGAACAATAAGACGCGACGCGGCCGCCGCAGGGCGCCGCGGGATTGAGAGCTGCTGTTTGAAGACTAAGGAGGAGAGTTGCGTTTGAAGAAAGAGAGCTGAATGGCTGCTTCACATCGTGAGATGCGAATATGCGCCTCAGCATGAGCACGGCAGAGCCGCGCGTGAAGACAGAGCCAGGCGTGGAGCCAGCGGAGGACGAACTCGGCCAAGAAACCCGCGCCGGGGGTGTTTCCCTGCGCCGCCGGTTGGACTAGCTTGGCCACACTAGAACAATTCGCAATTGCGGCGAAATGCACGGCCGGCGCGCGAAGCCCTGGTTCCGCGCGATTTGGCGGCCGCATCCGACGCGAATCGCAAGGGAGACCCGCATCCATGGCTCGAATAAATCTCGACGTGAATGGCAAGGTTCAGACGATCGACGCCGATCCCGACATGCCGCTGCTCTACGCGCTGCGCAACGATCTCGGGCTTAACAATCCGCACTTCGGCTGCGGCCTCGCGCAATGCGGCGCCTGCACCGTGCACGTCGACGGACAGGCGGTGCGCTCCTGCGTCACGCCGGTGTCGGCGGTGGGCAACGGCAAGGTGGTGACCCTGGCCGGCCTCGGCACGCCGGAGAAGCCGCATCCGATCCAGAAGGCCTATGTCGAAGAGCAGGTGCCGCAATGCGGCTATTGCATCAACGGCTGGATCATGACGGCGGCGTCGCTGCTCAACCAGAACAAGAAGCCGAACGATGCCCAGATCAAGGACGCGCTCACCGGCCTCAAATGCCGCTGCGGCACGCATATGAGCATCCTGCGCGCGGTCAAGCGCGCGTCGGCGATGATGGGTTGAGGGAGGGCGCACCATGACCAGACAAGAAAAAGCCGCGCAGTTCTCCCGCCGTGCAATGCTCAAGGCCGGCGGCGCGCTGGTCGTATCGATCGGCATGCCGATCGGGCTCGACACCGTGCTCGACATCGGACACGCGTTCGCGCAAGGCGCGACAAGACCGCCGCTGATGCCCGACCAGCTCTCCTCATATATCGCGGTCAATGCCGATGGCACCGTCTCCGCCTTCTTCGGCAAGATGGACATGGGCCAGGGCCTGTTCGTCGCCATCGGGCAGATGGTGGCGGAGGAACTCGACGTGCCGTTCAAGGCCGTCACCGTGATCATGGGCGACACCGCCACCAGCGTGAACCAGGGCGGCGCCTCCGGCTCCACCGGCATCCAGCTCGGCGGCAAGCAGATGCGCATGGCCGCGGCCGAGGCGCGCCGCGTGCTCGTCGAGATGGCCGCGGCGAAGCTCGCCCTGCCGGCCGATGCGCTCACCGTCACCGACGGCGTCGTGCACGCCAAGAGCGATGCGTCGAAGAAGGCGTCCTATGCCGAGCTGATCGGCGGGCGCTACTTCAACGTCCAGCTCGAGTGGAACAAGCAGTGGGGCAACACGCTCTATGCCCCCGGCAAGGCGAAGCCGAAGGACCCGAAGGACTACAAGATCGTCGGCCAGCCGATCCACCGCGAGGACATCGCCCCCAAGGTCTACGCGCAGGAAGACTTCTGCACCGACGTCAAGGTGCCGGGCATGGTGCATGGCCGCATGCTGCGGCCGGAGGTCGCCGGCGCGGTGCCGGTGAAGATCGACGAAAGCTCGATCAAGAACATTCCCGGCGCCAGAGTGGTCTGGGACAAGGGCTTCCTGGGCGTGGTCGCCGACAAGGAGTGGGACGCGATCAAGGCCGCGCAGCAGCTCAAGGTCGAGTGGTCCGACGTCAAGCCGCCGTTCCCCGACCAGGCCGCCCTCTACGAGCACATCCGCAAGGCGCCGGTGCGCAAGCGCGAGGTCGACGCCAAGCAGACCGGCAATGTCGACGACGCCTTCAGGACCGCCGCGCGGGTGATCGAGGCCGAGTATGAATGGCCGTTCCAGTCCCATGCCTGCATGGGTCCGGCCTGCGCCCTGGTCGAGATCAAGGACGGCAACGTCACCTGCTGGACCGGCTCGCAGAAGCCGCATTTCGTCCAGAACGGCATCGCGCTCTCGCTCGGCATTCCGGTCGAGAAGGTGCGCTCGATCTGGGTGGTCGGGCCCGGCTCCTACGGCCGCAGCGACGCCGACGATGCCGCCATGGACGCCGCCATCTTGGCGAACGCGGTCGGCAAGCCGGTGCGGGTGCAATACACCCGCGACCAGGCGACGGGATGGGACCCGAAGGGCCCCGCCTCCACCCACCGCGCCCGCGCCGCCATCGACGCCGCCGGCAACGTCATCGCCTACGAGTTCAACAGCAAGGGGTTCTCCCGCGTCGACGTGAACACCAATGGCGGCAACCCCCTGGATACGCTTGCCGGGCACTTCCGCGGTGTCGAGCTGAAATCGGGTGACAATTTCGGCGTGCCCGCGGAATCCTACGAGTTCGCCAACAAGCGCATGGGGTGGGAGACGATCCCGCCGCTGCTCGACCGCGCCTCGCCGCTGCGCGGCGCGCATCTGCGCGATCCGGTCGGACCGCAGATCCACTTCGCCAGCGAATCGTTCATGGACGAGGTGGCGGCCGCGCTCAACCTCGATCCGATCGAGTTTCGCCTGCGCCACGTCAAGGATCCGCGCGACATCGCGGTGATCAAGGCCGCGGCCGAGAAGGCACAATGGCAGTCGCGGCCGTCGCCGCGGAAGGACCAGACCGGCAGCAAGGTCAGCGGCCGCGGCATCGCCTACTCGCAGCGCAACGGCACGCGCTGCGCCATTGTCGCCGAAGTCGATGTCGATCGCTCGACCGGCAGGATCTGGGCGCGCAAGTTCACGGTCGCCCACGACTGCGGCCAGATCATCAATCCCATCGGGCTCACGCAGACCATCGAGGGCAATATCGTGCAGGGCGTGAGCCGAACGCTGTGGGAAGAGGTCAAGTTCGACAGCAAGAACGTGACCAGCATCGATTGGATGACCTATCCCATCCTCGACATCACCGAGACGCCGGAAACGATCGACGTGGCGTTGATCGACCGTCCGGAGGTCGCTCCGAGCGGCGGCGGCGAGCCGTCGATCCGCCCGGTCGCGGCGGCCATCGCCAACGCGATCTTCGACGCCACCGGCGTGCGCATCCGGCGGGTGCCGTTCTCGCCCGACCGGGTGAAACAGGCGCTGTCGTAAGGGTGCCGATTGAGGTCGTTGGCTTTCGCGGCTGGCTCGGTCTGCTCCCTCTCCCATGGGGAGAGGGAGCGCACCGAGTCCGCGGTGGCGTCTGTGCTACACTTCCTGTCATGATCGTCCGCTCGCTCGATGAAGCCTTGGCTCCCATCACCGACGGCTGCCTGCTGGCGGTGCCGCGCGACGTATCGGGCGTGGCGATGGCGGCAACCCGCGCGTTGATCCGGCGCGGGGTCAGGCGGTTGCGTCTGGTGGCGCTGCCGACCTCGAGCCTGCAGGCCGATCTCCTGATCGGCGCCGGCTGCGTCGAGAGCATCGAGACTTCGGCCGTCAGTCTCGGCGAATTCGGCCCGGCGCCGCGCTTCACCGCCGCGGTCTTGGCGGGCGCCCTCGCGGTAAAGGACGCGACTTGCCCGGCGCTGCATGCCGCGTTCCAGGCGGCGGAAAAGGGCGTGCCGTTCATCCCGCTGCGCGGGCTGATCGGTTCGGACCTGTTGGCGCACCGGCCGGACTGGAAGGTCGTCGACAATCCATTCGATGACGACGACCCGATCGTGCTGCTGCCAGCGCTCAAACCGGACGTGGCGCTCTTTCATGCGCCGCTCGCCGACCGCGACGGCAATGTCTGGATCGGGCGCGACCGCGAGCTTGCCACCATGGCGCATGCCGCGGCCAAGACGGTGGTGACGGTGGAGAAGCTGCACGACGGGAATCTGTTCGACGATCCCTGGCTCGCGGCCGGCGCGCTCGGTGGCTTCTATCTCGAGGCGGTCGCGGTGGCGCCGAAGGGCGCCTGGCCGCTCGGGCTGGCCGACCATTACCCGCCGGACACGGTGCACCTCGCGGGCTATGCGCGGGTGGCAACGACCGCGGAAGGGTTCGCGGCCTATCTTGACCAGCACGTGCATGACCAGCGCGCCGCCTGATCGCTGTATCAACTCGTCGTTTCCGAAGGAAGGTCTAGGCTTGCTTGAAGAGAGCACATCCTTCCGCGAGGAAGAGCTGCTCGCCAGCAGCATCGCGGGACTGATCGGCGACACGCGCCACGTCGCCGTCGGCGCCTCTTCGCCGATCCCGGCGGCCGCGGCGATGCTGGCGCGCGAACGCGGCGGCGGGCGGCCCTATGTCTCGCTGCTTGGCAGCCGGCGGCAGAACTTCTTCACCGACGGCGGGCGCGAATTGTTCGATTGCGCGGGCCAGGGACGGATCGACGCCTTCTTTCTGTCCGGCGCCCAGATCGACGGCGAGGCCAATATCAATCTTGTGAGCATCGGCGACTACGCGCATCCGAAG
>Ga0207675_100001385_pt1 | contig 24306 bp, 23 predicted proteins | sample KBSSwiS42_FD_184305 | JGI IMG/M metagenome (GOLD analysis project Ga0207675, IMG submission 184305) | Switchgrass rhizosphere microbial communities from Kellogg Biological Station, Michigan, USA - KBS Switchgrass S4-2 (SPAdes) (version 2) | ecosystem: Host-associated > Plants > Roots >...
GGTTCGGAAAGACCGCCCGGTGCGCGTCGGGCTCGCGACGGATCTCGGCGCCGGCACCTCGTTCTCGATGCTTCAGACCATGGGCGAGGCGTACAAGGTGGCGCAGTTACGGCGCGAAAACCTGCCGGCGCCGCTGGCCTTCTACCTCGCCACGCGCGGTGCCGCGCGTGCGCTGTATCTCGAAGACCGGATCGGCAGCATCGCGCCCGGGATGGAAGCCGATCTCATCGTGCTCGACCTCCGGTCGACGCCCTTGATCGACTACCGCATGCGTCATTGCGAATCGTTCGAGGAAGCGTTGTCCGTCCAGATGATCCTGGGTGACGACCGCGCCATCGATTCGACATATGTGGCGGGCACGCTCAGGCACCAGCGCCGTTAGCCGGATCCTCAATCGAGATGCGTCTGGAAACCGATGGCGTACACCACGTCCGACTGGGCGTCGAAGGGCAGTTTGCCCGAGGAGTAGCTGATGAACGGACCGTTCTGGGTGCCCAGTGTCGCGACGAAGTATTCGAAACGGTTCAGCCCTGCGGCCGAAACCGCGGCTTCCGCGTCCAGTTCGTCGTAGAGCCGGTAGTTCATGGCAATGCTGACCACATCGCCATTCAAGTGCGCCACCGGAGTCTTGAAAGACACCTCGGCATTGAAACGCGTGTAGCTGCCCGGGCCTGCAATGACGGTGCGCGGATCTTCGTCCTGCGGATCCACGGTGCCGATCGCGACCGATACCGTCGGCAGGGACACGCCCCGCGGCAGGAAGCAGCCGCATTCGTCGTAGCCCGTCAGCAGGCGCAGTGCCGCGAAGGGATAGTCGAGCAGATTGAATTTCGACCAGTTGTCGAGTGCGTCGAAGTTGTTGGTCCAGATCGAGCCCCAGGGTTTGATTTCCCCGGCGAGCCGCACCGCGTACACGAACTGCTTTTCGGTGAACGACTGGTTCGACTCCAGGTGCGCGTCGAAGGCGCTTTCGAAGTAGAACTGCGTCGTCAGCCGGCTCGCGGCGATGTCGAGCATCTCATCGACCTTGGCGTCGAACTTCGCCGGGTCAGCGGCGCGCTTGAGTTGACCGGCTTCGAAAACCAGATCGCTGTACTGCTTCTGCTGTTCGGGTGCCAGGGCACGGACCCCGCCCGTAGACTGGAAGAACGAGAACGACAGCCGCGTATCGAGAAAGTTGTTTGGATTGACGTCCTCGTCGAAGGCCACGTTGCCATCGGCGTGCAGCGAGAAATCCAGCGCGCGCGTGCAGGGATCCGCCTTGCAACCCACGCTGCCACGGGTGAAGGAGCGATCGAACGAGTATTCAAACCCGAGGGAGGTGTCGACATCGGCGTTGGCGGTGTCGAAGGCCTTGAACTTGAAGTTGATGTCTTTGAGGAAAGCCCAGCCCGGCGCCTGCCGCAGCAACAACTCGTTCGCCTTGTTCGCCGTCTCCGGCGAATGCAACGCGTTGTCGAGGAATTCCCTGGCGTCGTGACTGAAATCCTTGAGCGTCACCTTGCCGAGGCCGCTGAGCATGAGCGCATCGGCGATGACCTGGGCAGCGATGCTGTCGGACTCGGTCTTGATCGCCGGTGTCGCCACGGGATCTTGCTGCTGGGCGCAGGCCTGCCCGGCGAACCACAGCAGCAAGCTCGCCGCGCAGGCGCGCGCCAGCATGGGCAGCTTCCGGTCAGAACTGGTAGCAGTCATCGACCGTCTCCCCCAGTGTTTCGATGGTGTCGGTTTGCGTGGTGAGCACGCCCACCATGGCGCCGATCGCCTTCGTGGCGTTGAAACCGGCCTCGAACTTGCCGCCGTGGAGCAATCGGAAGATGTTGTCGAGCTGTGCCGCGAGCGATGTGGCCTTGGTCCTGCGCAGCTGCGCCGAATCGGTGGGGCTGAAGAAATCGAGTTTCGTCATCGCCATCGGGCCCGCCGTGTCGAAGTCCACCGTCCTGCGAATCTGCTGCAGCACCAGCAGTCCGCCCCAGGTGAATACGTGTGCCCTGTTGTTGTTAGACCAGCCGCTCATGTCGTCCTCCCGCTGCTTCCCGGTAGCGCGAGTTGCGCTCGCCGCAAACCATAACCAGCGCCCGCTTACGTTTGCCTTACGGCATTCAAACCCGCGGGCACGACGCGGACTCTATACCGTGATGCGTTGTTCGGGAGCGTTCATGTTGGCGCGATTCTGGTCGTTGGGTTTCGTTGCACTGGCAGGGTGCGCCGCCACACTCACGGCACGGGCCGACGGGCAGGTCGCGCCGCGAATCGAGGAAATCGAATTCGTCAGCCATGGCGTCAGGCTGTCCGGGTCTGTGGCCTGGCCCGCGGGTCGTGGGGCGCGGGCCGCCGTGGTGTTCATCCACGGCTCGGGCAAACAAGAACGGAACATGAACTGGGCGCTGCGCTTCGCGGAGGCCGGAATCGCCGCGCTGGTTTACGACAAGCGCGGTGCCGGAAAGTCAGGCGGTGAATACGAGGGCGAGCAGAGCGTGAGCGAACAGAACATCTCGTTGCTGACCGACGATGCGGTCGCTGCCCTGGAGACACTCGCCGCGCAGCCCGCACTGCGGGACGTGCCGGTCGGATTGGCGGGGATCAGTCAGGCTGGCTGGATTGCGCCGCTCGCGGCAGAACGCAGCGCAGCCGCGAAATTCCTGGTGTTGTGGAGTGGCCCCGTGTGCAAGGTGAGCGAGGAGGACATCTACAGCAAATACACCCGGGATTCGGACGGCCGCTCAGTGCCGTCTTATCGGGAGGCGCTGGAAGCGAGAACCGAAAAATACATCTGGCCTGATTTCCTGGGGGTGGATACGGATCCAGCAGCGAGTCTGCGAAAGCTTTCGATCCCGGGCCTGTGGATCTTCAGCGACAACGACGGGAGTGTGCCGGTGGATCTTTCCATCACACGGTTGAAAGCACTCGAAGAAAGCGGGCACGACTACGAACACGTGCTGGTGCCGGGTCTCGGGCACAACAACATGGACGGTACCTTCAAGATCGCAACCGACTGGATCCTGCACTTGGTTAAGTGAGCTCCTGCAAAAAGATGGAGAATCAGGCGAACTGATTACCCGAGACCCATCAGTCGTTGGAAAACAAAGTCGTTCGTTGGCTCGAAGGCGGCAAGGCATTCGAGGCACGGTGGCGCTCCCATAGTGACGCGCCGCCGGCCGTGCGCGTCGTGCTGGCTGACGGAGAAATGACTGCAGACGAGGCTTATGGTCTCGCGTGCCAGGGGACGGCGCTTCTCTGGCGCGGGGACTTCCAGGAGGCGCGCCAGATGCTGACGGCGTTGGGAAAGCGCGCAGATCGTCCACAGCGCAGAACGCGAACTTCAGCCGCAACTTCACCGGGCAACCCGGCGGAAGCATTTCATCAATACCGGCAGGCCAGGTCCCAACGGGCCCGTACATTGAATGCGCTTCTGATCCCCCTCAATGATGATTACTCGATCCCGTTGCCGCGAGCGCCAGACATCCGGCAAGCCTGCGTGGAAGCGTTCGGTCCGGCCGGGACTGCCTCAGTGGCGTCGCTGCGGGCCTTGCTGGGTGTGATCGGTGCACACGAATGGCGCGAGAAAGGCATCGAGATTCCGGAGGCCGGCGGCCGGATTCATCCGCACTTCGGTGTTTTTGCGCCGATTCGTCGTGAGTACGTGGATCTCGTCAGTACCACACCGCTGCCTGCCGCGTGCGCCTCGGCAAGCGTGGCCTTCGATATCGGCACGGGCACCGGGGTACTCGCCGCGGTACTGGCACGGCGTGGCATCGAACGCGTGGTCGCCACCGATCTCGATCCACGCGCGCTGGCGTGTGCGCGGGAAAACATTCGACAGCTCGGGCTTGCGGATCGAATCGATATCGTTCAGGCGGATCTTTTTCCCGTGGGTCGGGCGGCGCTGGTCGTCTGCAACCCACCCTGGATTCCCGCGCGGCCGAGCTCGCCCATGGAAAACGGCATCTACGATCCCGAAAGCCGGATGTTGCGCGGATTTCTGCAGGGGCTGGCGGAGCACCTGGAACCGGGCGGTGAGGGGTGGTTGATCCTTTCCGACCTGGCGGAGCACCTGGGCTTGCGGACCCGCGCCAGTTTGCTCGAGGAGTTCGAGGCGCACGGGTTACGCGTGGTGGGCCGAAGCGATGTGCCGCCGCGGCATCCGCGCGCCGCTGACAAGACGGATGCGCTGCATGACGCGCGCGCGGCCGAAATCACTTCGCTGTGGCGGGTCGCGACGCGCTGACAGCGACAACGGCGCCGCGCTTCGTCAGAACTTCTCGTCCGGCCGCAAGTACCGCCACTTGCCCAGCGGAAGTCCACCCAGCGGTATGTTGCCGCTGCGGACGCGCTTCAGTCCGGTCACGACGAGACCCACGAGCTCGCACATGCGGCGGATCTGGCGCTTGCGGCCCTGGCGCAGTACGAAGCGCAGCTGGTGTTCGTTCTGCCAGGACACCTGTGCGGGTTTCAGCTTCACGCCGTCGAGCGTCAGGCCGTGCTGCAGCCGCTTCAGGCCGTCAGCAGAGAGGTTGCCTTCCACCCGCACGAGGTATTCCTTCTCGACCGAGGTGTTCTCGCCGATCAACTGCTTCGCGACGCGGCCATCCTGGGTGAGTACCAGCAGGCCGGTCGAGTCGATGTCCAGCCGGCCGGCAGGAACGAGCGAGCGCAGGTGTTCCTGCTGGAACTGGATGGGCGAAGGATCCGCAGCCCAGCGATTCTCCGGACGGATCAGCACGATGGCGGGTTCGTAGCCGTCTTCGGCCTGGCCGGAAACATAGCCCACCGGCTTGTGCAGCAGGATGGTGACCTGGCTGCTTTGGTGTTCGCGTGCAGCCGGATCGATTTCGATGCGCGCGCCGGGTGACACCCGTACGCCGAGCGTGTCGATGACCTGGCCATCCACCTTCACCCAGCCGCTGGTGATCCAGTTTTCCGCTTCGCGCCGCGAGCACAGTCCGAGTTCGCCCATGCGCTTGGAGAGGCGCGGCCAGTCTGGATTAGCCATGGGAGCGATCGTAAACGTCCGCAACTGCAGAGTCCCGCGAAAAGGGCATATGATGCATTGGGCTGACGATCGATCGCGATGAAGAAACTGAAACACGAGGCTGAGCTTTTCAAGGCAGGGCTGCTCGCCGCGATGAAATACGCGGAAGGGCGTGGTGCCGTTGAATTCGAGCCGACGGATTCCGCGAGCCAGAAGTTGCTCTACGTGTACCGGCTCCTGGTGCACGACAAGATGATCCAGCCGCTGCCCGAAGACCAGGTCGCCGAGGCCAGCATGCGGCACAAGCTGGCAATCTGGTATTCGAAGCAGCTGCCCGCGGATCACCCGCTGCTGAAGTGAAGTTATCCGCTGGTGACTGGATCCGCTGCCGGCAGGGTTGTCGACTTTCGCAGCTCCCGCCGGCGTATCAGCAGGTAGGCGGCGGGTACGACGAACAATGACAGCAGCGGTGCGGTGATCATGCCGCCGACCATCGGCGCCGCGATGCGCTGCATGACCTCGGACCCCGTGCCGTGGCTCCACAGGATGGGCAGCAGGCCGGCGACGATCACGCATACCGTCATGGCCTTGGGCCTCACGCGCAGCACGGCGCCTTCACGAATCGCGTCGTGCAGGGACTCTTCGTTCGCGTTGCCGGTGAAGACACGCGCTTCCCACGCATGTTTGAGATAGATCAGCATCACGACGCCGAACTCCGCGGCCACGCCCGAAAGCGCGATGAAGCCGACCGCGGTTGCCACGGATACCGCGTGGCCCAGCAGGTAGATGAGCCAGAATCCGCCGATCAGTGAAAAGGGCAGCGTTGCCATGATGAGCCCCGCTTCGTCGAACCGGCGGAATGTCAGGTACAGCAGGACGAAGATCACCAGCAGTGTGAAGGGCACGACGATCCTCAGCTTCGCGGATGCGCGCTCGAGATATTCGAACTGCCCGGACCAGGTGATCGAGTAGCCTGCGGGCAGCGGGACTCTACTGGTCACCTGCAACCGCATGTCCTCGACGGCCGAGCGCAGATCGCGCCCGCGCAGGTCGACGTAGACCCAGCCGGAGAGCCGCGCGTTCTCGCTGCGAAGCATGGGTGGACCGTCCGCCAGGGAGAGCTTCGCCACCGTGCCCAGCGTGATCTGGGCGCCGCTCGGGGTGACGATGGGCAACTGCCGCAGATCGCTGAGCGAGTCGCGCAATTCGCGCGGATACCTGACGGTAATAGGGAATCGCTGCAGGTCTTCTATGGTTTCGGACACGGTTTCACCGCCGATGGCGGCGCTCACCACGCTCTGCACGTCGGCGATGTTGAGCCCGAAACGTGCCGCCGCGACGCGATCGATATCGACCTCGATGTAGCGCCCGCCGCTCAGTCGTTCAGCGAGCGCCGAGCTCACGCCGGGCACATTCCTGACCGCGTGTTCGATCTCGAGCGTCAGGCGGTCGATCACGGCCGGATCGGCGCCGGCAACCTTCACGCCCACCGGGCTCTTGATGCCGGTGGCCAGCATGTCGATGCGGTTGCGGATCGGCGGCACCCAGACGTTTGCAAGGCCGGGCACTTGCAGCTTCGCGTCCAGTTCTTCGACCAGCTTCTCCGGGGTCATACCCGGCCGCCATTGGTCGCGAGGTTTGAAGCGGATCGTGGTCTCGACCATTTCGAGAGGAGCCGGATCCGTCGCAGTTTCCGCGCGTCCCATCTTGCCGAACACCCGGTCGACCTCCGGCACGGTTTTGATCAGCCGATCGGTCTGCTGCAGGAGCTGCGATGCCTTGCCCGCAGAGATGCCGGGCAAAGTGGAGGGCATGTACAGCAGATCACCTTCGTCGAGCGGTGGCATGAACTCGCCACCGAGTCGCAAGAACGGCCAGGCGGTGAGCGCCAGCACGACCAGGCTGATCAGCAGCGTCGTCTTCGGATGCGCGAGTACGCGCTCCAGGACGGGTTGATAGGCGCGCACCAGTATTCGATTGATGGGATTGCGATCCTCGTCGGGTATCCGGCCACGGATGAAGTAGCCCATCAGGACCGGCACCAGCGTCACGGCGAGCCCGGCGGCCGCTGCCATCGCGTAGGTCTTCGTGTAGGCGAGCGGGGCGAACAGCCGTCCTTCCTGTGCCTCGAGCGTGAAGATCGGAATGAAAGACAGCGTGATGATGAGCAGGCTGAAGAACAGCGCCGGGCCAACCTGGATGCTCGCTTCCGCGACCAGCTGCCAATGCTGGGTTGGGCCGGGCTCGCGGCCATGCTCCGCGCGCCAGCGTTCAAGGTGTTTGTGCAGGTTCTCGATCATGACGATCGCGGCATCCACCATGGCGCCGATGGCGATCGCGATGCCGCCGAGCGACATGATGTTTGCGTTCACTCCCTGGTAGCGCATGACGATGAAGGCCATCAGCACGCCGAGGGGGAGCGAAACGAGGGCGACCAGCGCCGAGCGCAGGTGGAACAGGAATGCGATGCAGACCAGCGCCACGACGATGAACTCTTCGACGAGTTTGCCCGAGAGATTGTGGACCGCGCGTTCGATGAGCGCGGAGCGATCGTACGTCTCGACGATCTCGACTCCCGCCGGAAGGTTGCGCGCGAGCTCCGCCAGCTTTGCCTTGACCGCCTCGATGGTGGCGAGTGCGTTCTTCCCCGAGCGCATGACGATGATGCCGCCGGTCACTTCGCCTTCGCCGTCGAGTTCTGCGATGCCGCGGCGCAGTCCGGGTCCGATCTGCAGATGAGCCACGTCGCCCAGGCGCACGGCAGTGCCGGCTGCGTTCGCACGCAGCGGTATCGCGCGAAAGTCATCGAGCGATTTCAGGTAGCCGGTCGCGCGGACCATGAACTCCGCTTCCGCAAGCTCGAGCACCGAACCGCCGGCCTCCTGGTTCGCATTGCGAATCGCCTCGGTGACCATGGCGTGCGTGATGCCGAAGGCGCGCAGGCGATCGGGATCGAGTACGACCTGGTATTGGCGCACGGCGCCGCCCACGGTCGCAACTTCGGCAACATTGGCCACGGTCTTCAGTTCGTATTTGAGGAACCAGTCCTGCAGAGCGCGCAGCTGCGAGATGTCGTGTTTTCCCGTGCGATCGATGAGAGCGTACTCATAGATCCAGCCGACGCCAGTCGCGTCCGGCCCGATGGATGCCTGCGCGCCCGCTGGCAACCGGCCCTGCACCTGGTTCAGGTATTCGAGCACGCGAGAGCGCGCCCAGTAGAGATCCGTGCCGTCCTCGAACAGCACGTAGACGAACGAGTCGCCGAAGAAAGAATAACCGCGCACGGTTTTCGCGCCCGGCACCGAGAGCATGGTCGTGGTGAGTGGATAGGTGACCTGATTCTCGACGATGCGCGGTGCCTGGCCCGGGTACTCGGTACGAATGATCACCTGGACATCGGAGAGATCGGGCAGGGCGTCCAGCGGCGTGCGCGACAGCGCCCAGATTCCCCAGGCCGTCACCACCAGGGTCGCGAGCAGCACCATGAAGCGGTTGCGCAGCGACCAGCGAATGAGCGCGGCGATCATGGGTTTGAACCCGCGTGATCGTGCCCGGCTGGCGCTGCTTCGGGTGCCGACAGTCGCGAGATGGCCGATTTGATGCTCGCCTCGGAGTCGATGAGAAATTGCCCGGACAGGACGATCGCTTCGCCTTCTTCGAGGCCGGAGAGGATCACGGTGTTGCCGCCCGACTCCGCGCCTGCGGTGATTTCCCGCACGTCGTAACCGGCATCTCCACGGGACACGATGACCACCGCGCGCGTGCCCGTGGCAATGACGGCCTCGCTGGGCACGACGAGCTGCGGCGCGGCCTTCGGCGCCGCGAATTCCAGCGTGACGAACATGCCGGGCAAGAGGCGTGCTCCGTCATTCTCGATTTCGACTCGCACGGGCAGGGTTCGCGTGGCGGGGTCGAGGTCGGGCAGGATCGCGAGTACGTGCCCCTGGAATTGAACGCCGGGCCATGCCGTCGCGCTCACGGATACCTTCGCGTCCCTGGGTACGGCAGACACCTGGGTCTCCGGCACCTGCGCAATCGCCCAGACCTTGTGAAGCGAATTCAGGCGAAACAGCGGCGCGCCCTCGGCAATGGCCGCGCCTTCCCGCACCGCCAGCTCGGTGATCACGCCATCGATGGGCGCGTAGATAGTCGTGGCCGACACGACCTTGCGCGTCTCCTCGAGCTGCCGGATGGCGGGTTCGGGCACGCCCAATACCTTGAGCCGTTGGCGCGCGGAGTCGCGTATCTCGCGACCGCGCAGCGACTGGGCGCCCAGCAACGACAGGTATTCCTCCTGCGCCGAGATCCAGGCCGGGGCCACCACATCGGCCAATGGCTGTCCTCGTTTCACGGGCTGCAGGTTCGATTTCACATGCAGCTTCTGCACGTAGCCCGCGACACGGGACTGCACGACCTCCAGCAAGTCCTCGTCGAACGAGACGCTGCCGACCGCAGTCAGTTGCGACTCCAGACTGATCCGCGCCACCTTGCCGAGCCGTACGCCGAAATTCTGCGTGGCGGCCGAGTTCACCCTGACCTGCGGGCCTGGAACCTCGTCCGCGTACACCGGTACGAGATCCATGTCCATGAACGGCGATTTGCCCGGCTTGTCGAACTTCACGTCGGGCTTCATGGGGTCGTGCCAGTAGAGGATCCGGTGGCCAACTTCAGCGGCCGCGGACGGCGAGTCTTTCGAGAACCAGTGCGTGAATCCGAAGCCGAGGGTGGCGCCGATCGCCAGGGTCACCACGAAGGCGACCAGTAGTTGGGGGCGGTTCATGGCGTGCTCCCGGCCGCCCCGGCGCTGGTCTGCAGGTAGCGCAGATAACTCCAGGCGATGCCGCGTTCCACCGTGAGCGCCGCCCGTGTCAGCAGGAGATCGGTCTCCGAGGAGAACGCGTCCACGATGGTCCGCGCCTCGGCACTTCCGGAGCGAAATCCGCCGAGCGCGGTGCGTGAACGCTCACGCGCCAGCGGCAGCTGCTCGTTCTCGAGGAACTGCAGTTGTTCGCCAAGCTGCTGCCATGAGATGACCATCTGGCTGAGTTCGGCACCGTGCATCGCGATCTCCGCATCGCGCTCGGCACGCGCCCGGCGCAGGTCGGCGCTGCGTGCCGCGATGACCGGGTTCTGTCGTGAAAAAAACGGCAAGCCCACCGTGAACTGCAACGTTCCCATGTCCTCATAGGCGGGTCCGCGTTTGCCGTAGGTGAATTCGACACCCCATCCGGGACGCCGTGCGGCGCGCGCGAGATCGACATCGGCTTCGGCGACGGCGACGCGTGCATCGAGCGGCGCAATTTCCGCATGCAGGTGCGCGAACTCCCGTAGCGCCTCCACGCTGGTCGGCAGTACATCCAGGGAGGGCAGTGGACCGGGTGTCGCCAGGGCATCTGCGCCGATCCACCGGGCGAGTTCCGCTTCCGAGCGCCGTTCATCGCCGCGCAGCTGCAGCAGCCGGCTCTTCAATGCAGCGACAGCCGCCTCTGCTTCCAGTGCCTCGGTGGCCGACCCGCGACCGGCCCGCAACGAGGCCCGGGCTGCATCAGCACCCAGCCGCAGGTCGCCTTCGAGCGCTTCGAGTCGCTGTCGTGTTTCCCGGGCCGCAGCAAATCGCAGCCATGCGACCGCGGTCTGCCGGGCGACACCGGCGCGGGCTGCGGCCAGTTCCGATTGGGCCAGGCTTACTTCGGCCGAGGCACGTTCACGCTCTCCTTTCCTCTGGCTGCCCGATGGAAAGGACTGCATCAGCCCGATTTTCGTCATGGACATCGGGTCGCTGGTCGTCGAGAAGGCGTCGGGACCGCTGAGCGGAATGTTGTCGACTCCGATCAGCATGGTGGGATCGGGAAGTCGGCCCGCACCGTCCTGCAGCGCTTCCGCGGATTCGAGCGCGGCGCGTTGCATTTCCATTTGTGGAGCCCGTTCGAGCGCGCGTGCGATCGCGGCGTCGAACGTGAGCACCGGCTCGTCTGCCCTGGCGGCACAGGCGCCCGCAATGGCGAGCACCAGGAGGTATGGAATTTTCATGGGCGGAAATCCTGAACAAACGGACAAACGCCACGACGCATGGATCGATGCCGCGAACGGCACGAGCAGCGCGTGGACAGCGCCGGGGGATCCGGCGGCTCAGGATTTCCTAAAGGCGGAGACGACCGGTGACTAGATAGGTCGGAGAATCGGGTTTGTCATGTGGCCGCCATCGATGCCTGCTGGGTTCGGCGGCTACGGATTCCGCGAGGAGCAGGGGCGGCGAGGTGATGGCCGCCGGCTGGGAATCGGGCTCGACCGCTGCGCGGGATTGTTCGTGGACCACACCTGCGCTCGCGCTCGTGGCCGGTGCGGTCAGACAGTGGTTTGCCGAGGTGCCCGGGCCGGGTGCCCGCTCGGGGCATTCACCGCAGGGCGGGGGGCCGCCGCCGGGACAACAATCGTGGTGCTGGGTCGCTGCCGCACAGGTGATCGCCGGCATCGCCACATTGAAGAGCGAGAACCAGACGATCAGCAGACGGGTGAAGCGGCGTCTCAATTCAGGCTCCGGATGCCTGGGGTCCCGAGTGTAGTGAGCCGGATATTCACGGACATCGCGAGCCCGGGTCAAATTAATCTCCAACGAAGTCACACTTTTCCGGGGCGGGTTGCTTGACACTTCGATTATCCTCGAAATATCGTAGCCGCCATGAAAACGACCGATGTCATCGGGGCCTTGGCCGCCCTTGCGCACGAACATCGCCTGGCCATCTATCGCCTGTTGGTGGAGCAGGGCCCTGATGGCCTGGCCGCCGGCGCGATCGGGGAACGTGTCGGGCTGGTGCCGTCATCGCTCACCTTTCACCTTCAGTCGCTGCAGCGCGCCGGCCTCATCACGCAGGTTCGCGCCAGCCGGCAACTGATCTACAGCGCCGACTACTCAGCCATGAACGGACTGGTGGGTTACCTCACCGACAACTGTTGCGTGGCCAGCGGCGGGAGTTGCGCGCCGGTGTGCGCGCCCCGCATCGCGAAGCCCGCGCGGCGCAAGTCCGCAGCGTAGGGGTCGAAGTGTCCGCACCCCTCGCCATTTCACCCCGCCCGCGGTTCGAGGCTGCCGTTGCCTTGCTGCTCGCTGCCCGGTTGCCTACCGAGGACCTGACGGCCGACCACTGTGAAAGTTTTTTCTACTCCGGAAAGCCGGACGCACCCACCGGAATGGTGGGTCTGGAAATCTTCGGCGATGTTGCCCTGTTGCGATCGCTGGTGGTGGCGGCAGAGCGGCGCGGCCACGGGGAAGGAGCCGCGCTTCTCGACCATGCGGAGGCGTTCGCGCGCGCGCAGGGTGTCCGCACGCTGTATCTGCTCACCACCACCGCCGAAGCGTTTTTTCTGAAGCATGGATATGTGCGGGCATCGCGTGCATCGGCACCCGCCGCGATTCGTGCGACGCGGGAATTCGCGGGCCTGTGCCCCGCCAGTTCTGCGTTCATGACACGCCCACTGACCTGAGCGTTTTCATGACCGACCGTGTCTTCAACGTTCTTTTTCTCTGCACCGGAAATTCCGCGCGCAGCATCCTGGCGGAAGCCCTGGTGAACCATTGGGGGCGTGGCAAATTTGCCGGCTACAGCGCTGGCAGCGCGCCGAAGGGCAGAGTTCATCCCATCGCGCTCGACCTGCTGCGGCAAATGAAGATGCCGACCGAGGGCATGCGATCCAAGAGTTGGGACGAGTTTGAAAAGCCGGGCGCGCCAAAGCTGGATTTCGTGTTCACGGTTTGCGACAACGCGGCGGCGGAAACCTGTCCGGTGTGGCCCGGTCAACCCATGACCGCCCACTGGGGCGTTGCTGATCCCGCGGCGGTTGAAGGTTCAGAAACCGATCAGTGGCTCGCGTTTCGCAAGACCTTCCACGAACTGGAAAGCCGCATCAAGACGTTTACCAGCTTGCCCATTGCGTCGCTGGAGCGATCGCGACTCCAGGAACGATTGCGGGAAATCGGCAGGACGCGGGCCGACACTGATTCCGCGCGATGATGCGGAAGGTCATCGCCGAGGGGTTGGGCGCCGCGCTGCTGACGGCCTGCGTGGTGGGCTCCGGCATCATGGCCGAGAAGCTGGCCGGAGGTAACGCCGCGCTCGCGCTCCTGGCCAACACCCTCGCGACCATGGCGGTGCTCGGGACGCTCATCGGGACGCTGGGTCCCATCAGCGGCGCTCACTTCAATCCCGTGGTGAGCGCGATTGCCTGGAACCGGCGCCAGATCGATGGCAGCACGCTGACGGGATACGTGATCGCCCAGCTTTTGGGCTGCTGCGCAGGCGCCATGCTGGCCAATGCCATGTTCGAATTGCCGCTCGTCCAGGCATCCACCCATGCGCGAAGCGGAGCCGCCACGTGGCTTTCGGAGATGGTTGCGACGCTTGGCCTCGTCCTGGTCGCGTTTCGCGCCGGCTCGATCAACGACGCGGCGTGGCGCGTTCCGTTGTGGATCGGCGCCGCGTACTGGTTTACCGCCTCCACGTCATTTGCGAACCCTGCAATCACCATAGGCCGCAGCCTCAGTGACACCTTCGCAGGGATTCGCCCTGAAGATGCGCCGATGTTCATCGGCGCGCAGCTCGCGGGTGCAATCGCCGGCTTGTTCCTCTTGCGGCTCTTTGCCGATCGAAAGGCCGCGACATGAACGAGCAGAGAATGATCAACGCGGAAGATCTCAACCGCCACTGCGACTGCTCGATGACCGACCTCGCCGCACTCCGGCGTGAAGTGGATCGGGTGAATGGGACTGGATCCATCATCGAGACTCATCCACACCTGTTCTCCGAGGCGCCGGTATTCCTGGAGCAGGCGCACGCGGACGCGATGCGGCAGCTGGTGCAAGCCGTGGAACACGTCGCGCACTTGCCCGGCTACCAGCGCATCGCCCTGTCGAACGCACCAACCACCGCGCAAATTGACCAGGGCACGGCCGGCGTGTTCATGGGGTTTGATTTCCACATCGCGGCCGACGGCCCCAGGCTCATCGAGATCAATACCAACGCGGGCGGTGCGTTTCTCAATGCCGTGGCCGCCGGTGCTGCGCGTTCGTGCTGCCCGCCGGCCGACAAACTACTCAGGGAAAGGCCGGGCGTGCCGGAACTGGAATCCGGCATCCATGCGATGTTTGCAGCGGAGTGGGCGGCCGCAGGCCGGCCCGGCGAGCTCCGGACCATCGCGATCATCGACGAGGCGCCGCGCGAGCAATTTCTGTATCCGGAGTTCCGGCTTGCCCAGGCGCTCCTCGAGGCACGCGGAATCGCCGCGCACATCGGCGACCCTCGAGAGCTGACAGTTGACGGCGAACGGGTTCTGTTGCGCGGTCATCCGGTGGACCTCATCTACAACCGGCTGACCGACTTCTATTTCGAGAACGCTTCGAACAGCACGATTCGCACGGCGTATGAACGACGCCTGGCCGTCGTTACGCCGGATCCGCGCGCTCACGCCCTGTATGCCGACAAGCGCAACCTTGCGATCCTGAGCGATGCGGCCGGACTGCGCCGCATGGGTGCCCGTGATGAAGATATCCAGGTCCTGTCGCGGGGAGTGCCACACACGCTCGAGGTCACTGGCTGCGACGCAAACTGGTGGACCGACCGCAAGCGCTGGTTCTTCAAGCCCCGCACCGGATTCGGCAGTCGCGGCGCCTATCGTGGCGAGAAGCTGACGCGGCGCGTACTCGCCGATGTCATGGGTGGCGAGTACATGGCGCAGGAATTCACACCGCCCAGCGAGCGCTTGCGAACCGTTCCAGATGGCAAACTGGCATTCAAGGTCGACATCCGCTGCTACGCGTACCGTGGGCAGGTCCAGCAGATGGCGGCGCGCCTCTACCAGGGGCAGACTACTAACTTCCGTACGGCCGGCGGCGGATTTGCGCCGGTCTACGTCGTCGGCGACTGAACTTCGGAAGCAACGAATGGGCGGAATGGAAGAATCGATACGAGACGCAACCCCCGGCGACGCCGAACAGATCGCAGCGATTTACAACCACTTCATTTTGACCAGCACGATCACCTTCGAGGAGGAGACCGTCACCGCGGCAGAGATGGCGCGGCGAGTAACCGAAGTCCAATCCGGTTCGCTGCCGTGGCTGGTCGCTGCACGGGGCGCCCAGGTCACGGGATTTGCCTACGCCCACAAGTGGAAGGTGCGCGCGGCTTACCGGCACTCCACGGAGATCACCGTCTACGTGCGCGATGGTCTGGGCAGGTCGGGTATCGGATCGCGCCTGTATGCGCGGCTCATCGACACGTTGAGGGCATCGGGAATGCATGCGGTCATCGGCGGTGTTGCACTTCCGAACGATGTGAGCCTCAGGCTTCATCGGAAATTCGGATTCGAGCAGGTGGCGCACTTCAAGCAGGTGGGATTCAAGTTCGGGCGGTGGATAGATGTCACGTACTGGCAGCTGGTCCTCTAGCAGGACCGAACAGTCTCGCTGTTGATCGATCAGCTGAGCCGCTTCGCGGCCGCATCCCATTGAATGTTCGTGAAGAAGGCATCGATGTATTTGGCCGCGGCCGCGCCATAGTCCATCTGGTACGCGTGCTCGTACATATCCATGACGAGGATGGGCTTCGTGAATGCCGGATGGGTGGCGTGATCAGCCAGCCAGTAGTTCTCGAGCAGCTTCAGATGCTCATTGAAACCGAGCACGACCCAGCCCGACCCGCCGCCAAGACCCTGCCCGATCTTTCGGAACTCACTTTCCCACGCGTCATAGGTGCCGAACGAATGCGAAATCCTGGTTCGCATGTCTGCCGGCGCCTTGCCGTCGCCACCGAGATTTCCAAAGTAGAACTCGTGCAGGACCACGGAACCGGTGCGGATCGACTGTTCGCGTTTGAGTCCGGTGTACACATACGGCGGAGTATTGGAGTCAGAAAGCGCCTGCGAAAGGCGCCCGCGCACGGTATTCAGCGCCTTGCTCGCTCCGACGTAGTTGTTTTCCCAGTGGGATTGAATGAGTTTCTCCGAGAGGCCATGCAGACTCCTGGCGTCGAAAGGCAGTGGCACCGGTGTGTGCTGGAAACCGAATGCACTGGAGTCCATGGGTGCTTCCTTGTTTGGCGAATCAGCGGCCTCGGCGACGGCTGCTGCGAGCAGGGGAGCCACGGCTGCGGCTTCGATCAGGCTACGGCGGGTAATCTGACTCATGACATCTCCTTGGGAATTGCGCGATCAGCACGATCAGGCGATCTCACTCCATTGGCTTCAGTACCCACACCCGGGCTTCCAGGCCACCTTCGGCACGGGCTGCCACGAACAACAGGTCAGCTTCTTTCGAGTACAGGCCGGTTCGGGCGCCAGGTGATGTGGGGTACCTTTCGATTCGTTTCAGTGTCTCGCGATCGAGAACATCGACAGACCCCTCGCCGCAGACGACGTACACCCGTTTTCGCTTCGCATCGACGAACACATCGTCGGCATCACCGCAAACTTCAACCTCAGCCGAGATGGAGCCGTCCCCGACCGAATAACGCGCCAGCCGCGCGGGCCTGCGAAACACCGCGAGTACGGACCGGCCCTGTTCGTCGACCGCCAGCGGATAGTTAGCTGCCCACTTCGTTGCGGGCCACGACGCGACCTGCCGTGCGGCCTTTGAATCGACCACCGCGACTTCTTTCGCGCCGGGAACATTTACATAGATGCGCCCATCGGTTGGGGAGAGCTGGAAGCTCTCCGGATGGTTCTTCAGGGGAATCTCCGCGATGCGCCGCAGCGATTCCGGGTCCAGGACAGCAAGAGCACCATCACCGTAGCCCACGTACACCTGCTTCGCGATGGGGTCGATGCGGACGTTGTCAGCATCACCGGCCAACTTCGCGCTCGTGATCAGCTTGAACGTGGTGGCATCGTAGGCGCGGACTGTCCCGTCGCCGCCGTCCGCCACGTAGAGCCGATTCAGCGGAGGAAAGTAGGCGATGCCTTGCGGTTCGTCGTGGCCTTCGAGGCGATGATCCAGACGGCGCTTGTCGACGTCGACTACGGCGACGCTGTTATTGCCCAGCTCCGCCACGAACAGCCGCCGGTGTTCGGGATCGAATGCCAGGTGATCGATGCGGCCTTTGCAGCCCGGGAGCGGGATCTTTGCCTGGACCTCCAGGGTTCCTCCCATGGCCGTGCCGATGGCCGATAGCCCAAGCGCAGCGAGTACTGTGGCGCGCATCGAATGCCTCTGTTTGGAGTGCCGTAGCCTACTTTGAGCCGCCAGAAAATGGTGTCGGACGGGCCTGAAGATTCCTTAAGAATCCGCATCGGGGCGCTGCGCAGCCCCGTCGGGCGAATCCATGTGCCCTGGTATCAAAATTCCACAGAGCCGAATAGATTCCGTGTGGACCAGCAGGCCCCGGCAGACTTTGGAATAAAGGTGATAGTGAGCACGTCGAAGCTACCCATTGACCGCAGAATCTCAGTCGCGCCCATGATGGATTGGACCGACCGTCATTGCCGCTATTTCCTCCGCGGCTTCGCGCCGGACACTCTTTTATATACGGAGATGATCACCACCGGCGCCATCCTGCGGGGCGATCGCGAAAAGCTGCTGCGTTTCGATGCGGAAGAACATCCGGTGGCGCTGCAGATCGGCGGCAGCGACCCGAAGGATCTTGCCGAGGCGGCGCGCATCGGCGTCGCGGCGGGATACGACGAGATCAACCTCAATTGCGGATGCCCGAGCGACCGGGTGCATTCGGGCGCGTTCGGTGCCTGCCTGATGTTGCGCCCGAAACTGGTGGCCGAGGGCGTGGCCGCCATGCGCGCGGCCGTCGACGTCCCGGTCACGGTCAAGCTGCGCATCGGTGTGGTCGATGCCGGTGAATTGCGCGAAGGCACGGAGCGCCGCCAGTCGGCCCGCGAGGCCGCGGCGCGTTTTGGTCGGCCGGAGCAGGCGGCTCTCGAGGAATTCGTCGACGGCATCGTCGCGGCGGGTTGCGATTCGGTCATCGTGCACGCGCGCAAGGCGGTGCTCGGTGCCTGGTCGCCGGCGGACAATCGCGAGATCCCGCCGCTGCGTTACGACGTGGTGCGCGCTATCCGGCAGCGCGTGGCGCCCGTGCCGGTGATTCTCAACGGCGGCCTGCGCACGCCGGCCCAGGTAGTTAGCGAACTGGCATGGGCAGACGGCGTCATGCTCGGCCGCGAGGCGTATCACCGTCCCATGCTGCTGGCGGAGTTATCCGCACAGCGCCATGCGCCGAGCCGCATGACACTGCTCGAGCGCATGGCCCGTTACGCGCGCCGCGAGCTCGAGCGCGGCGAACGCCTGTCCTGGATCGCGCGGCACATGCTGGGGTTGTATGCGGGCCTGCCAGGTGCGAAGGAATTCCGCCGGCGCCTGTCCGAAGGTGCGCGATCGCCGGATGCATCGCCGGATCTGCTGCTCGAAGCCGGTGAAGCCTGCGAACGTCTCGGTCAGGCGGTCGCCTAGGCGGGGAATTTCGGCGCGTCACGATCGCCCGTATCAATCCGGCCACAAAAAGCCCAGACTGCGGCACAACCTGTCGCGGAGTGCATCCATTGAAGGGCACATTGACCATGATCTCCGGCGAACTGAACGTGAATTACCGCGCACGCCTGGCGATGGACCAGTTCCACGCGGACGAGCGACGTCGGGCCGAGTTGTCGGAATTGACGGCGACCTCGAACGCGCCAGACGCCAGGATTCGCGCCTGGGAGCGAACCCACGGCCTCAGTTTGCCGCGCAGCGCGACACACCCGGTGTTGATTTCCCTGGCGGCCGCCACGCACCTGACTCTCGAGCAAGTGAACGCCGAGCAAAGGCGTCGACAGTTGCCCGAACCCGGTTGAGTCAGCGCCCCGGCGGTTTGGGAGCACTCACGGGCGCCCATTCACCGGAATACTGCGCCCCGAGCCACACGGCGATCGCATAGGCGGCGACCGACTGCCGCAACGCGACGGGATCCACCTGTGCCAGCGTGTCGTTGGCGGTGTGATGCACATCGAAGTAGTGAGTGCCATCGAGATCGGGCGAGAGCAGCGGCATGCCGAGTTTGGCCAGGCCGTCCAGGTCCGCGCCGCCGTTCGCCTCGTTGCCGCCGCGCGCCACCTTGAGCGGCGCCAGCGCCTTGTGAATCTGTGCGACCACCGGCAACTGATCCGGATTGACCCGGCTAGATAGGCGCCACACCGGGCCGGCGCCGAAATCGGCTTCGAATCCGAGCACGTGACGCGCGGTGTCCGCCTGCGCCGCGGCCGTGTACGCTCGCGAGCCCGAAGTGCCGAACTCTTCGTTGGCAAACAGCACCACCCGGATCGTTCGGCGCGGCTTCGCATCGAGTCCGCGTATGAGCTTGGCCGCGCCCAGCATGATGGCGACGCCGGCACCGTCGTCGATGGCACCGACTCCCGGATCCCAGGAATCGAGATGCGCGCCCAGGATCACGATCTCATCCGGGAGTTCGCTTCCCGGCAGCTCGCCGATCACGTTCGCCGAGCGCTCCACCGGGAGTTCTCGCGCGCTGCTTCGCAGGCGCAGGCGCACTGGTTTGCCGCTGGCAAACTGGCGTTCGAGCGCATCGGCGTCGGGATTTGAAATGGCGAATCCCGGAATTCGCGGGATATCGGGCTGGTAACGGATGGCGCCGGTGTGCGGAAACCGGTTGTCGCTGGTGCTGATGGAGCGGATCACCACGGCAAGGGCGCCGAGCGCGCCGGCCGTCGAAGGTCCGGTGGTGCGCACCGGAACGGCGCGGCCGTAGCCCGATCCATCCTGGGTGCGATCCATGCGGTTGGAGAAGAAGACGATCTTGTCCTTCACCGCGCCGGGAGGCAGCGCCGCGAGTGCGGCGATGTCCTTCACCATGACGGCATCCGCATCGATGCCCTCGGAAGCGGTCCCGACACTGCCACCCAAAGCAAGTGTCGGCATGTTCTGCGGCCAGGGAGAAAGTACGGCGCATTCGGCTTCGCCGCGGATCCAGTGCGGAACCATGACCTCCGCGGCATGCACGTTTGCAAAACCGAGGTGCTCCATCTGACTCAGGGCCCAGCGAATCGCGGCCTTGTCTCCCGCGGAACCCGCGGGACGTGCACCGACTTCGGTGGTCAGCGATTCCACCGCCTCCCAGGCGGTCGGGTCAGTGAGCGCGCGCTCGCGCAGCGTATTTGCCGCGACCAGATCGGCCCGGGAAAGGAGTTTGTCCGCGCCGGAAGCAGTCGTATAACCAGTGAGCAGGGAGACCACGAGGAACAGGGATTTGAATGTGCGCATGGAGCCGGGCCACGAGTACCTAGGGGAATTGGCTGCCATTCTAGGTCATATGCGTATAATCCCCAGCGTCGTTCGATCTGCCCCCTATGGCCAAAGACATTGAACTTGCCATCGTTTTTGCCGACGTAGTCGGCTCGACGCGGCTCTATGAGGAGCTCGGGGATCAGCGCGCACGCGAAGTGGTGGCGACCTGCATCGACATCATGAAGCAGGCCACCGAGGAACATCACGGCACGGTCATCAAGACCATGGGCGACGAGGTGATGTCCACCTTTGCCGTGGCCAACGATGCGCTGAACGCCGCGGCAAAGATGCAGAAGTCCATCACCGGCAATCCCGAGCTCACCGCCGAGGGCCACCACGTGGCCATTCGCATCGGTTGTCATTGCGGGCCGGTGGTGGTCGAGAACCGCGACGTGTTCGGCTCCACCGTTCACACGGCGAATCGCATGACCAGCCAGGCCAAGGCTGGACAGATCATCACCACCGAAGCCATGGTGGCGCAGCTCTCGCCCGACTGGCAGTCATCGGTGCGCCAGATCGACGTGGCGACCCTCAAGGGTCAGGGCGCCGAAATCACGCTCTTTGAAGTGCTCTGGCAGACCGAAGACATCACCAGCATGTTGCCGTCGGTGGCGATTTCGGCCAACGAGGGCCGACGCGCCATGCGGCTGCGGCTCACGTTCGATGGCGGCGAGGTCATGCTGACCGAGCAGCGTCCCAACGTGGCCATCGGCCGTGCCGATGACAACGACCTCGTGATCCGCGGCAACCTCATCTCGCGCCTGCACGCGCGCATCGAGATCAACCGCAACAAGTTCGTGCTGATCGACCAGAGCACCAACGGCACGTTCGTCCAGGCGGAAGGTGGCGAGGAATTGTTCGTGCGCCGCGACAGCGTGCAGATCAAGGGCGAAGGACTCATCGGCCTCGGGCGCGTGCCCGAGCGCGATTCGCCGCTGACAATCCGCTTCTACTGCGAAGAAGCCTGAAGGCGCTTCTCGATCTCGTCGAGCTCGGCGGTCATCTCGGCGGGTGAGCGCGCGCCGTACTCCTTGAGATACTCGCGCATTTCGGCCGCTTCCTTGCGCCAGGAGGCGGGATGCACCGCCAGCAGCTCCTGCATGGTGGCTTCGTTCACATCCACACCCTTGAGATTCAGATCCGTGGTGCGCGGCAGGTTGCCGATGGGCGATTCCTGCGCGCCGACCGCGCCTGTGCAGCGCTTGATGATCCACTCCATGACCCGCAGGTTGTCGCCGTAACCCGGCCACAGGAATTTGCCCGCCGCGTCGCGCCGGAACCAGTTCACGTGGAACAGCTTCGGCGGATGTTTGAGTTTCCTGCCCACCGCCAGCCAATGCCGCCAGTAATCGCCGAAGTTGTAGCCGGCGAAGGGTTTCATCGCCATCGGGTCGCGGCGCACCACACCCACGGCGCCGGTGGCGGCAGCCGTGGTCTCCGAGGCCACCGAGGCACCGACCAGTACGCCGTGCTGCCAGTTGCGCGCTTCGTAGACCAGCGGCGCGACTTCCCGGCGCCGTCCGCCGAACACGATGGCGGAAATCGGCACGCCGCCCGGGTCCTCGCTGCGTGGCGAGTAGATAGGATTGCCCCTGGCCGAAACGGTGAAGCGCGAGTTCGGATGCGCGGACACGCCGCCGCTCTGCGGATCGAACGGCTTGCCCTGCCAGTCCAGCACCGGCGTGTTGAGCTTGCGGCCTTCCCACCACGGCTCGTTGTCCGCGGTCAGCGCGACATTGGTGAACAGCGTGTCGCGGTGGATCATGTCGAAGGCGTTGCGATTGGTGGCGCGGTTCGTGCCGGGCACCACGCCGAAATAGCCGGCCTCGGGATTGATGGCGTACAGGCGTCCATCCGGACCCGGGTGCAGCCAGGCGATGTCGTCGCCGACCGTCCAGATCTTCCAGCCGGGCATCGAATCCGGCGGGATGAGCATCGCGAGATTGGTTTTGCCGCAGGCCGAGGGGAATGCCGCGGCGATGTAGTGAGTCTCGCCCTGCGGATTCTCGATGCCGACGATGAGCATGTGCTCTGCCAGCCAGCCTTCGTCGCGCGCCTGCCAGCTGGCGATGCGCAGCGCGTGGCATTTCTTGCCGAGCAGCGCGTTGCCGCCGTAACCCGAGCCGTAACTCTCGATCGAGAGATCCTCGGGGAAATGCATGATGAAGCGGCGATTCGGATCGAGCTCGCCGGTGGAGTGCAGTCCGCGGACGAACGTGCCCTCGCGCGCGATGCGCTCGAGCGCCGCGCGCCCCATGCGCGTCATGATCGACATGTTGATCACGACGTAAGCGCTGTCGGTGATTTCCACGCCGCAGCGGGAGTAGGGAGAGTCGATCGGGCCCATGCAATAGGGCACGACGTACAACGTGCGGCCTTTCATGCATCCCTTGAACAGCTCGCGCATCTTGGCGCGCGCCTCGCCGGGATCCATCCAGTGATTGTTGGGGCCGGCGTCTTCTCTGTTCTTCGTGCAGATGAAGGTCAGGTGCTCGACGCGTGCCACATCGGACGGATGGGAGTACGCGATGTGGCAGCCCGGGAAGGTCGACTGATTGAGCTGCTTGAGCTCGCCCGATTTTTCCAGGCCCTGTTTGAGCCGCGTGAGCTCAGCGGCGGAGCCATCGCACCACTGGACTTTGTCCGGAGTCGTCAGCTGACGAACTTGTTCAACCCATTCGGCAACCGCCGGCGAAAGGTCTGCGAGGGCGGTGAAAGAATGGGGCGCCGTGGCCATCAATGTTTCCTTGATTGTCTGCTTGTCCTGGCGAGACAGCGGAGTATAGCGACGAACCGGGGGTCGGCTTATCGGCGTCAAGGAAGCACTGACAGATCTGTGACTTACAAGAACAAAGGAACAATGCGCCCTGCAGAGCAAGGCGCACTGGTGTCGCAGGCCCTTCCAGACCGGCAACGGGGGGACAGGACGTTCAGGCCGCCTTGGCTGAACGCTTGCGCGCGGTCGCGGGCTTGCGGGTCTTCTTGGGGGTGGGGCGCTGGGTCAGCGTGGTGAACGTCGAACGCGCAATCTCCGAGACATCCTTGCGGACGGCTGCAACCAGTGGCGAGTTCTGCTTCACGAAGCGACTGGCATGGCGTCGGGCAACCTGGTTGAACTGGCGGCCGGCGTCGTTCAACACAGCGAGCGACTTCTTGAAGCCATCTACACGCTTGGAGGCCACGCCCGCGCGGGCACGAGCTTTATCGATGGCGGACTGGGCAATGGCTTCGGCGCGAGCGCGCAGCTGGGCAGAGGCTTCGAACACTTTTTCCTGAAAATTCATGGTGTCTCCTGTGCTGCGACGCAGCAATGATGCGCCGCATCATACCGGTCATTAGACACGTGTCAAGCGGGGGAACGAGGAATGGTGGGCGAGGCAGCGCAGGCGGCCTGCTCAGGCGGCCCTTCAGGCGGCCAAGGGGAGCTCGGAATCGAGGAAACCGCGCACCACCGGGACCACCTTGTCTATGGAATAGAGCATGAAGAGATGGCCACCGCCGGGAACGATGAACAGGCGGTTGTTCGGAATCAGCAGCGCAATGATCCGGGCATTCACCGGGGGCACCAGCGGATCTTCTGCTCCCGCCATGACCAGGGTCGGCTGCCGGATCCGGTGCAGCCAATGGATGCTGGTCCAGCCCACCCCCGCGAGCAGCTGGTAGATGTAACCCATGAACTGCGGCGCAATGATGCGCGAAGTGTGCGACGACAGGATCTTGGGGTTGCGCCGCGCCTCGCCGCCGTAGATGTCGCCGGCCGCACGCTGCATGTAGTTAGGGGAGAAATAACGCCGCGGCGTGATCATCTTCGAAAGCGCGGAGGGTCTGCCGGGAACCATCACCACGCCGGGCGAGGTCGCCGCCAGCACCAGGCGCCGGCAGCGCTCCGGATACTGGCGCGCGAACTGCTGGGCGAGGGCGCCGCCCCACGACACGCCGATCACGTCGACCTGCCGGTAGCCGAGCCTCGAGAGCAGCTTGTTTGCCAGTCGGGCGAGGCCCGAGAAGCGGCGCGGCCGCCAGCTCATCTCCGAGCGCCCGACCCCGGGGACGTCGAAGA